>Ga0207702_10000268_pt1 | contig 59815 bp, 96 predicted proteins | sample KBSCornC62_FD_184302 | JGI IMG/M metagenome (GOLD analysis project Ga0207702, IMG submission 184302) | Corn rhizosphere microbial communities from Kellogg Biological Station, Michigan, USA - KBS Corn C6-2 (SPAdes) (version 2) | ecosystem: Host-associated > Plants > Roots > Rhizosphere > Soil ...
GCCAGCCCCCGTCCACACCCTCATCTTTCGGGTGACATCGGGCGGGGGCTGGCGAGTGAGGTGGTAGCCTGCGGCGGGCCTCAGGCGGGCGTAGGCGTGTCGTCGCCCGGGCTCGGAATGCTGGCATTCCGGGCTTGCCCTACCCGCTCCTCGAGCAGCCTCGTGGCCTCGGTCAGCTTGTCCTGGGCGCTCCCGAATTCCTGGAAGCGTGAGGCCACCACCTGCGCGGCCCGCATGAGTGCCTCACCATCCGCCTGGTCGAGCAACAGCACCAGCTGAGAGCCCTGTACGGCCTCCTGAAGAACCTCGGCAGTCTGGTAATCGGGGCAAACGACCCCGACCTTGCGGTTGCCCATGGTCCACACCACCACGTGGGTGTAGGGCGTCACCGTGCCCATACCCTAGCCCTCCTGCTTGGGCACGACGATGAACGTCTCCCCGGTCAGCTCGAGCTCTTCGTGATGGCTGCGAAACGTTGGTCGGCTGCGTCGCACCGCGGCCTGGAATTGGCGGCTCTTGACTTTCTCCGCGTGAGCCAGCTTCCGCCCGAGTCGCTGCACCTTCCTGCGGTTGGCCCTCGAGTCCGAGCCCCTCACCGGGGACTTGTCCGGCCCGGCCACAGGCTCCCACACCAGCCGATCCGCCTCGGGCCGAGCGCCCTTGGTGGATCCCTCCGACCGCATGAGCGCGCTGATCTTCACTCTTTGCTCCCTTCGCATCGTCCAACACTTCAGTATATCATCCCACCTCGGGGAAGAGCAAGATCAAGTCATTTTCCGATCCCCCCGCACGAAAAGTGCGCCGCAGCTTTCACCAATCTGCCAGCTTCACCAATCTGCAAGACCCCATTCACTGTATACCTATTCACTCTACTGCATACCTAAGCCGGATTTCCGGGCTTGGCATATTTCCGATCATGCCCTGGCGCATTTCCTGTGATCTGTGATGATCAACATCCTCCCTGACGTGCAGTAACAAAATTTCTGATACGTCGGTATGAACCCCCCCATATAGACGCGCAACAAAAAAGAGTAATGCTACGTATCAGAAATTTCTGTGACAACCGATCATGAATCCCTACCCAGCCCGCCTTCCCGACCACCTAAACCCCGGAATCATCCTCTTCTTCCCCACCACACCCTGCAGGTTCACGGGCACCCAAGGGTCATCCTTCGCCAATCCTTGCACAATCCCCCTTCTGCCTAGCTCCCTATTGAATGCCTGCGGCGTCATTTTGCCCCCGACTTCCTCATTCCAGGCCCCCAACAACTCCCCTCTCACTACGACCTCCTCACCCACGCGAGGGGGAAAGGGCTCGAGTACCTCCTCCAGCCATCGGCCCAGCTCATCCCGCTCGGAACGATATTCCTGGACCTGGTCATCGACTCCCTTGGGTATCTTAAGGGCTCCCTTGTCGCCTCCGTCGGCAAGCCACGCCTTGGCTCCCTCGGCTGCCCACCGCAGAATTGCCGGGCCTTCGGCCTCGAGAATGCGCTCGCCCAGTCGGGGGATCTGAGCATGCACTGGCACAACCCCGTTGGTGTGGAGGACGATCACGCGGTTCCATAGAGCATCGTCGCCGTGCCTAAGATTCGGCGCGTGGTTCGTATCCATCCACAGGGTCATTTGCGGGGTCATGTCATAGGCTTTTTCATACTTCCTCGAGACTTTCTTGGGCAGGCCTGTACCGTCAGTGAGGTCCTTCAGGAGTGCCTCGTCCACACGCAGACCGTCCTTCGTCTCCGACCACATGGCAAATCGGGCGCCGGTCAGAGCAGCCAGGCCGTCCTGGTTATTTCGCTCGAATTTCGTGTAAGCAAAGGTGTCCCGCTTGACTGTGCCAGAGTAATCACCCATGAGACCATGGAGGACTCGTTGGAGCTGGCTCTTGCCCGAGTCGGTGGGCCCCTGGAGGGTGATGAACCACTTCTTCGCCACACCCACGAGAGTAGATCCTACGAGGCGTTGCATGAGGTCTAGATTCTCTGCCCCGATGGTCTCAGTCAAGAATTTCAGCCACCATGATGGCTTAGCTCCCCCTTCTGACCACGGTATCGTGGTTCGCTTGGTAATGAGATCCTCTGGCTCGGCCTTTCGTGCCTCACCAGTGCGGAGGTCGAGCACCATTCCGCCGCCCACACCCAGCAGGTAGCCGTCGGCGTCGAGCTCTGGTGCGAGCACCACGACACCAGGGAGAGCTTTGGCTTGGGTGAGGCAGTTATTACCCGCACTGGCTGATAGGCTCGCAGAGGCCCATTTGAGCGTGGCCAGGCGGGAGCGACCATCGGTGATATCCACACCAGATCTCATGAGATCCTTGGCGAGTTCAATGGCTTTGCCGCGGACGGCGTTACGGTCATCGCGGACCCACACCCCAGTATCTGGGTCCCAGACAATCCAGGTCATCCACTCCGCCACCCAGCGGATTTCGCGGCCCCATTTCTCCACTAGGCGTACGGCATTACCCGTGTCCGTGAGGCTGGCGAGTTCCTCGATATCCGCGGCGGGCTCTTGGAGGTTAACCTCACCAGTAGTCGTTTCGGTCCGACGCCAGCCCTCGCGGCTTAGGCTACGGAGAGCGGCTTCTATCTCCCTCCTCACCTGCCCGGCGATGTCCCTCCTTCCGCCGAATTTCTCGTGGAATGCGACGGAGTCGGCGACGAGCATGGCGGCAGCCTGGTCAGCGGAGAGTCCGGCTTTGAGCAATTCCTTCGCCGTCGCGTGGACATGCTCCGATCGATCACCCGTGCGGCCCTCATCATCGCGGAGCATGGCACGAGCGGTAGCGGTGAGACGGCTCCTCGCGGCCTCCAGCATGTCCCTGGTGCTCTGCCCAGCCTCGCCTGAGGTAACGGGCAGTAGGACGGCTGGGTCGAACGCTTCGAGCTCCTCAGGCTCTGGGAGAGCTAGCCACTCAGAGCGTTCGGAGGGATCGACCGCCTCATCCCTCTTCCACCGGAGAAACCTCCCAGGAGCTCCCTGTGGTCCATACTTACGGACCCGAGTAGGCTTGTAGTTCCTGCGGCCCGGGACACGGATTGGATGGGGCATGTCCCAGCATCCTCGATCCGCTCCTAGTCCTCGAGTGAGACGGCGGCTCAGCCGCTCCCATTCCTCCAGAGCCAGCGGCTCCTGTAGGACATGGAGACCCTGCCAAGAGCCCGGGCTGGTTTCCCACACCAGCTGAGGGATCAGGGCGGGTGAGAATCCGCGGGGATCCACTGCGTCATAGTCCGCGTGGACGATCCGACTCGGGGTTGTGTTGGCTTTGGTGCGGTGCCCCCGTCGCGCGTAGATAACGGGGCTGAAGTAGATATCCTTGTCCCCTCGGGTGTGGAGGAAAGAGGAGATTTCGGCGATCGTATCCTCAGTGAGTTCCCGTCCTTGCCTGGCGAACCATCGGTCCCGCCAGGCTACCTTGGTGCCGTCGGTACCTCGATCCATCCATCCCATCCAGACCCATCCGTCGGAGGGCGGTTGCTGGCCCCACACCCACGTGATGACCCGGATTTGGAGCTCGACAGATAGCTCTTTCCCATCCACCTGGTTCACGCCGCAGACTCGCCGAGCTGGACATAGACCTCGTCCCCGAGGACGCGGATGTGGCTTTTTATCCCGCGTCGATGTGCCCACGCGCGAGCAGCCGATCGGACGGAATAGGGCCGGCAAGAGAAGTCTCGGCCCTTGACCAATTTCCTGACTTGGCCATCAGCCATATCCTCCCAGTTGTAGACGGACCGCCCATCGGTGGCCGGCATCTCATCGATGATCTCTGGCATCGTCTCCCTTTCACGCGCGGTGACGTCGCATAATGATGATAACATGTGCAGACAAAGTTGAGACACCGTTGAGATTCTCTGTGTTCGGGTGACATGATAGACTTGTCGCACAATCATCCAGGAGGGCTAATGACCATGGTGGGCAACAAGCGGGGGACGAATGTGCGCCCGCATATCATTGCCTATTTTGCCTCACACCAGAACCGGTCCATTCATCTCTCAGAGCTGGCGAACAAACTCGAGGACGATCCAAGCCGTATCCGGGTGTCGATCGCCACCCTGATTCGCCACGACCGTCAGACGTCGGCGGGTATCCTCGACACGCGCGTGCCGGGTGAATCGTGGATAATGCTCACGTGCCATCAGGGTGACCCAGAGTGTGACTGCGCGATCCCGATCCTCGGCGAGGTCAAAGAGCATCCATATCCGCGGGTGACGCCCACCAAGGAGAGCAAGGGCCCCGGCAACCTCACTGACCTGTTGACTTGGATGGGGGACAAGCCACGCGGCGCGTTCGACAATCCCGAGCGTCTGTTCCAGCAAATTGGCAAAGCCAGGGGCAACGCCATCATCCTCAAGTGCGAGGATGGAACGATCTGGCGAGCGGAGCAGGTGTGAGCCACACCATAAGGCTGACTGACGAGGAAGCCGACGCTCTCGCCGTATCGATTGCCGCCCGTGTAGCCACCTCTCCTCGCCGTCTGATCGACCCCACTGGCTACGAGGAGCGCACTCGGCTTCTCGAGGGTGTGGTGAAGAAAATTAGCGAATCCGAATGGAGCCCCGATGACCTTTGAGATTCCTCGGCCGCCGATCCTGGCCGGGATTCCTACCCTCGAGAACCTGGTGTCCGAGCAGGGCTGGCTCTCGATGATGAAGCAGGCACCGAGGCTACCGAAGAATCTCCGACATGAGGGTCAGACACCGTGGACGTTGTGGGCGTGTGTCGCCCGCCGTACCCCCACACCGCCTCAGAAGGTGATGTGGACATGGGCGAAGTCAGCTCATCCCACATACGCCCAGGCGTTCAATGCGTGGGTGGCCTCGCGGAAGGCGAACCAGGTCAGAATTGACGCCGGGGCGGTTGGCCCCATCATCGTGGATTGGTCGATCGTGTGCGGTCCCCGACTCTGGGACCAGCCCATTGACCGGACTTTGCCCGTCGGCACCTCGTGGTGCCCGCGATGCCGTCGCCCAGTGGTGTGGCGATTCATTGGTCGGCATCACGCCATCCAAGGCCTGTCTGAGTTGTCGCCCCTGCACCGCTGCCCATGGTGCGGTATCCGCGAGGACTCGGCATGGCCACACCAAGCCAGTCAGGTCCGGGCTCGAGTGGAGAAGAAAGCCGCATGAGCAAAGCCAGAGTGGTGCTCTTCAAGGCAAGCGGCAAATACTATACCGAGGAGGAGTGGGAGATACCCGCGAATGCTATCACTCCACATGATATGCTCGCCAGCCCGGACTTTCGTCGTCTTGAGGGGGGCAAGGTTCTGGTGGAAGCCCAAGAGCCTTGGGGCTACCCACACCTACTCTAGCCTGAGGAGGCCGAAAGCGATGGATCTACCAGAAGCCGTCCGGATCGTGGAGGACGCCATCGACAAGAATGAGATCTCGGACAAGGATGCTGACCTGTTGACCCGGGCTATAGTTGAGCGATGGGGTCGGCGATGCGGTAAAGCCATTGCCGCTGCAATGGCCCAGATGATGGGTAACACCAGCATGGCTGCGAAGATCCTCAGTGACATCCCAAAGCAAGACGAGGTGTAGCGGCCAAGGCTGCACCCCCGCGCGACACGTAGGAAAAGATCTTGCTCGATGTGTTGACAGTACCCCCTACGGGCCGGTATAGTCTTCACGACGCACCACCCACTGACCCCCACGAAAGGGAGCCCGACATGACCGAGCCCACCGACGCGCTGCTCGACGAGGTCGAGGAGATCGCCGTCGACGAGTCCGCCGAGACCGAGGCGGCTCCGAAGGCGAAGAAGGAGAAGGCGCCGGCCAAGCCGAAGATCGAGTTCGGTGCGCCGTGGCTCGCCGAGCACGTCAAGGAGGTCACCAGCCAGGAGCTCGACGCCAAGGGTGTGCGGATGCTGCTGCGCAAGCTGAACTCCGAGGGCAAGCTCGGCGACCGTGAGCACGGCGCGCGGTATGACTTCACCGGCCCCGAGGACCCGCGTGTGATCGCCGTGGTCGACTCGGTCAAGGAGAAGGCCGCGAAGGCGTCCGAGCCGAAGGCACCTCGGGCGAAGAAGGCCCAGGGTGCGACGGCGTCTGCTGATGAGCCTGTGGTCGAGGACGAGGACGCCGTGGTCGAGGATCTCGACGATCTCGACGCCTGATCGCGTTTCGCTCCGCCCGGCCACCAGCCCCGCCACATGTGTGGCGGGGCTGGTCCATGGATAGGCTCCTTGTTTTTCACTCTGGACCTTGGTACAATGGGGGTGATGGACAACCGAGTTTACTCTAGAGATCACCTTGCAGAATCGGCTTGAGAGAGATAGGGTTGCCTTAACACTGCATCACACCTAGGGACTCGAAATGTTCACTCGCGCACAGCTCGACACCTTCACCGATCAGCAACTTGCCCTGATAGGTGACGCCCTTGAGCGGCATCACGAGGACGTTGCCGAGGAGCCTGACCAGTACGAGTGGTATACTCCAGCCGAGGTCGTTACAGCCGCTAACGAGATCAACTTCGAGCAGCGCCGTCGCGCTGCTCTCGATGGGGAGTCCTCATGATCGCTATCGGTGCCACCTTTGATCAAGTTTACTGGGCAGCCGTGGCAGTCGTTGCCATCTGTAAGACACAAGGGGTCGACCCGATCGAGCTGGCCCAGGCTCCCCTGGACGACGGCTACACCACCAACGAGATCAAGGTGTGGACTGGTGAGGCCCGGGACAACATGCTGGCCTGCCAGGCTACCACACCACGCGCGCTCGAGCAGATCGATTACACCCTAACCCTTGCCGATGCCGAGACCGTGCTGTGCTTCGTGACCTTGGTCGCCTCGGGTCGATAAAAGATCTTGGCACTACGCCTTGACGACGCCTCGGGCATGGGATAGGTTTATCTCAACGACACTGAGGAGCTCGAAATGGCTAGCAAACTGGTTGCCCGCATGAAGATCCGCCAGCAGGCTCAGCCTTACATTAACGAGATCAACAACTCCCAGATTAACATCGCCAGCTGGCAGACATTGCCTCTGCCCGACGATGTTCGGGAGCCGATCGTCCGCGCCGTCGCGGAGCTCGAGGCTGCCAAAGCTTCGCTTGCTGAGGCGCTCGAGGCGGCGAATCGTTGGGAGATCGGCTGAAAAGATCTTGAGGTCCTTCCTTGACCGACGCCGACACATGAGATAGGTTCATCTCAACGCACCAACGACCAGGGAGCCGAAAATGACCACCGACGCCAAGGCCACCGCAAGCGAAGTCGCCGCGATGTTGGGCACGACCCCGAAGATCTTCCGTCGTTTCCTCCGCGACGAGACCTCAACCTTCCGCCCAGTTGGCCAGGGTAAGCGGTACGAATTCGGCCCGCGTGACATCGCCGCGGCGAAGCGCCTGTTCCCGATCTGGCAGGCCGCCCACACCCGCAAGCCGAAGGGCGAGGCCGCAGTGCCCGCGCAGGACGGCCAGGCCCGCGCCGAGGCGCTCGACACCGCACTCAAGGCCGCTGGGCTTCACGTGAGCCAGCACGCCGCCTGACGATCGACCGCCGCCCCGGGCTCATCCCCCGGGGCGGTTCGGCGGAAAAAATCTTGGCGACGTGCCTTGCCATCATCTCGGTAAAGGGATAGTGTTACTTCAACGCCACCAACCAGGGGGCTGAGCCCGAGGAGGGCCACATGACTCACCACATCTTCGTTAACAAGACCTCCGCCGAATTGATCGAGGCGTACAACTCGAATCACAACTCCTGGACGGTGCCCGCGCCGCAACTCGCCAAGGAAGGCGACGGGGTGCTCATGACCAGCAAGGATGGTGTTAACTTCCTGTGCTGGGTTGCCGGGGTGCACGAGATCATCGCGCCAGGTCAGGCGCAGGAGATGACGATCCGCATCAGCGGTTGATCTTCACTCACCAGGCCCCAGCCCTCGGGCTGGGGTCGGCTGGTGGAGGGGAGGCTCATGCACGACGCGCGCACGTACGCGAGACAGCGTCGTAAGGGCCTCCAGAATCGACGCTGACGATCCGACATACGTCTTGAGGGTCATCTATCGAACGAGCGATACGGGCTCGTTAGCGTCTCGCTGGGACGCTCGAAATTCGTCCTTGACACCCTCATGGCGCCCAGATACAGTCATCCCATGACAACGACAACCGATCCCTGGGAGCCCCTGATGACCGAATATGGCTTTACCCCCGAGGAGCTTCGGGATGATCATTCGGCTCCCTTCCGTCACGACTGTGGTCACATGGTCGTTACGTGGCCCGAGACTGGGGTGCTCGAAGACGCCAACGATGATGGCCCGATGGGCACCGAGCACGAGTGCAGCCGCACTGACGACATCCCGGACTCTGTGGCTCCAACCCTCGCCGAGCTGCTCGCCAAGGTCAACGCTCTGATCCCGACCGAGCCTGACCACACCTCCGAGCCCGGCGAGGCCCCTGGCTGGCCCAGCCCGGCCCGTGACCGCGTTCGGCAGCTCGAGCAGGACGTCGACCGCGAGATCGTCGAGCGAGGCACGATCGCCGCTCCGCGCCGAGCGAACTCAAGCCACGCCAACTGCTCTCACCCTGCGACCAAGGCCGCGCGAGCCAAGTGCCGTCGCGATCGTAGCCGCTGATCTTCACCAGGCCCTGCCCTTCGGGGCAGGGTCGAGGAGTGGCTAAAAGATCTTGACCTCGATCCTTGAGATCACCTGAGGTGTGGGATATCGTTGTCTCAACGACGAACACAACGAAGGAGCTCAAAATGACCACCACCGCCCCCAGCCACCGCATCTGCCTTGACTGCGACGCCAGGCTCACCCGAAAGAACCACCACGCGGTGGGCCTGTCCCTCTGCGATTCCTGCGCCGAGCGGGCGGGCCACGAGAACGCCCACGAAGATGGTCACCACGCCGGGACCTTTGTTGAGGGCTGCCCGATGTGCGACGATGCCGAGGCCCCGGTCGAGATCATCCTGCCCTCCACCGATGGCAGCCGTGACCACATCGTGTCCGAGCCGACCGGGCGTAAGAACATCGACCACTCCGCGTGCCCGCACCCCGCGACCAAGGCGGCCAGGGCAAAGTGCCGCAAGGCTATCGCTCAGACCATGGCTGAGATCAAGGGCCTGAGCAACATTCACGACCACGAGTGATCGACTCCCGCCACGTGCCCGGCTTCGGCCGGGCTTCGTGGTGGATAAAAGATCTTGGCCGAATGCCTTGAGACGAGGTGTGGCATGGGGTATATTTATCTCACACCACAACGACAAGCCAAGGAGCCCGAAATGACCACCACCACAAAGGCCGTGACCATCCTCCTCTTCGGCCTCAACTTCCAGGGCAGCCAGGAGCTCGAGATCATCGTCGACCTTGACGACCTGCATGACGTGCTCACCGCGAAGGGCTTCGGCTACAGCTCGACCGAGGAGGACGACCACTGCGACATCGAGTCGTACTACGCGGCGAACGGCCAGAACGTCGATCTGTACGTGTGGCACATCGTGCCCAAGGGCTTCTCGCCAATCAATGCGCAGCCCCTCGAGATCCTCGCGTAACCTCCCTACTCTCCCGCCCCGGCCACACCGGCCGGGGCTGCTTGGTGGTGTGAGGCGCTCAGCGCGAGCGTGCGCGACGTTCCCGGCCCAGGATAGCCAGCATACCTACCCCGCAGCGCGACGCCACACAGGGCGTCTCCGGCTGTCAGGCAATTCGGCTAAAAGATCTTGCCATAACCCTTGAGACACCCTCAGGCGTGAGATACGATGGTACCATCGAAACAACAACAACCGAGGAGCCCACCATGACCACCGCCACGATCGCCGCCCACGACATGTCCGACGAGGCGCTGACCCTCGCCCTCCACACCGCCGAGGAGATCGTCGCAGGCCGCATGCCCGCTGGTTCGTTCGACGTCAGCGACGTCATCACCAGCCACCGCGCCCTTGCCGCCGAGGCCGCCCGTCGTCGTCGCCAGCCGATCGTGAAGGAGATCACCGTGACCGAGCCCCAGGACCGCGCCACCAGCCACATCACCTGCACCCACCCTCGCACCAAGGTCGCGCGTGCCGCCTGCCGTCGGGCTCGTGCCCGTGCCGCGGAGCCCCAGGCGCCCGCGTACTCGCTGATCAAGACCGAGGCGCAGCTCGCCGAGGCCCGCTCGAAGATCGCCGCGAAGGGCTGCCAGGGCGAGGTCAAGTCGGGGGCTCGTAAGGGTCAGCGTTGCGGGCGTCCAACCGCCCAGGGCCAGATCGTTTGCTCCGGCCACGCCCGAAGCTTCAAGATCTAACCACCTCACCGCGACGGCCCGGCCACACCAGCCGGGCCGTTGCCATCCCTAGGGAGCCTGACATGAAAGCCGTACCGACCGAGCTGGAAAGCCTCGAGTCGAGCCGCCAGCTCGTCCGATTCGCCCTCGCGCTGGGTGTGGCCGCGTCGTTGGCGGCGAACGTGCTCCATGCCGACACCAACGTGATCTCTCGCATCATCGCCGCGTGGCCGCCTACCGCACTGATCGTCACGGTTGAGATCATCACGCGCATTCCCGGGCGAAGCGGGGTGATGAGCGGAATCCGCATCGCCGCAACGTCGATCGTAGCAGCCATCGCCGCCTGGGTGTCATACTGGCACATGGCTGGTGTGGCTCGTCGGTACGGCGAGACCTACATCAGCGCGCACATGATCCCGTTCTCGGTCGATGGGTTGATCGTCGTGGCGTCGATCTCTTTGGTCGAGGTGAACCGACGACTCGCTGTGTTGCTCACGGCTGAGAGCGTCGTAGAGGCGCCTCAGATTGACACTGACGCACCGAATAACGTCCCGCAGATGATTGCTCAGGTGACGCCTCGAGAGCCCTCACAGCGCGTCTCACACCGTGTGGGCAACCACCAGCACTGCGATCATGACAACACCCGTGCAGCTCGGGCTGCGTGCCGTCGCACTCGGGCCGAGGCACTTACGCCCGCCTGACCTTGACCCTCTTGCCCGACCCAGATACAGTCGAACTACGACACCGAGCCAAAGGAGCAAATCATGAACGCCAGGGCTGGGCACTACGGAGGCGAACGCGACAACCGCGGGGGCTACCGCGACCGCTGGGAGCGTGACAGCAGCCGCCGCCACGGGCGGCAGGTCGTGCGTCGCGAGCTTCGCGACATCCACCGCCGGGTTCGCCTGCAAGGCATCCAAGCCGCTGGAGATCGATGATGTACTCGTTCGAGTACCGCGACCGATGGGTCCGATCCTGCTGTCGGGAGAGATGCAACTGGACGAGTGATTACGTTCGGCTCCAGATGGTGGCCAGGTGGCGTTGGCGGAAACATTTCAAGATCGTTCACAAAACTCCTTGAGATGACCTCGGGCTCGAGATAGGTTTATCTCAACACCTCAACGACAGGGAGCCCGAAATGACCACTCACGCGAACTGCACCCACCCGGCCACCAAGGCCGCTCGCGCCACCTGCCGCAGGATCAACGCCGACCACGCCGCTGCCAAGGCCGCTCTCGAGGCCCTCCCCTACCGCCTCGAATCGATCAACGCCCGGGACGTCACCGAAGGCATGGAGCTCGTCGTCCCCACCGGCCACGCGATCGTCAAGAAGATCGGCTTTGCCAACGACATCATGCGGCAGGGCTGGCGCTTCAAGATGAGCCAGGGCGACGACCTCGTCTTCTCCTTCCACAACGAGAAAGTTATCTGCGTGATCCCCAACTGATCCCTCGCCGCCGGGCCCCTCCCACACCTGGGAGGGGTTCTTCGGTGCCTTGACATGCCAGTCAGCAGGGGATAGGGTTGTCTCATGACGACAACGACCCGCACCAACCGCCCGGCCTCAGTACCGCAGATTAACTTCCTGCGCGATCTGCTGGCTGAGCGCCAGCCCGAGCAGCTCTCACTCCTCGATCGGCTCCTTGCCGACGAGCGCCTCAACACGTTGATGGCTTCGGAAAAGATCAACTACCTCAAGACCCTTCCGAAGATCGCGCAAACGGTCTCGAGCCGTCCCGCGACTGAGCGTCAGACCGAGTACGTGATCGACTTGCTCGAGAGCCGCGTTCATGACCTTGACGCCGAGGCTGAGATCGCAGGGCTCACGTTCACTCGGGCCCGCGAGATCATCGAACTGCTCAAGGCTGCCAAGAAGAGCACCAAGGCGTGGCACGGTTTGATCTCCGGGTACTACGCCGTGCCCGACCCCTCGGACCCGTCGACCACGCTTTTCCGCAAGGTCGACACCAAGGGGCGGGTGTGGATCATCTCAGGCCCGAACCACCTGCCCGCCGATCGTACCGACCAGGCCATCCCCCTGATCCAGGTGGACCCGAAGTTCGCCGCCGCTCATTACGGCCAGGTGATCGGACGCTGTGGTCGTTGCCACACCCGCCTGACCGACAAGGAGAGCCGCGACATCGGTCTCGGCCCCGTGTGCCGCAAGCGCAGCTGGTAAAAAGATCTTGGCGGGGCGCCTTGACGCACTCGAGGCGCCCATGCCATAATTAAGGCATGACAACGAGCCACGCGAACTGCACGCACGACGCGACGAAGACCGCCCGTGCGGCATGCCGTCGCCAGGCCGCCGCGAAGCGCATCCACACCGCCAGGGTTGAGGCCGCGATGATCGCCGTTGACGATCAGTACGTCAGGGCCATCGAGATTGTCGAACTGGGCGCCATCAGTCGAATCCGGGGCCACCTCTTCAAGATCGTCTCCTCTGACGGCCTGACCACTTACCGCACATCGACGACCGGGCACTGCAACTGCCCGGCTGGCTTGCACCGATTTCGCGCCGTGCCTCGCACCCTGAAGAACGGCCAGCCCGGCGCCGAGGTTTGCTACCACGTGCTCGCCGCTCGCGTCAAGGCTGCGTCCTACGTGTCCGTGTGACGTCCGCCCCCGATTCGCGCATACACGTGATGAGGGGGCATTTCAAGGGTCGGGCTACGTGAAAAAGATCTGTTTGATTGATCGGTAACACTGTGTTACTATGTACGCATGACAACGAACCGTACCCGCATTGACCATCGAAACCACGACCACCCCAACACCAAGCGAGCCCGCGAGCTGTGCCGTCAGGGGCAGCCAAAGTCGAGCCCCTCCTACACCCCCGCACTCGAGCTGGTGTGGAAGCCGGCCCCAGGTGTGGAGCATGTCGTGGTCGAGGTTCCCCTAGAGGATCTTGAGTCCGCCTTGAGAAGCCCCGCCGCCTGATGATAGGGTCATTCTATGACCGATCAACCACCATTTTCTTGGCTTGACTCAGGCCGACCCGGGCACCCGGGGTGGATTATCAACAACCGAGAAGTGCCTCAGGATCCCCAGCAGGCCCTGTACGTCGATGCCGTCAAGAACGCCATGCTCGGGGTCGTTCTCCCCTGGCTCACAACGGTCTGCCCCGAGTGTGGACTCGATCTTCTCGAGTATGGGGAAGAAGCACAGGGTGATCATGTGATGCTCGGGCAGTTCGTGATCGTTGGGTGTGAGGGGTACTTGATCGTGAACCCGAACGCCGTAGGGATCTTCCGCATGAACTGGCACGACTGGCGAGGCGACGCCAACGAGCTGCCCCAGACCTAGGAAGGATCTTGACTGTACCCCTTGCCTTGCGCCGAGGCATGGGGTATAGTTGTCTCATGACGAACCACACGAAGTGCAGTCACGAAGCCACGAAGTCAGCCCGAGCGAAGTGCCGTAAGGATCGCGCGAAATTCAACGCTGAGATTGCCGAGGCGATCAAGACCGGGCCAAAGGTTGATCTTGCTGCCGAGCGAGCCCGAGAAATCGCGGCAACTCTCCCAGCTGACCCGTTCACCCTGTTTCCTCAGGCTGAAGATGACTGGGCTGACCCCGATCAATGGTACGGCACGGGTGACGACTCGGGCCCCGGGGATGCTGACCTGCTCGACTGACTCTGCTCTCCGCCCCGGGCCTAATTGGCCGGGGCGGTTGCCGTTCCTACGGATTCCTTGTTACGATTGGGGTAGCCAACCAAGAAGGAGGAAACCCGATGGTTTCCCATGTGGACTGCAATCACCCCAACACCAAGGCTGGCCGGGCAGCCTGTCGCAAGGTTGCCGCGGGTGGTGAGGCCCCGAGGCCCAGGGCACCTCGCGCAGAAGCCAAGCCGACCACGGCTCCCGTGGTCGAGTCCACACCGGAGCCGGCCGCTGAGGAGCCCAAGCGTCGCTTCTTCGGTCGTCGCTGACTAACCAGCCCCGACTACGCGTGTCATGCGCGTGTCGGGGCTGGTCGGTGGTTAAAGGCACCTAGAAGCGACGCTGACATGCTCGTGCGTGTCGTGCGTCAGTTTGTATCAGCACGATGTTTGGATACTCCTGGGGCTCTTTGAGGCCCTGCAGGAGGTAACCCGAGGCGAGTCGCGATTGCGTCAATGGCCGAGATCAGTCGATCGGCTTCCTCCTCACTTCGGACTACAACCACTGTTCCGCCTGCCGCCCGGATCTGCCCGTGGACGTGTTTTTGGATCTGAGAAACCTGGCCGCTGGGGAGCTTGGTCTCGACCCCGAGGAAAAGCCCTCGGTAGCAAATGATGATATCAGGGACCCCGGCCATCATGGTTGGCCCTCCCTGGATCTTGAAAGCGAACCCTCCCCGGTCTCGAATCTTTGCAATGATCTTTCGACTAAGCTGGGATTCTGGCTGACTCATAACCATTCCTTCCATGAACCAGCCCCGGTCGGCGTCACGTGAGACACCGCCGGGGCTGGCTGCTCATGACCTACAGGTCGACGCCGGCCAGGTCGTCGTCCGTCACCTGCTGCTCGTCCGGGGGCGTGTCGTAGTCCTCGTCCGTCGCGACGTCGGAGCCATCCGTGTCACTCTGTCCCATGACGTCACTGACTGGCAGCACCTGGACGATCTTCGAGCGGACTCGGCCCTCGTATTCCTCCTCCTCGAGCACCACACCCACCTGGCGGCCGACGATGCGGTTCGGGTCCAGGCTCATCTTGCGCTTCGGCACCTGGAATCCCGCCGCGAGGCACAGACCACGAACCTTCCAGAGGCTCTTCTCGTCGAGCACGCAGTGGTAGGGGTAGATCGCGCGGGCAGCCGACGGGACGGGGGGCTTCACGAACTGGAGCCCGAACACCCACATGGGGTTGTCGTTCTTGCTTTTCTGATCCACGACGGACACGATCTTCATCACGTACTCACCCGGCTCCACCTGGACCGGGTTGAAGTCTCCCCTTTCCTTGACGTTGGTGAAGTCGAGCATCTGAGCCTGGGCCTTCTCAACCATTGTCGGCACCCTTCGTGGAGTTCAACTGCGAGGGAATCTGAGGGGTAGAGGCGTTGTTCTTGGTGGTTGTAACTGGGCGCCCCGTACGGATCAGCTGTTCCAGCCGGGGCACGGTGGGTTGACGGAGAAGATCCGGGAGGTTGTACTCCGAGCGGAATCCCGTGTCGTACTTGGTTGAGGGTGACAGCCAGAGCCGACGCTCGATCAACTCCTTGGTCGGATCCTGCTGGCTTTGGATCTTCACCGTGTAGATTCGACCGATGACGTCCACGACCGCGTTCACCGCCGCGCGGGTACCCTTGGGTAGATCGGGCACGAAGAGATAGGCACCAGATTCATCATCCGGGTCATCGGAGTCATCCGCTTCTACCTCGATCATCCGCTCCTGAGAGGTGATGACCATGCCCACGTTGGTCAGGGCATGAAGGTTGTGGAGGAAGCCCTTGAGAAGCTCCCCAGCCTTCCCGTAGTCGGGTGTGGTGACCGCTTCGGGCTTCCTGGTGAGACTGCTCTCCGTGGCCTTGCCTCGGACCCAAGTCAGCGCGAGGTTGTGGATCTTCGTGAATCCGTCGAGTGAGATCCACTCATATGGTTCACCAGTCGGGCTCTTGCCCCAGTTCTTCATGAACTCGTAGAATGCCTGGATATCGTCCCAGGACGAGGCGTGCCAAACGTCAGGGTTGATCTTCTTCTCGTAGTCCGTACCAGCCTCGGGATCGAGGATGAGGACATTAGGGGCAGTCGCGGAGAAGCGGGTCTTGCCTTTCTTGTTCCGTCCGTAGATCAGGAACCTGGGCCTTCGTTCAGCCCGCTTCTCTGGTGTAGTGATTCTCGCCGCTGCCATGGCGGCATAGTCAATAGGAATCTCAGGCTCCCTTGGTGTAGGTGTGGTGTAGGTGTGGTATAAGTGTGGTGTAGGCGAGGAGCCAACGGGATGAGGGCCGGCGAGTAATCAACCCAGATTACTGACCCTCAAACCGCCGCGGCTGGTGAGACCGTACCTCGTATCCCCGGTAACGGGAGCGAAGTAGTATCAATGTACGCTTTGTATCCGGGGAAAGTCAAACTGGCTTTCTCGACCGAACCCGCCCGCGAAGCCCTACTCGATCCGCTTTTTCCCTTGCTTCACGGGAATTCGGGGCAGGAGCTCGATCGGTACAGAATTGTTCATGGATCTTGAGCATCTGATCTCGCTCAGCCTTGGTAGCGAAAGGGTCCGACCTCGCTCCACACCGACAATGGTAATGATAGCTCATGTGATCTCCCTCCGATCCTTCAGGTCCTCGTAGTAGTCGAGCGGGTCGCCAACTGTGAAGTTCAGGCGACGGACGTTGTCTGCGTTTCCTCCGAAGATCTCGGTCGAGCAGAGATCGGTGAATGAGCAGCGGAACTTACAATCCCGCGACGTTACTCGTTCGACCATATCAGGCTCATCCCAAGGATACTCTGTGATCCTGAGAGCAGTGTAGAGAGCTGACATGGCCATACGCTCGAGATCCTCGTCCGTACGATCCACAAACTCACGACGGAAGAACGGGCTGGTCTGAATCATCCCCGGTTGCCAACGTTGCCTCTGGAGAGCAACCAACCAACGATTGATGGTCGGGTGTTTGATTGAGAGACCATACTCGTCGACCGCGCGACGAGCGGTGGGATAATCCGTCTCAACCGCTTTTGCCGAAAGCCTGGATCCATCTTTGATCATCTGAGGCTTGGTTGGAGCCTTGGTACGAAGGTAGTTCCACACAAACCGATGGACGTCGTATCCTGACTTCCTCAGAGCCCAGAGGTACAGGAGACTCTGGCTATCGGCGATACGGTAAGAGAGATCAGGGAGGGTCTTGTGGCTCTTGTGGTCAATGACGATGAGTTGGCCATTCTCATCCTCGGCAAGAACGTCGATCCTGCAGCGGTAAAGGCGACCATCTGGAAGGGGGACCTCGAGTTTCATCTCGGTCTCGATGGTCTTCCACTTTGGATCACTCTCGCGACCGTAGGGACCCTCCCTCCAGTGCCAAAGATAGGATCGCATGATCCGATCGCACTCAGTTGGAAGATCCCCGAGGGCGTCCTGCTCTTCATCGAACAGGGTACCGTAATCAGCGCTGTAGGCGTCGTGAACGGCTTCCCACGACTCCCCTTTGTAATGGGCCTCGAGCAGCGCGTGGAGCCACGTACCGCGCCGTAGGGGCGCACCAACGCGCCGTGGCTTGAGTCGCTCGACATACTTGTAGGCGAACTGCTGAGGACATCTCCTCATGGTGGTCATCATCGAGTGCGTAAAAACCTCGAGACCACTCTCAGGGTCCTGATAGATGGACTGTTTCACAGTCACGGCAGATATTCCGGGATCGGGAGATCCTCTATCATCGTTCGACCACGAGCCCGCAGTGCTCGGGCTCCTTCGGTCCCCAGCGAAGACCGATCGACAAGTTCCCCCAGCTCATCAGTTAGTGCCCGATCAAAAACCCGAGTATTTGCCTGGCGGGTCTCAGCCAGCTTCTCCTCGTCAGGTTGCCCACACCTACGGACGTATGAGAGATCAAGGGCGGGCCAACCGAACGGGCGCCAACAGACGATTGTAGGTACCTTGAGAGGGACGCCGTCCTCATCAGTGTATCGACTGTTGCCTCCCTTACCCACGCGATTGTCCCAGGTTGACTGCTCTGATGGCTTATTGTAGAGAACGTCATGCTTGGGGAGCACCACATTCTCTCTACGCCAAGGGGTGTTCGGTGAGTGGGTCATGCCGCCTCCATGATTCTTGGGTCCCAGTTCAAAGCTTGCTCGGTAGTGAGTTCCTTTGTATCACCAGCCCAGTGGCGCCCGACAGTAATGTCCGCAACTAGGGGGACTCTCATTGTGTAGCCGAACAACTTCTCGAGCGGCGGGTTCTCCATGTGTTGCTTGATAAGAACCAGTGCTCGAGCCATCTCCTCCTCGGGGATCTCGAATAGGATCGAGTCGTGAACGGTGCCCACCACAATCGAACGCATCCCGATGGTGCGGAAAAGGCGTGAGATATTGGTCAATGCAAGTAGTGTAATGTCCGAGGCGAGAGATTGAACAGGTGAGTTGATCGCCTGACGTTCTGCTTCCGCCTGCACCTCACGGTTGGGTGAGAGAATATCGGGCAGGTGGCGGACCCGACCAAGTGGGGATTCTACTCGATGGTACTTGTAAACGAGGCGCTTTTGCTTGGCATGCCACGCGACAAGATCAGGCCACATCTCGAAGAAAGCCTGGCGACTGGCTTGGGCTTCTGCATTCGTAAATCGGAGCCCGTAATTAAGCCAAGCAATATCTTGGAATTTCCCCCAAGAAGCCCCGTATAGGTATCCGAAGTTTACGGGCTTGGCGTGCTTCCTAATCTCCTTCCACTGCACAGCGAGGATTGGATCGGCTAGGATCTCAGCCTTACTCTTCCCCATCATCCGCTCAGCCATGGCGGTGTGGAGGTCGAGCCCATTCTGGTAGTGCCAGATCATGTTCCGCTCGCCAGACGCCTCGGCAGCAATGCGGAGTTCAACCTGGCTCTGGTCGCCCTGGACAAACCACCACCCAGGTCTTGATCCGAAACATCCCCGCATAAGCGGGTCTCGAGGCACCTGCTGCATGTTGAACCCGCGAACCTGCTTCTTCGCCGTTACCTTTTCCTCATCAGGCTTCCCTGAGGAAAGACGCCCGGTAACCGTCCCAGTGAGTTTAAAGGTAGTGTGGAGGCGACTTTCTTCGGTGAGCTGCTCAGACCAGGGCTCAAAGAAAGACCCACATTTCCTAGCCCAGTTGGTTCGCTCGAGCAAGAGCTTAGGTACCTCATGCTGCTCAGCCAACTCCATCATAACGCCTTCAGAGACGCTCGGGTCACCTGGCCTACCATCATCCTTTGGCTTACCCCGAGCTAGTACTGGAAGGCCTAGATGCTCGAAGAGGAACCAACGGAGGAACTTTGATGGGTTGAAGTTTACTGGGAAAGGTAGTTCCTTGGGGAGCCAGGGATGGAGCTGGTCTTCAATGGCATGCAGATTCTCCTCCGCCTTTTTCCAATTAGCTCGAAGCAAACGAGAATCCACATAAATGGCATTGATCTCAGCTGTGGTAATCTCCTCCGAAGCTCCCACCAATAGGTGAGCCATGAGCTTGGCAAGCCTCGGCTGCTTAATGAGGTCTTTCTTGAGGTGATCATAGAGCCGCAATGTCCAATAGGTGTCTAGGCCATTGTACTCGAGCACCTCGGGCAACGGGGTTCGGAGCAGGTCATGGGTATCAATACCCCACGGCTCTGCCCCCAAGAGCTGCTGGCATAGCGGCTTAAGAGCCTTTGTGCGGGTTTCGTCCAACAGATGAGCAGCCAGCATAGTGTCGAACGTGAGGGGGAAATCAGCATCCACATGAGCGAACTGGCGCATCCAGCGAAGGTCGAACTTCCCATTGTGAGCGACTCGCTTACGGATCCGTTGGAGGATTCGACAGACAAATCGGAGAACCTTTTCCCAGTCACGGCGGAATGGACTCTGAGGGTGGTAGAGAGGGACCGCATAGTTGACTATTTCTCCCCCGGGCATCTTCACCGAGATTGAAATAGACACCAGCTTTGAGTCAGCCTCCCACTCATTGAACCCTGTAGACTCGACATCGAACGAAGCGAGCTCCACACCGGAGACGATGTCAGCGTCCATCGCCTTGAGCCCGGCCAAAGTCATTACGTGGCGAACCTCTATAGGCTCGCGCTCAGCCACTTTACCCGTTACCAACGCCGCGAAGTAGGACAAGTCTGCGGTAAAGCCATCGGCCATCCGCGGGTTTCGGATCATCATGCTCGGCGAGATGGTCGCGAATACCTTGGCACCAGAAGGATGATCGAACGTCTTCCCGCGGTACTTCATGATGCCACTGTGTCCGGTCAAGGACAGCAACGCCTCATTCCCGAGGGCAATGATCCACCCAGGCTTGACTACCCCGATCTCACGGTCGAGGAAGGTGCGGCAAGCCTTGACATCTCGAGCCGACGGGTCCGTATCCCACACCCGACACTTCACCGCTGCGGTGTGGAACATGTCCCGATAGTCGAGCCCAGCTCGAGAAAAGCCCTCAGAGAGGGCCTGGTGGTATGCCTTACCTCCCGCGGATTTACTGACTACCAGGACCGAGGCTGTCTCAAGCCCCGACCCAGTAACGCAGATGTCAAGGGAGTCATTGGTCAAACCCGACAGCCGACACCCAGTACAAGCGGCATCCCTAACTTGGAGACGAACCCTCTTGTTCATCTCGACCACTTTCGTCTTCCTCTCTTGGCTCCCCACAGTCAAGGCAATTATCTACAGGTTCTCCATTTTGGATGAAGCAATGCCCGTACATCTGACACGAGGTCCAAGTGCTATAATCTTCATCCCCAGTCATGACGGTGGGGTTTTCTTCTCTCTCTCACTCTCAGAGATCAAGCTGGTGACATTCTTGAGTCCCCAGGCACGGAAATCGGCGATGATGCTGGTGGAGTCTGGCGAGGCATCCCGTTCAACTTGATAGACCTCGGACACGAGATCCACTTGCATGAGATGACGATGTTTACCGGGCTCATCGACCTGGCATTCCTCAACCACGGCATTCACAGCATGCTGGAGCCCGGTGGCTTGTACCACGAACGCGATTGGTTGACCCAGGTTATCCCGACCTTGGACGAGAAAGAGACGGAAAAAGGTAGGGACTCGCTGATACGAGATCCCATACTTCGGGTCGGTGATGATCTCTGGGTTTCCCAGCCATTCATCGGTCATGACTTAATCATATCCCTGAGTATAGGAGAACGTCAGCGACGCCGAGTTCGAGCAGTTACTCGGAACTTCGGCCAGATAGTAATGGTATAGGTGGTGTTTCCACTACGCCACGAATAACTCCAGCGAACTCGTCTCATATCAACCTCAAGACTTCAAGTGAGGCGGACATGAGGAGCTCCAACCCGTCCATGACTCGGTGTTCCTCATACCACACCACACGAACTACTCCGGCATTGATGATGAGTTGGGCGCAGGCCCGACAAGGTACTCGAGTAGTGTGGAGCTCAGAGGACTCGAGGGCTACCCCATTGCGAGCAGCCCAGGCGATGCCGTTTGCCTCTGCGTGGACTGAGATGTGACAACCATCCTTACCGAGGTAGTAAGACTGAGCATCCTGTGAATGGTCGCAGTGAGCCATCCCAGCAGGTGCACCGTTGTATCCAGTTGAAAGAATGCGGCCTGCCTTGGAGAAGACTGCACCGACCTGCGCGCGACTGCATGTCGAACGTTGCGCGAAAATGCGGGCAGTATCCATGAGAGTGATGTCACGCGATGGTCGGGTCACAGATCCCCCTCGAGAAGGTGAAGTGAGGTGATGTGGAGGATTACTCGAGCGGGCTCCACTGGGCCATATGAGTCTCGCCAGGTTGTTTCCTCACAAACCCACTGGAGGAGCCGAGCTGCCATGTAGATGTCATCGCGGAGATGCCGGGTGAACTCACAGGACCTCATGAAGTAGCGGACCGTCATGAAGTTGTTCCGCACCATGAAGTGGTACCCAAGTGAGCAGGGGACCCGAGCTTTCACATTCGCCGCGGCGAGGTCTTCTGGGAACCACACAGGGAGATAAGCCTGGCGAGTGAGAGGGTTTCGCTCAAAGAGGCGGAGAACATCCTCCAGATCCCCATACTCGAAGCGGATACCTCGGTTAGCCCATTCTGGCCCCTGAGTATACTTCGGCCAGAATCGCTCAGGGTAGGTGTGGCTAAAAGCCTGCCCAGTCTGATGCCGAGTTGTGTCCCCATAGGGCCATCGTTCATGACTCGGCGGCGGGTTGAGGGGCCGGCCTGAGACGCGCTCAGCGAAGTGCTCATCGGCCCAGGGTAGGGTAGGCTGGGCTCGGCGCTGTAACTCGCTCGGGGGCTCACCTGGGACCACTGGGAAGGCAATAGTCACGTCTTCAAGCTCGCGCGTAACGTGGGCAGGCGAGCCCGAAACATCCTGGGCGTGCCACTCCCCTACCTCAACCCTCTGGGCATGCCTCAAGTCGGCTTTGATGATGGAGTACATGTCAGGGAAGAATGCCGCCCCCGCCGAGTAATCCCGCATCATTCCCTCCAGGCCCGAATGAACCAGGTAACCAAGGTGATGAGAGAGCCGATTCCAGCAAATATCATGAAGATCAGGATTGCCAACTCCATGACTACCCTTCTCCGGCCATCACGGCAGTCATATCCAGTGCTTCCTCGTCCTCCTCGGCATACGCCACGAGGTCCGAGACCAGATCCATCCGGGGCCTGGCCAGCTTGCCAAAGTCGAGTGTGGACAGCATGCGCGAGGGTAGGGGCTGGAATGCCTTCCGCTGGCTACCGACGGAATGGTCACCCCCCGCGTATGGGTTGGTCTCCGGGTCGATGCCGAGGAGCTCGGAGTGCATGCGCTTGCGGATGCGTCGGACCTGCCCGAACTTCATATCCCCGTAGAGCTTACCCTCGGCGTCCTCCTTCTGCATGGAGAGAAGCCACTTCTTGGTGATTCGGACGCCAGGCTTACTGCGATCATTCGGGTCCCAGTTCTCGATGAGCTCTCGGTGCTCGGGGTCCATGAGAGTCGCAGCCATCGACTTGAATCCGTGGTACTGGGCCATGTCGACGACCCACACGAAGGACATGTCCTCGACTTCGATACCGAGCCGCTCGCCGATGAGCTCTCCGATGTGCTGCGCCACGCGGATGTCAAGGGCGGCAATGTACCCGATGTACGAGGTGCGTGAGTGCAGGGTGATCTGAGGTGTGGGATTGCGGCGGAAGGTGACCGCGAGCATACACGATCCCCACTTCCGCCACTCGCGGCTCGCGTTCTGATGGACGGCGACCATGTTGGTCCGCAGCGTTGCCACACCACGAGAAGTGCGTCGGGGCATCCTGGCCTGGATGGCATTGAGAAAGTTTTCGAGGGCGACCGGGTCGATGTACTGGCGAATGAGCATGTTCCAGCGGAACTCGCCGAGCCACATGCTCTTGAGGTCCATGTCGAACTGGAAGCTCTTGGCGTGGCACATCACATTGTGGAGCTGAGTGTCCACTGACGTCGCGACGTCGAGCGTCTCAGCGTCACCTGTGGCGAGCCGACGGAGCAGCCCCGAGTGCATCTGGTCGACGGTCCCAAAGCGATATGCGTGGAGCATCAGGCCTTCTCTCCCAGAACTCGAACGTACTCGGCGTGGAGCCGTTCCTGGCGAAGCTCACAGTCGAGCGAGTGGTACACGGTACCACGGATGTTCACGTTCTGCCCAGGGTAGTCATCCAGTGCCCGGCCACACGGGCACTTGCCTTCGCTGGCGTTGTAGGACTCGCCGGGCTTCATGTGGCGGTTCCAGTTGACGTCGTTCTTCTCCATGAAGACCTGGAAGAACTCATCCGAGGTGCAACCAGCGGCGAGAATGAGGTTCACCAGGAAGTGCGTGGCATCTACGCCTTCGCGGATGTAGGCGTCGCGGTTGAACTTGGTCTTGTCCGAGGACCAAGGCTTCCACGCCATCTCGGCGAGCATCTCGTGGAGCTCGTCCATGAGCGCGAGCATCTGGTCTTTGATGTATCGCGACCGCTCCTCGGGCTCGAAATCGGCCGGGTCCACACCCCCGTGGAGGTGGGCCTGGAGGGCCCGCTGACGGTGGAAGATCGTGGAGAGCCGATCGCGCGTGGTGAGCTTGAGTGTCGGTTCGAGAAGATCCGTGACATCCTCGCCACCGATCTGAACCTTACCATGTGAGCCAATCAGGGTCATTGAGATCTCCTACTGGGCGTGTGCGTGGAAGTAGCCGGACCAGAAGTGGGCAAAGCACTTGTCCTCGTCGGACAAGTCGTTGCTCAGATAGATGGTGTGCTGGGCCTTGCGCACCTCATCGGCATTGGCTGGGTTGAACTTCACAATCTCCTGCTCAGTACCTTCTTCAAACAGTACTACCTCCTCGCCAATCTGTTGGATGAGGAACCTCTCACTCGGGAGCCGAGCCATCAGAACCTCCAGGACTTGATGTGAGAATCGATCATCGAGACGGTAGAGAGAATGGACTGGGGATTACTACGGATGAACGTCGTGGCCTTGCCTGTCCAAGACAAACTCAAGGTACGATAAGCCATCCAGATCGCGTGGGCGTTGTCGACTACCCCGTCCATCTGGCCTTTCGGGTCGCTGGTAACGGCGTCCTTAACCGCGTCCCACCCCGGGTCGACAAACACCACGAGAGCCTGATGGCGAATGGTGTTGAGTCGAGAGCGGTACCAACTGGAGAGGAATGCCTGACTGAGAGAGCCCCTAATGAGAGTACCATAGATCGGCTCGGAGATCAGCGGGTAACGGTCATAGATGCGAGGACCATAGCCTTCCTTAGCCCAGTCCCCAATCTCATTGTCCACCCACCTGGTGAGACCATCAAGACCGTGGTGGCTCACCCCGCCGATGCTAGTGGAAGCCCTCGGGCCGAGCTGCAGGTTTCGGAAGAACCTGGTTCGGAGAAGCTTGATCAGATAGGACTTGCCAGCCCCGTCGCATCCCTCAACGAGAATCATACCTTGACCTCCGTATCGAGAGGGGGGACGCAGATGGAGGCTGCTACCACCCCGTAGCTATTACTCAGAAAATTGGCCGTACCTCGCCACACCCAGAAACGGGGCTTGGTAACTGGGGCTACACCCTTCTCATGGGCAGTATCCCAGATCCGCTGAGCGATGAGCGTCCGCCAGAGAGGGGCAAGCTCCTCCTCGAGAATGAGCTCCGCTGGGACATCACCCATCACGGAGATCATCGACACATTCTCGAAGGTATCTCGAGGATCCTTCCCAACGCTCCCCCAAGGCGCACCCGCGGCGAGCTCCCGGAAAAATGGAAAGAATCGGGCTCGCTCGTTCTCGAACCAGTTGGTGAGATCAGGCGGTGTGGGGGCGGGGAACCAGAACCGAGACTTAGGAACATAACGTTCACTGTCCCAGTAGACAGGCAAGTGAGTCTCGGGAGGGGGCTGGTCAGACGTTGTCATAGTCGATATCATCACATACAGAATCGGGGACTGTCAAAGCTCGTCTGGATGATCCACAATCCAACGTCCGACTTGTCCATCTCCCTGTAGTGCCCGAAGGTGTGCGATATCGACTGTGCCACGGGCCAGGATGTGGACCATGTCCACTGTACGGTTCAAAGCCACGCGGTCCGAGCATTGTTTGTAGTTAGTCCAACTCAGATCGAGGGTATACCACACGAAGCGGGCGGCCGATGATAGATCAATCCCAACCCCTCCCGCCTTGGGCTGGATAACGAAGATGGCAGGCCCGGACTCCTCTCGGAATTGCTTGAGCTCCGCGTGCATCTGCTCAGCTGGGATGGTCCCGTCCAGTCGATACGCGGAAGCCTGGGGCCATCGCTCATCCACCATTTTCAGGATCGAGACAATATCCGCTCGGAATCGAGCTGCAACCACTACTTTCTCATCGTGCCCGAACCACTCATCCAGCAATTCCCCGAGGGCGTCCAACTTCTCTCGACCCACCCGGACCAAGCGGTCTCGACCAGTCGGGCTATTCTCAGCGTCGATCTTCGCCACACCAGCGGCAATCTGGCTAAGCCGAAGGCTCTTCACGGCTGCAGTGGAGGCCACGATCTGCCCGGACTTAATCCCAGCAATCATCTCCTCCTTGAGCGTGTCGTATACTTTACGTGTTCGCGGAGCAAGCGTCACGAGGACATCGCGTGGTGTGGGGTCAGGCATATCGAAACACTCGTGACGGGTAATTGAGAAGGAATCCCTCTTGATCCGACGCTTAATATCCTCCAACCCTGGCTCACGGTATCGGACGATCTTTCTTATGGGCCCGATATTCCTCCAGAGCCCATAGTGGTTCCGAAAATCTTCATCGGTCCTTAGGTCCTTAAAGCGGTTAGGGTTGAGGAATAGCCACTGCATTCTCAGATCCGCGATCCGCTCTGCCCCTGTGACCGGGGTCCCAGTCATGATCATTCGCCTGGCAAACAGAGGCCCCAGGGAAACCAACATCCGAGCTGCTTGAGCAGTTGGATTCTTGATAAGATGGCTTTCGTCCAAGATCATCCCAACTGGGGATTCTGGGGCTACCACACCAGCCGGTGCAATTGTCCTGCGACGTCCTCGGCGCGCCCGCGGCTTCTTTGCTGGTACCTTAACCCCCATCCAAGCCAGCAAAGCCTTTACTGTTTTCTCGGAAGAAGCACCCACGAAAGCCTCGTAGTTAACCACAACTATCGAGAGATCCCGGACACTAGCCGGAGCCCTGGGTGGACCTTCCCTACGCTTCTCAGCATCCCAAAGCTGGACTTGGATATTCAGGCGACGCTTAGTCCCGTCCTCATCCACTCTCCATCCACGATGGACTCGAATCTCCTCCCTCCACACCCCCATGACTCGTTTGGGTGAGACAACCACCCAGCGCTTGACTCCGTGTTGGAGGGCCTCCACGCACATCCAGTCCACGGCCACTTTCGTCTTGCCTGTTCTCGGCTCCATTAGGAGCGCACCACCGAAACCGCCGCGTCGCATCTTCGCGAGCGCGGCGGCCTGGTGGCGGTACGGTTTCGTAGCGAACTCGTACCGCATCCTCTAGTCCTCCCGAAGGGCCTTCCTGGCCTCACGGATGCCCTGCTGAACGTCCTCAGGCAGCCTGTTGAGGTTGGTTCCTGAGGAATCCGCGAGACGGACGATCTGCTGGTTGGTCGTGCGGATCTGAGATTGGAGTTCAAGCTCCTCCCGGGATGGTAGCCTATCCATTACCATTCCTCCGATCCCGGGCAGCCCGAGAGCGGTGAACGGCGTCCTGGACCTGCTGGGGAAGAATGCTCAGATCAGCCCCGAAGGCTTCGGCGGTATCGGCAGTGTTGGCCACGTTGTCCTCATGGGCTTCACGGATCTGTTGATCCCGTTCCCCCTGGTTACTTTCCATCGGGATCTCCTTCCATCTGGCTATGGGGCTTTGGCAGACCGGCTTCCGCGGCGGATCGGGATCGTCGGAGCCCGGGCATACCATCCCCCCGGATATAGGGCTCCATGAGCCCGGCGTTTACGAGGGCTCCGACCTCCTCCCGAATCTGACCCTCATTCGAGACCCCAGACCACCAGCCCATCTCACGCCTCACCAGCCAAGTGCCCTGTCTGGCAGCACCGGCACCTGGTCATGTTGGTGACGGGCTTTCCCGTCCAGTGCTTGCAGTTGGCACAGATATCGAACTTGGCCCCGCCCTGGCTTTCGACTTGGACGACCACCTGCTCGGTCACTGTAGGCTGGCGCTTTAGTACTCTCGGCTCCTTGTCCCGTCCGTTGGTCTTCTTCTCCCAGTCGGTCTTGTCACTGAAAAACCCCATGGTCGGCTCCCTGTGGTTCAGATGATGGTCAGATGATGGTCAGTGGGTGGGCTTGCCGCGGCCTCGAAGAACGGTGTGGGCAGAGCTGGTTCCCTGGCTTCGGTCGTCGGTCAGGCGCGACTGGAGAGTATCCGTGCTCTCCGTGGAGTCGAGCTCCACACACGAAGGGCAGCCGCACTCGAGGTCGTGGCCGTTGCTCTTTGCCATTAGGCCCTCGCCCAGGGATGATCGGGAGGAAGCGGAGGGAGTGATTCTCCCGAGGGATTCGCCGGGTCGGCCGCGATCATGAACGCCCGGATGGATTCCAGGGGCACCATCAGTGACCCAGTGTCAACCGCCCGTGTGGCGAAGAAGCAGGTAACTGCCTCGGTACCAAAAGCCATCACCTGAATGGTGGCATTTCGGACCTCGTACCAGTCCCCATCGGTGAGGAGTATCTTGTTGACATTGCCCCAGTTGACTTGCCTCATCGGTCAGACCTTCTTCGGCGTTTCGGGTCGCCAGAACTTGGCGTTATTCGCTGGCTCCCCCGTCCTCTTCAGGCGCGGATTCTTTGCGCGAAAGTCCGCTGCATCCCGCCGAGCTTCTCTGAGTGGATGGCTCGTCGTCTTGCCGAACTTGCCCATTGCGTCTCCTCCACACCCTCGGGATTCGTCGTTCGGGGGTGAGTCACACTATATCGCCCCTGTCGCGGGAAGGGCGAAGAGCTCAAATCGCCTGTAACGTGCCGAGATAGTTCACCGGTGTGATGACCCTCGAACGCTCGTTAGGCATGTCAGCGTTGCCGCTGGCATCCTCTATGGCGGTGAGATTCGTGTCATGACGCGACGTCGCGATACGACGTGCGTAGGTTGGGGCTGCAGCCAGCTGGTTGGATCCCTCCATCACAGAAATTTCTGTGAATTGGCTAGAACTTCGTTCATCACACGCGCTCACACACACATACGCGCGTAAGGCCACTTTCATAGCCGAATCACAGAAATTTCTGTGACGCGACGTTGACGCTCTCCCAACCCAGTCATATGATCCAAGCATGACCGACGATGATTGGCGAACCAGGTACGAGGCTATCCGAGCCGCATTCCCTGACAAGAACCTCCCCTTGCACCTCAACCCGCCCAATGAGCAGATCGGGTATCCTCATCTCTTCTCGGGGCACGAGTACTGGCACCTGCAGCCTACCTTCCTCGTAAAGTACAACCAGGAGAAGAACCGCAGCATCTACTACTACCCGAGTGGGGATGCTATCGCAGTTCGAGAGCCCCCGATGCTGCCTCAACTCGTAACCGATGACAAGATCGACCGATGGGAGGAAGAGAATCGTGGCCAGGACTGAACTCTGGCTCATCCGCATGCCTGCGGGAATGCCTGCTTCAGCGATGCAGAATGCCATCGACCTCGCCTACCTTAACGCCTCGGACGATGAGATAGGCCGGGACACCAATCGCCCCCAGATCTGTGGGGTGTGGAGAGAACCGTCCTCATTCTGCAAGTGCCCTCGCGGAGGCGATACGAGGAAGGGCGGATTTACTCTCGGGCAGAAGTTCGGTTGGTGGGTGCATTCCGCATGTCGTAAGCCCACTGAGTACTGGAATCGAACCCTCGGCTCTGGTCTTTTTCACGTTCTTGGTCGAAACCAGCTACCAGATCCGCCTGAGGAGTTCAAATACGAACCCCGCCCCAGTAGGGAGATGTTGACCCATGTCGGAGTCCAGCTACGGATCGGGGAAGAACTTAGAGAGGGCGGCTATCGGCGATGAACCGAGGGGACTGGCTCCTATTGATAGGAGTGGTCCTGTGGATCCTGGCCATGCTGACTATCTCGATCCTATCCATCCATCTCTGATCCCCACCCAGCGACCCCTCATCTTGGGCGCGTGTCCATCAGAGGAGCAGGAGACCAAACGGCCTTTCTCGGGGAAGTCAGGTCGACAGATCACTAACTTACTCCCCGAAGCATTCCACTTGGATTCGTTGGACCAGATTTTCGACCTGGCTTACCTAATCCCTCAGTACTCAACGGATCGATTCAATCGCCATAAGGCGAGGGTTGGTGTGGCAAACCTCATCCGGGCTGGCCAGATTCGCCCAGGTCGTTTGGTGGTTGCCATGGGCAGCAATGTGGTGAAAACCACCTGTGCTTCAGGCCAACAACCCCACGGGCTCTTCCACGCCCGCCAAGTCCAAGCCCCGAGTCTACACCTGAAAGTCCAGGCCCGCGCTGGCGCCCGTAGCTGGGGCATGATGGCGGGCGAATTCTGGCTCGTTTCATTCCCCACACCCCCACAGCTTCGGTCTCAAGCTCGGCTGGTTCGAGAAGCCTTGGCTTGCTTGGTAGCTGGTGATTACCTTGCCCTCGAGCAGGGGACCGGGTGTACTCGTTGCCGATCAGAGCCTAGGTTGTAACATCGACCCAGCCCTGCCCTTGGATAATGTCACCTGACGCCCACGTGAATGGTGTGGTACCATTCCATCCCACGGTATTGCTCGGGCCTCCGAACCTGTCGAAGTTCGGTCCACCACCATTCTGGAGGACGGCCACACCTGAGTAGTATCCAGAGGCACTGGAGTCGAATGCCCATACTGGCAGGGTCTGCCGCAAGGTGCCCTCTCCAGACAAACCACCGGGTATGGTGACCCCTAGGTTCCCGGTAACTGAACCACCAGTGCCAAGAGTTAGCTGAAACCTCAAGAGAATCATGAAGTCAGCGACTCTACGCCATTTACCCGTTACTGTGGCTCCTGTACCGAGAGTAACATTCAGGAAAGTTGGAGTGTAGGTCGTCCACGAGGTGAAGGCATCACCGACGCGCACTTCCTGCCCAGCGAATACCATTACTCACTCTCCGTAGTAGACTCGGTTGAACAGGTTTACTGGCTCGTTGGCTTGGTGGCTCTTAACAATGCCGTTTACCGACCTAGTCACGGTAAGAGTCTGCTGAGCACCTGCACCTGACACGCCTGTCACGGTCATCCGTTCACCTGCGATATTGATGTCAAAGTCTCCGTCTACATGCGTCCACACCGGGCCTGATGGAGTGAAGACAGAGAGTGAGGTGCTGACCGTGTTGACTGGGCCTACGAGGACACAACCCATGGTGTTGTACCGCGAGTTAGTGTTGTCATATACCGCAATATGCCACGGCTTCTCAGGTTGACAGGTGACCTGGAAGGTGTGGAGGAAATTCCACAGAGTTTCAGTAAACCCAATGGCTAGCTGCTCGACATCCTCGGGTGGCATCCAAGCCGGCATGTGCTGGATGACAATCTTGTCTCCGACATTAAGGTTACGGATGGCCTTGGTGAGACTACTGCTCTGGACAAAGGGGTTTCGGGCAAGTTCCACTGTGATGGATGGGTACCGGGCCTCATCTACTGTACCTAGGTGTAGGTTCCAGTTGGCCTTATCCACAAGCTGAGAGTCCAGCTGGACATTTGAGGTAATGGTGGTTGAGAACCGACCTATTTCCCCAATGGATAGAGAAGATCCATCATCTAGGGTCTGCCTTGCCGAGCCCCCATCCTCTCGTTTTGCCGTTACATCATTCTTGGTAAGTTGATCGTCATCCACTGGTTTGATGGATGAGAGATGAGCCGAGGAGTAGTCTAGGGTTACCGTTGGGCCGCCTAGTTCTCCTTGCCGATACATTGAGCTTCGAGTACGATAGGAGAAGCCCACGAAGTTCCTAGGCTCCGTGAGGATACCCCCATCAGTAGTCTCGCACTCCTTTAGCAAATCGAGGAGAGCTTTTGGTCGCTGAGGACCCATAGGTGTGGTATCAGCAATCAGGCCTGTAACCTCGTAGCCTATACCTTCTTGATTGCATAGCCGGGCAACACGAGCCGCTGCTGTTTCTCCTACCCAGGCAACGGTTTCTTGCTTGAAGCTAAAGAGTCCGAGGATGGGGCAGTTTACCGAGACCTGCCCGAGTGAGACATCGTCAAGGGTACCATCTTGGCCAAAGTCCAACCTTACACACTTACCCAGAGTGGCTGTATTGAGGGTCCCACTGAAGAATAGACCTGATGGGTCCCCTGGCTGGTAAGTAAGAAAGGCCCAGTCGATGTTAGCCCCGTTTTGCCTCAATTCAAGAGATATTCGGAGGTGTTGCCCATTGACCCCGAAGCCTATAGCTCCCGTATCCAGGAGGAGATTCAAGAAAGGCCCTACCGCGATCAGCCTGAGGTTGCCCGCGTTATCCACAGAGAGTTGCCAGATAGGCGTGTCAGGGGAGTTGCACCACACCCGCATGAGCGGGGTATCAGCAGCCACTGGAGTGTTGATGTGGACAAGGAACCAGGCATTGAACTCATTGTTTTGGCTATTGTCGTAGTCGGGAACTGTCCCACTCCATGAGCTCAACTTGAATTGAGGGATGGGCTGAGAACAGGCAAAACCGCTATCCGAGGCAAACTTCACTAGGGTCTGGCCAGCTGTCACCGTCATTGCGGGCTTACCAGGCAACGCTGAGGCCATCTGTGTGGCGCTTGAGTCGTCCTCACACGGCCAATAGGCTTTGACCTGTGAGTTATGAGTCATCGCATACCAGAGAGTCGAGTGAAGGCTTGAGGTCCCCTGGTTAAGTCGTCTTAGAACTCCACCCGCGGCAATCTGGCTGTAGACATCCTTCCCCGTATTGTCCCAAGCGATTGGCCACTCATACACTTCACCTGAGAAGCGCCAGTCTTGGTCAGTGATCTCAGAAGATCCGGCTAGGAACCATTGGTTACCGGGTCCATCCGTAATCATTCTCGAGCCCGCGGCGGCAAGAGTGAAATCAGGGTTGGCTACCGAGCTACCACCGATAGAGTTCTTCATGTCGAAACCGTAGAACTTACGGAAGGGAGGTCCCTGGTTTGACCATCCACCGAGAACAATCTCGGAAGTACTGTCAAAGATGGATGTGGTACCCGAGTTTACAATACTAGAGCCGAGTTGAGTCCAAGTCCCTGAGATCGAGTCCGAGGTATAGAAGGTAACGGTGTTCCCACCGGCACCGTTGTTGACGTCGTGAGTTACCCGAACGGCCTTCCGCCCGTGGCTAGGACGAGGAATCGGGATGGAGGTGACTGTTGTGGTGTTAGTACCATCAGAACTCCACAGCCAGAGTAGCTGATTATTCACCACCAGAAAAAGCCAACTCGATTGCCCAGAGAAACTCTTCATGGCAAGAGTTGTGGAGACACTTCCCCAAGCAGAGAGATCTACATCTACTCGGATATCTTGGTCACCAGTGAGAGATACCCCTGCTGAGTCATAGCAGAAGGCAAAGTCATATTGCGGTTGCTTCATGGTGAGTACAGATGAGCCCGCTCCCACACCCACCCTGATTGGGGTAGCTCGGTTCAGCACCCCATAATACGGGCTAAGGGGGTTCCTCGGGCTATACTTCCCTGCAGTATTGGCCAACTCGAGATGACACGATGTTGGATCCGAGGTACTAGTCTCGTTCGGGCGACCACGTTTGATCTGGATCTTCCCGCGTTCGTTGACGTCGCTCGTAATATCCACGTAGTCTCGAGTAATGACTGAATCCCCAGTGAGACGCCAGATGGTCCCGTTAATGTCCGTAAACTGGGTGACCCCGGGATCCTGCTGGTTAAACCGAGGTGCGGCAATGATTGAGCCAGCACCAATTCCATTCAACAGAACAACTGCGTAGATCCCACCAATGAAGTTAGTCAACCCTACGGCGTAGCCTGGTTTACTATCATTGGTAGTTCCGATCTCTATCTCTGCTGCCGTGATGGCAATAGAGGTTGTACCACCTGAGGTTACAGCAGAACCCAGCTGTGTCCACGGGCCGCTGTCGATATCACTTGAAGTGTAGAACGTGACCGTGCAACCACCGAAGCCATTGTCCGCGTCCATCGTCACCCGGACACTATGCCTAGAGCCGTTAGTAAATCCAGTACTTACAGTTGAGGTAGCCGATCGGGCACTTGCAAAAGTCCCGTTGGGTGACCAGGTAAGTTGTAGAGTTCCGTTTGCCTTAAGGACCAGGTACCAGGATAGGTTGTTGGTGACAAGGCCGAAGCTTCGGTTCTTCCCTATTAGGACTTGATCAACTGGGGGTGTCCAGTCAGTGGCTGCAACGTCGATCTTTAGATCAAAGTCACCAGTGATCGCGTCAAAGAGTCCAGTTTCATAGGCCCAGCAGCCACCACCGCAGAAGACATTTACTTGACTGGGGACTGACCCAGAGACCATATAGGTGTTCCCAACCCCCAGATCTACCTCAAGGTCTAGGGGTGTCTGGGGGAAAGCCACGATCAGCCTCCAGAGAGAACAAGTTGGGCGTCTCCGCCTCGAATTCGGATAGCCCTTCGCAGGATCATCAGAAGGGCCTCATCAACGTCCGAGCCGGAAGAACGAATCTCCAGAACAACCCGGCCCCCTCCACCGCCCGAGTTCTGCTGGATATACCGCTCGGTGTCTTCATGGCTGTAGACCTTTGAGCCAGTCGGGAGAGAAACAATCTCACCACCGCGCTCATTGATCTGGGTAAAGTTACCCCGTACACCACCTTCGGCAGCATGCCCGACAATACCACCTGTGGCCAAACCAAGAAGACCCTTGACTGCTCCCACACCAGGGATACTATTGATCATCCCAGTGACCTTGTCTACAATACCCTTGACACTGGTTACCATCCCGCCCAGTGTTCTACCCACGAAGTCCACAGCAGCCTTGACACCACCAGTGATAGCTCCCCACAATCCGGTAAAGAAACCGGTGATGGTGCTAATGGCGGTCCTAAAGGCTCCTACCACAGCGTTGAATGTGGTGGTGATAAAACCAGTGGTGGTACTCCAAGCTGTCCTAACCCACCCGGCGAAAGTATTCCAGGCCAGGGTAAGGAACCCAGTAACAGCATTCCAGACAGCCTTGAGGTCATTCCACTGGAGGAGAAAGAATGCTTGAACGGTATTCCAGGTAGCTACGAAGAAACTGGCTACTGCATTCCAGCCAGCCTTAAGGCCATCATTGAAGAGCCATTGTACGAAGAAGTCCCACATCCAATGGCCAAAGTCTGAGGCAGCCTGCTTAACCCAGTTCCAAGCTGCGACTGCAGCTCCCCAAGTGGCATTCCAAGCCGCCTCAAGACCATCGTGGAATAGCCATTGGACAAAGAAATCCCACATCCAGTGACCGAAGTCAGATGCCGCCTGCTTCATGAAGTCCCAGACGGTACCCCAGTGCTTGTAAAGTTCATAGATCCCAACTACCACCGCGGCAATGGCGGCGATGATCAGAAGGATTTCCCAGGTTGCGGCAATTACTGATACTGCCCAAGCGGTGAAAGCCGCGACAAGGAGAACACCAACCACAACACAGAGGGCCTCAAAGACCCCCTTATGGTTAGCCAAGTAACTCAAGACCTTCTCTACCACCGGGATAAGCTTTTCACCAATGGTGATCATCAAAGCCTTAAAAGAGCCCTCGACCTCGTCCAGTTGTTGCTTCATGGTCTTCTGGGTGCCATCCCAGGCTTTCCCGAAGTTACCAGCGCCCTCGGCAAGAGCCGGGTATTTAGACTCTAGGCGATCGTATTGGCCGAGAAGGATCTGGATACCAGCACCAGCTTTCTTACCAAACATCTCGGTCAGGATCTGACCCTGCTGGTTTGCCGAGATCCCCATTTTGTCCATGCGGTCATGCAAGTCAGTAATGGCTTTGTTCAAACCACCTGTCTGCATGTCCTTGGCAAGAGTATCAGAAGAAAGGCCCAGCTTTTCGAGAGCGGCTTTACCTGAAGCAGCGGGCACGGCCAAGGATTGAACGGCAAGCCTTAGTTTATCACCAGCCTTAGCCCCTCGGATGTTGTTGTCACCAAAGACCGCGAGGGCCGCACCAACGTCTGTGATGGACAAGCCGTAGCCCTTAACGGAGGCCACCACACCAGTACCGAATGCCTTGGCCAGGTCGGACATAGACATGTCACCCACACCGACAGTGGCGTTAAGGGCACCCATGGCTTGATCAAAATTCTGTACGCCTGGGATACCCGAGGCAACCGAGGCGGTAAGGGCGTTGGTGACGTCGACGAGATCGGCGCCTCCGATTTTCGCCCCTTTTGCCGCTGTAGCCACGAGGCTAAGAGCCTTATCGGAGCTAATCCCCATGGACTCGAAGTTCGATTCCACATGGAATAGAGATTCAGCAAGAGAGTTTGGATCAGCCCCCACTGAGCCTGCTAGCTTAAGGACTCCAGAGTTGAGCTTCCCCATCTCACCCTGAGAGACACCCGCCTGTGTGGTGAGTTTTGTCATCTCAGCCTCAAAGCTGGAGCCCATCTTTACAGCTTCCACGCCAATGCCGACCAAAGCGGCTCCGGCAAGTCCGCCTACCTTGGTCATGGTAGAACCAAGGGATGAGGCATCCCGCTCAGCCTCAGAGAACCCCGCTTTCGCCATGTTCTTGGAGGTGACGATGATCTCGACTACGTTCACGGCACCCCTTACCAGGGCTGATCAGGAATCTCTGGAGCTTCTTGTTGCTTAGTCCCGAGTTGCTCAATCATCATTAGTTGGACTAGTTCGGCATCCTCCCTATACAATTGGCTCGGCAGGCAACCAAATCTCTCACATGCCCCGAGAATGAATTCTGCCCTCACCAGCTCTGCGGGTTTGGTTACGCGACTTCCATCGGAAGCGATAGCTCCTGGAAGATCTCGCCAGAGGGTGAGGCGTCGGGCAAAGGGTCGTTGACTCCGGAGACAGCATCAGTCCAAGCCATGATGATAGCCATGACGAAGTCAGGGTCCTGAGCAAGTAGACCATCTCGGGTAGGAGGTACTGGTTGATCCACCTTAGTACCATCCGAAAGCTCTACTTCCTCCTCCACATTCCACGAGATAAGCACCCCAGCGAACTTGTCCACAAGCATCGAGAACTTCTCGATCCCCCCGGAGATGTCCTGGTTTGCAGCCAGGGCCCTGGCTATCTCCTCCCTACTGGAACTAGAGGTGAGTCCTGGGGTCTCCTGCCGGGCCTCAGCCGCCAAAGCCTGAAACTCGAGCAATGTTCCAGTGGAGACTGATTTGGCCATCACCTCCAACCCCTCATATTGCTCATCCGCGAACTTGAGTCTGAATACCCTCTTTTGCGGCTTGTAACCCATGGTTGGCTCCCTATGGAATTAGGACCAGGTTGGCACAGTGCCGTCGGCCAGTACGCCTGTGGACTTCCAGGTCAGTTCACCCTTGTCCGATCGGGTAATTCCGTAGTCAGTGAAGAGAAGCTCCCCGACGAGAGTGGCGCCCCCAACCGTCAGGGTCGTGGTACGAGCCACTGAGGTCGACGGCACGGTCTTCAGCACCGCGTGGCTGCTCGTGGTCGCCGCGGTGTTCACCACACCGGTAAGGTCGAGTGAGAAGTCGGCCAGGAGCAGAAGGCGCTCGATCGCCGACTTGTCCACACCAGTGACTTCCTGCACACCGCGGGGTGTGGCGAAGTTGAAACTGGTGATGTCATTCCTGATGTCTCGAGGGGTACCCCCCGAGTCATCGACACTCAGCGTGGTCCACGCAAGACCAGTGATCTTGGCCATTCTGTCTCCGTTCTAACCACGCCGAAGGATTTCGGCGAGCCTGTCCTGGTGAGTTGAGAAGTGGTCTTTCCAATCTCCCGCGGCATTCTGCCCGGTGAATTGGCGAAGACCACCCGTGCGGTTTCGGCTATCACCGTCACGGACGATGTAAAGCTCCGGCCGGTCAAGCCTGAGCCGATGGTCAGCGGACTTGAAACAGCGCTGCCCGGGCTCAAAGGTGAACTCGGCCATGATACCGTTTGGTCCAGATCGGATGACTGAGAACCGTCGACCGCTATTCCGAAGGATGTAGTTGTGCTGGGCCTGCCCCAGATCGGTGCTCAAATCGAGAGTCGTAGTCCAGCCCCGGAGATAGGCAGGGCATTCAACCTCGGCACACGTCGCTGCCCGCCAGTGGCTGGGTGTGGGGGCAAGGATCTGGTACGTCTGATACGCCTGAGATGGCATCCTCGGCGGAATCCTGTTCATCTACCCCCACACCCTCTTCCCGTCGGCTCAGCGTCGTTCTCAGGCGCTCTGGCTCGGCTTCACGAAGGTCAGGACGAGGACGACGATCGAGCCGACTACACCCACGATCGCCTGCTGCTGGGCGCTGTTGAGAGCCACCGCGCCGAGCATGGTTCCAGCACCAAGGATGGTACGGGTGAAATCGGCGGCGGACTTCCAATTCAGGTGGAGCTTGAACATGTACGGCCTCCCTAGCGATAAGGGGATCAATCCCCTGTATGTCGCATCGTACGCTGGGGAGATGCTAAAAGGCTACTGCCGTCATATTTCTTATAGCCATTACGGCAAAGGTAAAAGAACTGAAAGTTCCAGTGACATTCACCCGAAGCCAGCGCTTGATGGAGGCGTTACCTGCGGTGGCAATTCGCTGGGAACCAGGGGTGGCGGTCACCGCCGTGAATACCGCACCAGCGATGTTAGCCCATGGATCGGTGCCACCATTGTCGTTGCTGTGCTGAATGGCTACGGTCGCTGAGGTACCGGAGAAGGCGAACGCCTGGAGGTATGCCTGGAGCCCGAAAGCAGTCGGCATTCCTGTGGCCCCGTAGTCGAGGCTGGTCTGGGCACCGGCGCCGACGATATTGGTGCTGCCCGGCGTGAGCTGCTCACCCCACTCGAGCGGGAACTGGTCGTTCTCCCCATGCAGTTTGAGGGTGATCTCTCCCTTGTCAGACCTGGTGGGGTCATAGTTCACCTGCTTACACTGCAGTGACGCCGCGATCTGGCCCACCGCTGGAGCGTGGAAATAGGAGGCGATTCGACTGGTGAGGGGGAGAGTCGAGAGAGCTGGGTGAGCAGCTCCAGCAGCGGTGTTGAAGAAGGACACCCATTCCAGCTCACCAGTGAGTTGGCCTCCCTGACGTTCATAAGCCGACTTGTTGATCCCGGTCATGGTGAGCGGGCTATTTCCGCCTTTGGCACTGCTGATCGATCCGACGTCCCCGCTCAGGTCATAACCATCGATGTAGAAGTTATCCCCAAGCCCAGTTTCCTTACCCACAGGAGCCTCCTAGAATGCCTGGTCAAAGGCGTCATTGACCACCACTGGGATATTGATGGTCATAACCCGGTACATCTGCGTGTCTACCTTGACGTAACCAGCTCTGGCGACGAGCCCCTCACCAAAGGCACCAAGGACATCCACATTCTTCACCAATGCACCGAGACCAAGATCAGAGCTCAGTTCTTGCATGATGGAGAAGGTAGCTTGGATGACATTCGGGTCAATCGCATCCTGTGGTTCCTGGAGCATGTTGGTGTAGATCCGCATCATGAACATCACGCGGAGGGATGTAGAATCGACCCCCGATACCGAGCCCACAGGGTCAATGCGATCAACCCAGAGGGCAGCCGATAGCCCATTCCCCGGTGGTTGCTTCGGTTCGTGGTTCTGGACTCGGTCAAACCAGCCAGTCGCTAGGCTATGACTGATGATGGAGTCCATTACCGCCTGAGGGTCGAATGCCACACCACACCTCTACTCGTTCATCCGGGCGAGAAAAGAGCCGCGAAGGAGGCTGAGACAGATCTCGGCGGCCTTCTTTTGGATCTGAGGATATGAATCTCGGAAGGTGTGGTAACCAGGGAACTTGGTAACCGGGGAGTTTCTCGACCCCACACCCTCTAGCCACGGGCCATAGACGACGCCACCATCTCCAATGACCGTCTCAATGCCCTCATGGTCGTACTGGATCTGAGAGCGGTAGTAGCCGGTAGGGTGCTGGAGGACTTGATCGAGAGAAGATTGGATGATGGACACCCCTTCCTTCCCGATTTCTTCCTTCGCCGCCTCCGTAAGGGCTTCACAGGCGGCTAAAGCTCGTCCATCGAACACTGGACCACTAAATCGGACACTATTTCCGTCAACGTCCGAAATGAAAGATGCACCGGCCACTCCACACCTCCGATCAGATCAACTCGTTGGCGATACTGCGCTTGTGAGGGCAGCCCTCGAGAGTGAGACTAGCCACCTGGCAGTTAAAACAGGTCAGCACGAAGTTGTCGGGGTATCTCTGCTTCTTCAGGGTGGACCAAAGACCGGGCCCATCGATGATTTCCCGGATATTGTCTGGGTCATCGATCGTGAGAAAGGCTAGTTCACCCTCGCCACAGCAGTGGCATATCGCCCCATAGGCGGAAAAGACCTCAGCCTTGAGCCCCAGATCCCTTGCCTTGAGCGCCTCAGGACGCGCCTGGAGGCCGCGAACGACTCCTTCGCGCACATACTGAGCGAGCTTTTCTCGGTCGTTTCTGGCCATCCTGGCCTTCCACCGCCGCTCGGCGACCTCAGTACTCCGATTGATGACATAGGAGGATGCAGCTCGAGTCTGTACCTTGGGCATTTCGGCTCCCTATACAGCGTACTTTCGGCCTTTTCGGCCTACGGCGTTGTAACAACTGTCCTTGACTGCTTGAAGAGCGCCTCCTGTAGCCAAATTGGTGTTCTTGTTCCCGCCACCAGAGCTCTTTGCCGGGCCTGGGCCGATGGTACGAGAATATCCGGAGATTTCCTGAAGCACCGTATCCACGGCTATCGCTATGGTGCAGGTGTGGACTTGATCGGGTGGGCACCAGCGCTGAATAACCGTAGGTAGGTCATGAGATTGGGCAGTTGTGCCTTGAGCCCCTCTAGTTACATTCAGCGTCCAGCCTACAACGTAAATGGCGGCTCCGTTGGCATGCGCTGCAAGCGGAGAGCCATCCCACGAGCGCTTTACCACTAGAGTATTTCCCGCTATATCCAGAACCAACATACGTTCACCATCGACAAGCAGGATCTCGTCCTGGTGAAACTCTTCTCCATCTGCCACGCTAAGAGTGTTAGCGGCGATGTTGGAGGCGACAGAGATGAGGAGAGTTTGCCCAGAGTTTCGGGCAGCCTTACCAGTTACAGTCATCCGCTCCTGGTTTACGACTAGGGTGTCACCAACCCCAATATTTTCGCTGTTGTCGACATCGATCGATGTTGAGGTAGATGTTACAGGCGAAACCAGGCTCGCGACAGACTCCTGGTTATCGGAGTATCCCCACAATCCAGTAATGGCAATCGAGCGTTGGAAAGTAGTCGATGCCGTAAATGATGCCTGAGAACCGAGGTTGATCTCCACTCGGTCAAACGGCGGGTCGTTGACGGGCTCGAGAAAGTACTCCGACTGATCAAGCAGCACACCCCCAGTGGTGATGGAGGTGACTTGGAGGAGCTCGAATTCATCCAACCACAGGCGCCAGGGCCGAGCATAGGTGAGATTGGGCCAGGAGAAGTACCTTGTGGCCAAGCCTGGAGAGAATTCTCGGTGGCACATATCCGCGACGGCAGCCGTAGCCGAGGCGATGGCTCGGTCAATCTGTCGAGAGTTCCTCGCCGACTCTTTGAAGTCGGGCGCAGACATCACGTCTTCACGAGTGCAATACCAGGCTCTCACCACGGACTCCAATCATCTCGAGGCCACTGCCAGCCATCATTCTGGCAATACCTGCCTAGGCCATCAGGAGTCGGCAGCAAAGGTTCGCCGTCTTTAGGGCATGCTTGAGGTGCTCGAGCCTTCTCTTCTTGTCTGATGTCCATTGTATCGTGGACAATTTCGACCAATTCTTCCCAACCCACCTCTTGCACCTCCCCTACTATCTGGCTTTACCCATCGTATCATCAGGTTTTGATCTCGTCACTCACTCCTTTGTATAACCATCATAGCGGCAATGTTCGATGCCTTCGGGGTTAGTCTGGGTCAGTGGTTCACCATCATGCGGGCAAGCAATAGTTGGAAGCTGATTTTGGGTATTTGCCCAGTACCTAACCTCTGCCGAAACCGCCAAAGCCGAGCCCCATCCCCCACTTCCCGAGTGTTTCGGAGCTCCGATTGAGACTTTCATGCTTTCGAGGCAGGAGCCCGCATCCAAAATGGTAAGGACTTTGCCACCGAAAGTAACGTCAACAGTATCAGCAGCCAAGCCAGATTCTAGGAGGGCGATTGCCGCCGCCACAACGGAATCTTCCACACCTGCGGCGGTGTCGGCAAGCGTTAGGGCTGCAGATTCTACCGTGGATTCTACGGCCGAGGCTGTTTCACCCAGAGAGAGTACCGCGGAGATAGAAATCGCTTCGGTAGCAGCCCCAGTCTCCCCAAAGGAGATATTCTGGGACATTTGGAGCAAATCAGTAGCCGAGCCAGTATCATTGAGACTTAGGGAGGCAGCAATAGAAACCGAATCAGCAGCCGAGCCAGTATCGCCAGCACTTGTAGTGGCATTCGCCCCACTTGAATCACTAGCCGTAGACGTTTCGGCCAGTTGTACGGTGGCAGCCACTGAGGATGATTCGGCTGCCGAAGCAGTATCCGAAAGAGTCAGAGCAACAGTGATCGAGATGGTCTCGAGGGCTGACCCTACTTCACCCAGTGGGATCGAGGCGGTGAGAGAAATAGCCTCGGAGGATGTGCCGGTCTCTCCCAATCCCGCCGCAGCGGCAACAGATACGGCGTCACTTCCGCTGGCTGCCTCAGCAAGTCCCACAGCCGCAGCAACAGTTGAGCTATCAGCAGCCGAGCCAGTGTCACTCAGCGGGTTATCGATAGCCCTAGTGATGACGTCAGCCGCGGTCGCAGTGTCAGCTAGAGGTACAGCTGCGGCGACAGTCGAGGTATCGGCTGCTGAAGCAGTATCGGCTAGAGGTACAGCCGCCGCAACGGCAGATGAATCGGCTCCTGAGCCGGTATCTGTTACGGTGAGGGTTGCACTAACGGTCGAAGTATCGGCAGCCGAGGCGGTCTCTGAGGCGCTTGTGGTAGCCGTTTCGGAAGTAGTGTCAGCAGCCGAGCCAGTTTCACCCAGGGTGAGGGTAACCGTGATAGAGATACCCTCGGATGCCGAGGCTGTCTCAGAGAGCGAGATCGAGGATGAGGATGAGCCTGATTGCCTTAGAACCATAGGCTGCCCAGTGGGGTTAGCATCTGGTCCGTAGGGTGTGGAAGGCTGAAAACGCCCGAATCTCGCCATCAGATCACCACGAGAAGGATCGATCGACTGCAGACTGGATCAATTGGTTTGGGTTGGGCTGACGTACACGTACCCAATCCACAAGACCAGTATTAGCCGGGTACCCACTCCCGGGGTTTCCCGCCCCTGTAACCAATCCCCACTTCAGCAAGGTGAAGGTAATCGAGCCCGAGAATCGCTGAGTCCAGGAAACACCATCTGAAGACTCAGACCATGTCCACGTAGTGCCTGAGCGCTGCATACGGAGGTATCGAGAAGAGGAACCATTCGTAACGAGAGCTGCCCCGTTATCCTTGAGGTTCTCAGCCCCTCCGACTGTGATGTCTGAGAAATACCGTTGAGGTGACCCAGACCAGTAATTATCAGCCCGAAGGAATCTGGTTGTACTCTCCCAGAAGGCGAAACCCGTAATCTGGTAGTTGGCACTCAGTACGGTATCGAATTTGGCTTGGATGTCAAAGGTCTGTACATCCCCCACGGTCTGCACAATGCGAGAACCGTTTGCTCCAGTGGTATACATGTCTCGGTCACCAGAGGCATTGGAAGAGAAAGCCATTGACACCTGAGTGCCTGTTACCGAGAACGTGGTGCTACCAATGGGGTCTTCAGTGGTCCAAGTCCCAGTGTCGAGGGCGCTGGCATTGAACTCGTCACTCTTCATAGGCACGGCGCCAGCACCCCTTCTAGGAGATTAGCCCTCTCGCCACGCGATATAGCAAAGGGCGTTCACCGTTACCGCTGCTGTGACTCGGATTCGGACTACCTGGCTCACGTCCACCACAGGCTCATACCCGAGTGGCCACTGCTTGACGTAGGTGTTTGCCGAGAGAACCGGGTTGTCGAACACGCGGCATGTTGCCACGACCGATCCCTCTGAGCTTGGCGAGAATCCCGCTGTCGCCAATGAAGGAGGCCCACCAGGAGTAAGAACCGAGGGGGTCACAGCAGTAGGCGTACCTCCAGCGACAGTCGTAGTGTTGATGAGTTCTGTCTTGATCGCTGATGGGTTTCCGTCGAACGAAATACCCCACTCGAGGATCAGAAGCTGGCGTGTAGAAGGAGCGGTGAGCTGGAGAAGGGTCTTGATGGATGTTCCTGTGGCGACTGGAGACATTGCCGCAGTAGTCGGAACCGCCGCATTGTAGGCAATATAGTTGACCGTCATACTCACGACGAGCACCCCCACACCAGCAGGTAACCCGCGTCGGCGTTGGCCCCGGCCGGGATTGCTATCCCGGTGCCATTCACCGATACCTGCGCGGCCGCGTTCACGGTAGTACCGAGGAGGACTGCTCGCTTGAGCACTGAGAAGTCATTGGAGAGGTCCAGAGTATCGCCAGCGCTCACGTTCTTGAGAGCATAGAGCCCGACTCGCTCCGCCCGACCGTCATCCCACACCCGCGTGAAGTGAGTGCCATCCAGTGCTGCCATGTCAATCCTCCGCTATCGCGATGAGGACAGCCTGGACCGAAGCGATCCAAGCCCCCTGGATTTTCTCGGGCAGCTCGTCCCACTTGGGCATCGGATTGCCCTGGAAGTTCTTGAAGTCCGTAACCCGCCCATATGCCGTGTAGGCAATGAGAGCCAGCTCTCTTTCGTCCATCCCAGTTCCTAGGAGAACGTGAAGGTAACGGTGGCTGTCCAAACCTGACCCGACACCTTGGTGCCCTGGTCCGAGATGGCATGATTGAGCAGTGGCGAGGTGGAAGCGGCCGTACCATCGGCGGTCCCCTGGTCCACACCCCACTCCTGCCAGTGGTAGTTGCCCTCCGCGGACTGGAACGCAGCCGACCAGGAAAGGGTCCTCGTGCCGAGGGATCCCGCACCAGAGACGAGCTTCCACTGGCGGTGAGTCGAACCGGTCAGTGCCCCGAGGTCAGTGTCACCGTACGCGGCTGCCGTGTTGGTGTCCCCAGTACCAATGCGGGTGTGGGTCGCGTCATACGCCTGGGTGGCGCCCTGGTTGGTGAGAAGGTTCATGAGCCGAGTCCAGCCCACGTTGGTGATGAGGTTTCCCTCATGCACCGTCGTGAGGTAGGATTTCAGCCCGGCCCGCTCGAAGTGCTCGAGGTGCAGATCGCCGTGGTATCCCACACCAGCGAGTCGACGGGTGAGGTAGTTCACCTGGTCTTCATCAAACCGGTGGAATGTGGTCACGGACCACATGTGCATGCTTTCCTGGGCCTGCATTTCAGTCATCCTTCCTGAATCCGGGCGGAGGCACTGGGCCTTCAGTAAGATTCTCGTCGGATTCCGATGGGGGGAAGATCCAGACTTGAGGCTGGATGACTTGAGGAACTACCAGAGCCTCGGCGACGGGAGTTCCCTCACCGTCGCCGAGGTCTTCGGTCTCAGGGCTAGTAGCCACTGCCCCCGCCCGACGGGCGTTGTGTACGTGAGCCCTGGCTCTTAGAGGCTCCTGATGGCCTCCCTGAGCGCCTGGGCTCGTCCGGCATGGAGATGACTACAGACATGCCCTCGGACGCCGTACCGTGCTCCACAGGAGCCTGTGGCTCTACTGGCAGGGCTTCCCGTTCCACCGGTGGCTCCGGCTTCGCCGCGATCATGTCGTTGGTCACCCGAACCCCGAGGATCCCGAGCACCTCGTGAGGCTGGATGGTGTCGGCATCCGTGGCATAGCCGTTGGTGCCTTCAGCCATCCGCTCGAGACAGAGGCTCACCAGCCGGTCCCGAACGTTACCGATGACCAGATGCTGTTCCTGGTCAGACGGCTCCTCGTGATTCGCGAGGTTCTTCGGGCCCATGACTAGTTCGCCACCACCGACGCGCCCGCGTCCAGCGGGACGTAGGTCAGGGTCCACTGGATGGACCCGGTCGCGTCCGCCGCCGACACGTTCACACCGATAGTACCGATGGGAACGATGATGGGAGCGGACAACAGGTTGGCCGCACCAGCGTTCTTGACGACCGTGGCCGCACCGAAGGAACCGATGGTGACGTGCCCGCCGACCTCGGTCGTGCCCAGCGACGTGGTCGTGGTCAGGTCAACCGCGGTGCCAGTCGTGGGTGTGGAGGTGAACTTGCAGTTCGGGGTCGTTCCGGCCATGATGACCGTCACCACACCGAACAGGCTGGTGACGGCGATCCGACCGCCCGACACGGTGAAGAGGGTCTGGGTGGCGTTCTGCGGGACCGCCTTCGCCGTACCGGCGACCTTGACACCGAACAGGTAGGGTTGGAACGTGGAGGGGTTGACGTATGCCGTCATTTGGGGCTCCTTTCAGCCTTGACAGCTTGAGGTAGGGCTGACTAGGCGATGTTGGAGCGCAGGTTCGGCGCGAACCGCTGGACGTGTAGCCCGCCCTGGAGGATGACGAACGACGCCGAGGCGTGGCTCGCCGAAAGGTACTTGTACCCGTCGGAGAGCATCGGCGCGGTGATCTCGCAGCAGGCGAGGCCGCCAGTGCCGAGCGTGAACGTTGCCGCTGCCGCCTGGGTGATCTTGGTCCAAAGCCCGTTGTTCCAGCGGTAGTACTCGGTGATGCCGTCACCGTGAGCCGCGTCCGAGCCGTCGAAGTTGACGGCCGTGCCACCCGACGCCGCGGTCAGCTGCTGGACGGTCACGTTGCCCGAGGTCGCGCCGATCGCCAGGATGCTGATCGTCTCGCAGTCCTGCAGCGAAATCGGCGTAGCCGCGGTGGTGGCCGAGGTCATGGCATTGAAAGTTCTGCCGAGAGCCTTCATGTGCCTTCCTTCCTTGGGGTATGAATGCCTTGGGAGGCGAAGTCCCGGGCAGGGGGCCGGGTTTCCGATGCCCTGCCCGGGACGGCGAAGGGAACTACGGGCGGGTCGCGAGCTTCACGAACGGCGACAGCGTGTTGCTGCCCTGGTTCGGGGTGATCGCGTTCTGCAGCCACGGCCGACCGTCGACGCGCTCGATCACGCGGACGGCGGTCTTGTCGTTGCCGAACTGGTAGTGCGTGCTGGTCTCGCTCTGGACGGTCTGACGGTCACCGATCAGGTAATAGCCCGGGTCCACCAGGTTGATGTCCCCGGCGTTGCCGACCGAGTTGACCTTCTCGGTGAAGATGACAGGCCGGCCCAGGATCGTCACGGGCGGGGTCTGCGACCCATCCGCAGCAGCCCCGGCACCGATCCAGACGGCCGAACCACCGGTGCCGACGGACAGCGCCATCGTCGCCAGCTGCTTGAACGTGTCGATGTTGGCGATCCACACACAGCGGCTGAGTGAGCTGGGGATCATCCGCGAGAACATGCCCGCGAGGTTCTCCCAGACGATGGTGCCGCTGGCCTGGCCGGTCTCCGCGGCAACGCTCACCGCGGCTGCCGCGTTGAGGAAGCCCTGCGGCTCACCGACGCCGCTTCCGCGGATGAACGCCACGTCCTCGAAGAAGGACAGGGCCTCCGGGAAGGACTGGTCCATGAAGGACTGGAGCGAGATGAGCGAGTCGGTGAAGAGCTCGTTCGGGATCTCGGCGTAGACCGTGAGCTTCTTCGCCGTGAGGGTGATCCGACCGAACTTCGGCGCGGATTCGGTGAGCTTCGCACCCTCCTCGGTCCAGTACCCGGTGACACCGCCGAAGACGGAGCCCGAGTTCGTGACCGAGTCGATGGTCGGGTAGGGGACGGTCAGCGTCTCCATCGGGACGACCCGGGCACGGGAGCGCATCACGGAGGTCTCGAGGGCGACCCGCAGCAGTTCGGAACGCAGACTCTCGGGGATGAGGAACCCACCGTCGCTCGGCACGGTCGACCCGAACGAGTTCATGATCTGCTTGATCTCGGCCCGGGCCTGGAGACCCTCGGCGGTGACGTTCCCCGACCAGATGGCTCCGTAGTAGTCAGCCCAGTTGCCGTACTTGTCGTCCAGCCGAGCGCCCGGCGCCTTCGCGTTGTAGTGCTTGTTGAATGGCCGAGCAGGCGTCAGGTCCGGGCGAACCATGTTGGCGTTCAGGATCCCGGCGCGGATCATCTCGCCGTAGGCCTTCTGCGCCTCGTTGCGAATCTGGTCGCCGATCCCGGAGTCGCGGCTGGCGATCGCCTCGGCGTAGCCCTTCATGAAAGCACCGAACTCGGGCTTCGGCTTCCCACCCTGGAAGAACTGGTCGAGGTTCTTCTCATCATTCAGGAAAGCCTCGAACTCATCCGCGGTGCGCGGGAGAACGTCAGTCATCGGAAGAAAGCTCCTTTCAGCGCCTCGCGGATGGACGCATAGTCCACACCCTCGGCTTCGGGTTTTTCGACGGCCGTCGGTTCCTCCGCCGGCTCTGGTGTGGTAGAATCCTTCACGTCTGATCGTACATCGTTGGAAATATCCGCGTCATCCCCTGCGACAGCCGAATTATCATCAGAATCCGTCTGGGGAAGCTCAGGGGTGTCTTCTGGCTGCTCGATCTGGGCCTTCACAGGCTCCTTCTCACGCCGAACAGGAGGCAGGGGGATGATTGCGGTCGCCTGCGGGCCCTTTTTCGGCAGCAAACCAGGTGGTGTGTGGCGGAAGATCGACAGGTCCCAGGAAGCCGCGACAGCCGCCTCGGTGTCCTCCTGGGTAGTATCACCCTGGGCCGGCCCGATTCGGTCTGCCAGACCTGCCTCAACGGCCGCAGCAGCCCCGTACCAGGTCTCCTCCAGCATCGCCTCGCGCCACGTATTGGCAGGCGTCCCAGTGCGGGCCGCGTACACTGAGGCGATAGTATCGGAGATCATGTCCAGTTCATCAGCCATTTTCCGCATGTCAGCGGCGTTGCCCCGGGCCAATCCGAAGGCATCATGGATCATGATCTGCCCGAATGGGCCGATCTCGATCTCGTTACCAGACATCGCGATGAACGACGCGGCCGACGCGGCAAGGCTGTCAATCTTGACCACGACATTGGCCGGGTGACTCACCAATGCCTGGTAAATGGCGATGCCGTCGAAGACGTCACCACCAGGTGAATTCAGGTGGAGCTCAATCTGGCTCGCGTTCACCTGATTTAGGGCCGCCACGAAGTCCGAGGCAGTCACACCCCAATACCCGATCTCGTCGTAGATGTAAATGGCCGCCGTTCCTGGCTGCCCAACAAGATCCTGGATGCGGAACCACTCACGGTTGGGCTTGAGTGACAACCGCCCCCTCTTATCAGTCACCCCACACCTGCCCACTTCCGCCTCACGGCCTCGATTTGACGGCGTTCACGAGACGCCGTATTGAATACGGACTGCAGCAATGCCTCAGCTACTGCATCCGTATCGACCTGATCTGGGTCTGACTGCTTCGAGTCTGGCTGCTTCGAGTCTGGCTGCTTCGGGTCTTGCCCGGGCTGGAAAGGAGCAAGTGGCGCCGGGACCGGCTTCTCCTTCCACTTCATCTTCGGCAACCCGACGGTGTCCAGGGCGTCCTGAGCATCGAACCCGGCATTGACGAGAGCCACTACCGCATTCGCCTTCGCCGTGAGGACCAGTGCATCAGTCTGCTTGTCCTCAGGAATCGGGCTCGCGTAGTCGAACTCAAGGCCCCTTGCTGAATCCCCAAACATGGGTAGGAAGACAGTGTTCAGTGCCTCACGGATTCGCTCAAGCCGGGGTACGAGCAGCCAGCGAGCGAATACCACTTCCGCAGCCTCAGCATTTGCCCGGTTCACATCCTCGACAGTACCAAGCATAGGCTTCGGGAAGGTGAATGCCTGGCGGATCATCTCGGAAGAGAGAGCACGCAGCTCAGGGAATTGCATTTCTTGCATGGTGTACTTGCGGTCGACCCACTTACCTTCCTCAAGGATCGCCACACGATGGGCATTGGAAACGCCCTTGTGTTGTTCCTCCCACCGGTCGCGCATCTGGCGCCACTCGCGGTCACCTAGCTCCCGGCCTATCTCGACAATGCCACCGGGTTGCGCAGAGTTGAGGAAGAAGTTTCGGTTCCACTCGGCCGCATACTTCGCCGACTCGAGGTCAATCAGCACCGACTGGACAGGTCCAAGTCCGCGGTAAGGATCCCACGGGCACGGGATCTTCAACTGAATGACTTGGCTAGTCTCGAGGGGCACTGACTCGATTGGTGACAGATACTGCCAGCCCTGGAGGAAGTTATCCTTGTTGGGTACCGGGTGCATCCGGTCCGGTCTTACCGGCCAGAGCTCAACAGGCGGCCCGACATTGCCCCCAGCCCGTGAAACAATCCAGTACGCCTCCCCCGTCAGATCGAGGTGCTGCTGGATGGTCTCGACGAATGACTGTCGGGTGTAGAAGTTGTTGGGCTTATTCCACACCGTCAGAGCAAGATGGCTCTTGACCTCGTCGCGTTCCTCGTCGGGGTCATCGTTGGACTTGTAGAGGTGCCAGCGGACCTGTGAGGCGGCCTCAGAGTTACGGTGGACGATCGCGTAGAGCGTCCCCACACCGCCCATGGCACGCATGAACGTCTCAGTGCCGGGAGGTGACCCGATGGGCAACCCACCAGCACTGGTACCGCGAGGGATCGGCGACTGAGGCGTTCGGCTAACCGCATCACGGACAGCTCGACCAAGGGACCTCATTCATGCCACCTAGCCGTCGGCGTATGCTCCGATTCAGGCAATTCCGGCTTGTCATCCCGCATGAAATCAATGAGAAGGAGTGAGGCACCAGATCCAAGCAAGCCCCAGAGGAGTCCAATAGTGAAAAGGCCAGCACATAGGCAGGCGAATCCACCAACGCTCAGCAATCCGCGACTTCGGGCAATGGCAAACAATGCCCTGACTGTTGCTTGGAAACTCTTACGAGCCACGATCCACCTCCTCTAGGGGATCGTATATCGTTGGTAATACCTACGTCAATCTAGTGATCACATGAAACGGACACTACCATTGCCTCGCCAATCGCGGTGGGCAATGATATAGCGAGCGGCGTCCATTCCGTGGTCATTCTCTTTCAGGGGCTCATCCTTGAGCTCTCCGTCTTCAGATCGACGGCCCTTATTAGCCCAGACGTAGGCGGGGAATTCCTCTAGGGTACAAGTCGGTTTGTTGGCATCGAGAAGAGCTTGGTCCACATCAACCAGAGCTTCCTCACAAACCAGAATCCGTTCCTCGTGGACCCGGGCTTGCATGAGGGTAATACCCCCAATGACTTTCTTGTTAGCAGCAATGGTCCCTCGACCAAGTTCACGGGTTAGTGTGGCCCGATCCTCGGCATCATGGTCACAGACAATGGCGTCGGGCTCTGGCCATCCCTCTGATTTCATGATCTCTTGGATCTGCTTAGCATGATCTGAGACAATCCGCCCGGTACGGTAGATCTCTCGAGCTAGGATCAGTCGACCATCTGGGTCCTCGGCCCACATTTGCCACACGAACGGGTTGTTATACCCGAAGTCTATTGCCCACCAGAACCGCCAATTCTCGTACTTGGTCTCAGCTTTCTTGCCTAGTTCTTTGGGTGTGGGTAGATGACCCGGGAAGACATTGGTTGCCTCGTTCCACTCCTCGTAGATAACCCCCTCGGCAGCCGCCCACATTCCCTTAAGCAGCCTGAGCCGACGGACACCCGTAAGCTTACCCAACTTACCCTGGATATAATCCCGTCCAGCTTCGGTGAAGGTAACGCCGTCGGCTTGGTAGTAGATGGGATTATCTCGGTGGAGCGAGACCATCATCCGCATACTACCACTCTCACACCGAAGTTTGATCCAATGCTTCGGGTGGTCGGGGTTACAGGCGAGGATGATCTGGCGGTACATCCCAGCTGTCCCTCGGAGGCGGGTGATCAAGATCTCGAAAGCCGTCTTAGTGATCTGGTTTGCCTCATCCACGAAGATGAGATCCAGCTCAGCCGAGAGGAACTTGTCGGGCTTGTCCAGACCTCCGACAATGATCTGAGAGCCGTTCTGGTAGATGTAGGCCGGCGGCTCGTGGGCGTTTCCCCCGAACCACCGCACGATCCCAGAATCCAGTGCGGTACGGATAACGGCTTTCTCAAACAACTTCAGTGTGGTAGAAGCCAGGGATAGGTGAGTCTGCCTGACCATGAGGGCTTGGACCCCTGGGACCCCAGCACAAGCCAGGTGGATCTTCCAGAGAGCAGCGAGGCTTTTCCCCGTACCAGCGGGCCCAGCAATGCAGATCTCCGCATCCCGGGCAGTAAGGAGCTTCTGGGCTGCTCCACGAGGAGCGTACTTAACTTTCCGCCGCTTACGAGTTCTACCACCGGCATCAGGGTCCCTTACCTTAAAGACATCCTGATGTTCTCGCCCGGGCAAAAGAACGGCAGCTCGAGGATCCTTAAAGCTCACGCCCCGCTCTCCTCGTCCTGGTCGTCCTCCTCCTCATCCGAGGGGGGTGCAGGCGGGTAAATCTGACCGACATCCACACCCACGATCTCGTACATGACTTGCTTGAGCAGACCATCGCCCTGGAGCTTGGGCATGGCCTGGCCGAGTACCTCAGCAGCATGCTTCAGCGCGGCGTGCTTCACGCGCAGCAGATCTGCGGAGGGCATACCAGACTCGCCGAAAGTATCATTGATAAACTCGACGTCCGCCTGGAGTTCGGCAAGGCGATCCACTAGCTTGGCAATCCAGAGAGAGCTTAGCTCATCCCCAGGATCCAGGCGAAGGGCGAAAATCTCCTCCTGATGCCGGCCGGCAAAGAAGTCAACCTGCCTCAGGGGCATATCGAACCGCTCGGCCAGCTGCTCGTGAGTTTCATCCCCAGCAGCCAAGGCCCTCAATAGAGCCTGTTTGGTGTGGCCGGCAATGTATGGTTGCCCACCCATTTGGATCACCTCCCGTCAGTTAAGAACCGGCCGGGCTGGAGGCGGGGAGCCGACGCCCTGCTCAACCCGACCGGCTATTGACATCGTACGCGAGGGCATATCCTACACGCAATAGAGCGTCTGTGGTCGCCGTACACACGCCAAAACGTGCCCCGAGGGTATCTTCCCCGGAGCACGCGTTGGGCTTGCTCAGCGATCGATGGGGCTATCCCACAGGATCCCAACCGAACCAAGCCAGAGTTGGTCAAGAACGGAGCAGATCTTCATCCGCTCAGGCAGCTCAGGCAGCTCCGACTCGTTTCGCCGCGGCAGAGGCTCGACGGCTGGACGACTAACCAGCTTGAGTTCCCGGACATGGCTAGAACGCCATCCACTGTCCGGGCGTCGGATCACGCGGATGACCTCACCCGAAGAATCGGCCTGCTCGAGGAGCCCACAGTGATGGCATTCCCAGCGTTCACTCTCACTGTGCCACGCCATGTAGTGGATGTCGTAACGAGCCATCTCACCTACTGAGGTAAAAAGAAGTCACGAGGATCACTCCAGTCACCAGGGAAAGGACGCCCATCCAGGCGTTAGCTCCCATCGTTCTCCTTTCCACACCCACAGTCGACAATCGGGTAGTGGCCGTCGGGGCCTGTTGCGGGGGTCTGTACGGGGTGAGGGCACAGCGTCCCGTCCTGGTGGGCGTACATTTCCCCAGGCGGGGGCGTGCCCGGGCGCCTCGGCAGCAGGATCTCAGCCGTGCGCTCCGCCTCGTCCCCCAGAGGTGTGGCATCCTGTGGCATTGGTGTGGTATTCGGCCAGGGATTGTGTGGTACCATCACTGCCGGTGGAGCACCTGCCACGAGTCGAGCAGCAAGTCGATCGACGACCTTGTCCGCGAGCAGATCATAGTCGATCTGAGCCTGAGGCAGGGTCGTCAAGGCCGTGAGGATGAGGGCGATATCCGCGCGGGCAGCACCCACGGCGGCACCTACTAGGCCAACCTGCTGATTACTGGCGACCACACCCTGGTCAATGTTGAGCCCGAGCTGGTTGTAGATCGCCCGGACCATCTCGATCAGACCGTCAGGCTTGCGGGCGAGCTGGTCACGCCAGTCGGTGAACCCCTCCGCGAGGGCTCTTGGCTGGTTGAGTGCGTCGTTCACGTCCTGAACAGACACAGTGCCTCCCCGGGCTGTCTCGAGCCATTCAGCGTCAATGTGGGATATATCCAGGGCCGTTGTCGCCCCAGATACGACCGCGGAACTGGTAAATTGCCTCGCCACTACTTGCGATCGGCTCCACTGCGGAGGAAGTGGGATCTGCTCATCGGGCGTAGCGTTGTAGTTGGCAATGTGGAGGAACCGCCAACCCTCCGGGAGGTCCGAAGGCCAAAGCCCAGACCACGTGATATAGGGCGCGGAGGCGTAAATAACCCCTCGAGTCCAGCCCGATTTGACCATTTGCTGGGCGAATAAGATGGCATGTAGCTTCGCCGTAGAAGCCGCACCAGCAGATTTCTGGTCCAGGCGAGGATCCTCCATGTCATAGCAGGACCAAGTACGAGCCAAGTTGATGGATGGCCCGAAGACCCCACGAAGAACGGCGGTGTGGAATGAGGCCTCGGTAGTCCCATCGTGAGCAGAGGGCCGGGCGAAGTGGTAAGCCCCGATCTTCTTGTCCAACCCGATGGCCTGCCGCACGAATCCGGGGAAGGAAAGATCCGCGGTTAGCCCCTCCGAGGCTTTGAGCAACACCCGATCTGAGCCCAAAGCCCGAAGGATCCCCACAAGGTCAGATCCATTTTGCCAGTTGCTCAGATCAGGGAATGGTGAGGCCATCGCATGGCCCTCCTAGTTCTGCCCGGGAACGATCAGTCCCTTGGGAATGTGTCGGGCGACGGAGGGCTTTCCTGCGACCCCCTTGGCATGCTGAGCCAGTGCCTCACCAATTCCGGCGGCACTGTAAGGGTCGAGAAACAGTACGGTTTCACCCGTGAGCATGCCCACCCGGATGACGACCAGCTTTTCCCCCTCCTGAGTGTCGGCCTCGCCGAGGTCGAATGTCACGGGCGTCGGCTGGGGTGTCACTCGATTCGGGACGGGCTGCCCCTCCAACGGGTCCATACTCATCGGCTTTTGCCTCTCTCACTTGGGTACAAAGTCCTCTCGGGTGGTGCCGCCACCAAGGACAGCCACACCCGAGAATCTGTGCTTCAGTGGACACGGGGTAATTCTACGTGCTCACTGTAAGAACGTCAGCTTTTCCCCGCCACCCAGTGATTCATGACGTCATCCATCGCAGAATCGAGCACAGTACGCTGCCGACGGTATTCGCTATACGCCGCCACCAGTTGCTGGTCCGTGACGGAGGGACCGGGCGGGGGCGTGGGCCCGGGGGTGATGACGGGAAACGGGCGGCCGGTCAAGCTGGTGAATGCCGCCGCGAAGGAGCTGAGGTTGTAGCCGGCCCGGAAGTCGGGACGCCTAGCCAGATCCATTGGAATGATGAAGTACACCTCCTCCACCTGCTTGGTGAAGAAAAGGGGCGTAACCAGAGTAGAAGAACCCCAGGTAACCACCCGGAAAAGGTCCCTCACCCGGCCCGCGGAATCCCCGTAGGCATTGGTACAAGTGGCATGCCCACCCCACACCGGGGAACCCTTGACGTAATCCCACACCTGCTGGGTCTGCTGGGCGACGTCGAGCACCTCGCCTGTGACGTTGGCCAGCCCAAGATACGCCGCCGCCTTCATCTCCTCCTCGTTGGTGTGGTCGACCAGACCGAACGCGAGGATCGTACCCTCCTTGACCAGGTAATTGAGGAAGTCCTGGATCACCATACCGTTGTCGTTCGGACCACCCGCGTCGGACCATGACTTGAACCCGGGGTTCTGGGTCTGGTAGTAGGCGAGAATCTGGTCGTCGGTCCAGTTCGTCCGACCCGTGCCGAGAAGGGTGGAGATGGCCTGGAGGGCGTGGTCGACAGCCGCCACTACGCAGTCACCGACTTGGTCATTCCTGTCCATCGGCCAGGTGGTAGCCGCAATGGGCCACAGATCTGTGAGCGGGTGAGCCGGGATGGTCTCGAGCCCAGCCGAAAACCTCAGGATGGGCTTCTCGGGATCGCGCGGGATCCAGCCCGTCTTCTTCTGGGGATGGCCCTTTCCATAGGCCACGTGGCTGACTCCGTCGAGGAAGGACTCGTCCTTCCAATCCATTCGATCGCGTTCGTCACTCACTTTGGCTCCATATTCTCGTTCTCAAGCATAACGGGCAAAGGCTTCGGGCACTTCAATCCAGTAGGCCCATAGGCCTCCAGGAGATCTCCTCGGGTTTCCGCCTGGGCCGGTGTGGTGGGAGGATGGCTTAGGGCCGTATACATCACGGCGCAAATGGGCTGGCGAATCCTATCCACCTGGCGATGAGTACGCTGGCTCTCAGTGAAGGTACGGCCCAGTAGGTAACCGGATACAGCGATCAGAGCCACGATGGAAATCACCATCCAGCGCCTTTGCCACCATTGCTTAAACACTCTCATTGCCTTCACCCCCAGAGGAAGAAGCCGAGGACTCCGCCCGCGACGATGAAGAGCCAGAGGAATGTGACCGCATAGTCCCGGAAGAACGCTTTCTTTCTCTGCGCATTTCGTCCAGCCCGATGGCGCCAGGAATGCCCATGAGAGCCACGGCGGCCCCGACGAAAATGGGAATGGGCCGATTCTCTACTACGAGAAACCCGAATGTCGCCGCCCCTAGAAACCAGCATAGAGGATCCCGAGCGGTCGCCCAGGTCGGCCGCTTCACTCATCACTCACCTTTAAGGTCAGGTCGGAGCTTCAAGAGCTCATCCAAAAGATGGTCGCATTCGGTATACTCGGCTATCACTTCGGACAGGTCATCCGCGGCACGCGCGTCTATTACCTTCTGAGAATGCCAAGCTAACCGACGCTTTACCTGACCCTCTTTCCACACCATCGTAGTCATGGGGATCAGCCTCCTGTAGAGGTAGAGCCACCCGACGGGCTTACCCAACTTAGCTCTGGCAGGGGCAAGGAAGGCGAAGGGCTGGAGCTCGGCGAGGGGCTGGGAGTAGGCGTAAGGCTAGCCTCGGGAGATGGCTCCGGGCTAGGGCTGGCAACCACGGGAGGGGGCGTTGCCCGTTGCTGCGGAATCGCTGACGGCGTCCGTATCGTGCCGAGTCGTACCGGTATTGTCGTCACTGTAAGGGCGTGTGTCGGCATGTCAGTGGCGAGGCCAGACGTCTCTATGGCTGTAGGTTGTGTCTGTGTCGCGTATGACGACGTCGCGATTGACGGCGGAACGTCAAGGGTTGGGGGCAGGGAAAAGGATAGCTGAAGTAGCAGGCCAGTTCCCGCAGCCGCACACGACAAGCCGGCGACGGCGAAGAATGAGGGGCTGGTGATCACCGCTCGAGTCTTGGCGAATCGACGGGGGCCGCGGTGGACGTGGCGGCGCTGAATGGGCAGCGTGGGGTTCGTTTGATCCGCCCGGTATGCTGGCATACCCCGATCGCCACTCACCCGTTTTACGCCTCCCTGAGCGCCCCACCCCTCTAGGTGAGGCAAGGTTGTCACGATCGTACGTCGACAAATTACTCCTTGACAAGGGGGATGACGGGCCGTGACAGGGTAATCACCATACGCAGAATGACGGCAAATATCGCACAACGTAACCACAACGCTGCCCCTATCACGTACTGTGACAGGGGCAGCGCGTTCGGTGTCAAACCCACTCGATAACCTGTCGGCGGCAGCCCTTGCACAGCCATCGGATTTTCTCGATCAGATCGACCTTTTGGACATCGTCGATCATGGTCCCGCAATGCCCGCACTCGAGGTGCTCGATTGCCTTGTCCTCGGGCCCGAAATAGGCATCGCGCTTATTCACTTCGTCAGGATCGCGCGTCATGGATCAATTATATCCCCTCGCCCCGGGCATATCAAGATCAACTCGAAGATCTTTCTCTGCCGTGTGGGGAGCAGGGGCGCGAGGAGGTGATCGGCTTTAGGAAAATTCAGCCGATCACCTCGCCCGTGCGTGGCTCAGTTGTGGTGGCAGCGGCTGTGATCATCCCCATCGTGGATGGGCTCGTTGCAGCACTGGCTGTAGCTCTGGTTGTACTCGTTGGGCGGCCCGGTGAGACCGCCGCACAGTTCGCAGTGGTAGGCGGCGTCACGGGCCGCGTTGCGTGCCTCGAGCTCGGCAGCCACCTTGTCCCATTCGCGGCGGGCCTTGAGCTCGGCAGTATCGGTGGCTGCAACAGCCTTCGCCTGCGCCCTACGGCACGCAGCACGCGCGGCCTTGGTGTTGTCGTGATCGCAGTTCGCGTGGTTTGTCATGCCTTAATTATAGCCTACCCTGGGCGGCATGTCGAGGCTGGGCAGCAAGATCTTTCCACACCAACGGGCGTGTGGGCGTCGTGGAGCGCCCCGTATGCCAGCATTCTGCCCACGCCCGTTACCCCGTCAGCGGGCCGTACAGGCTCATACCTCACCTGTCAGGGCCGTGCGCGCGGGGCAGGGCGCGCACGGCGGGCAAGGTCAGTTGTCGCGTGTCGGGTGGATCATGCGCACGGCACGGCATTCGTGATCATCATCGTCGAAGCAGATCATGTAATCGACGAGGTGCACGGGGCACACGGACAGGTCGAGGCACGCGCGCGTGAGCAGTTCACGATCGGCGGCGTCGAGCGTGCGCGTCGATTCGATCGGCTGGTCGATGATCATCTCGCGGAGGTATTCGCGAAGATCGGTCATGTCGATCATCGGGTCAGTCGCGTCAGCGGCGTAGAAGGCGTCGATTTCGTCGATCAGTTCGGGCCTGTCGCGTTCGTTGTTCGTCATGAGATAAATATATCCCACGCGCGGCGATATGGCAAGGTGATCGAGCAAGATCTTTTCTCTCCGCCACACCATATGCCAGCATTCCCGTCGGCAGCGATCTTGCTCCTACGCCCCGCTCAGGGCCGCCAGCCTCGTCCCTCGCCGGGGAGAGGGCGCCCCGTAGGACGCCCCCTCGGGAATCAGCCGACGAGGATGATGATCCAGGCGGAGATGATCATGGTCAGGGCGACAATGAAGAACATGATCACAGCCCCCATGCCCCCCTCGGCCTGGGCACGACGACGGGCAGCACGGCGGCTATGGCTGGCGGGCTTACGTGTTTTCGTCATGCCCTTACCTTATCCCGTCAGCCAGGCACATGGCAAGGATAACTTTGGGCAAGGAGCCGTCACAGAAAATTACTGGGCAAGGGCCTTGCCACGTGCCGAGGCACGGGATATGATGATGCCATGAACAAAGCCCGCCGCCAGGCCATATCCGATGGATTTTGGCATCAGCCCACGACGATCTTCCTCTTCGCCATGTGGATCACCTTCTGCGTGCGCGTCGGGTCATGGCTCGGCTTCACCCTTGAGCTCTGGTTCCATCGCATGTTCTGATCTACATTGAAGCTGTGGCAAGGATCTTGCCCCGAATCCTTGCCACAGCCTCGGGTATGGCGTATATTTATCTCAACGACAACGAAGGAGCCAAAAATGACCGCCATCACCCTCCGCCTCTCGACCCCGATCACCGACACCCACCGTGACCTCGACATCGACCTGGTGATCGGTGACGACACCAACCTCGACACCCTGCTGACCACCCGGGGCTTTATCCACCTGACCACCGAGGAGGGTGACGACGTCGACATGATCACCTACCGCCACCCCGTGCTCGGCGACGTCGACGTGATGGTGTGGCACGACACCCCCAAGGGCTTCATCCCCACCCTGACTGAGGGCCAGCTGATTGCCCTGCTCCCGTAGCCTCCGCCAGCCAGCCCCCGTCCACACCCTCATCTTTCGGGTGACATCGGGCGGGGGCTGGCGAGTGAGGTGGTAGCCTGCGGCGGGCCTCAGGCGGGCGTAGGCGTGTCGTCGCCCGGGCTCGGAATGCTGGCATAGGGGCTTAGGCTCTGCCTCGCTCTGCAAGAGCCACGAGTTTCTCACGCTTGTTCACGGCAAATGGAGTTAACCAAGAAGCGACTACCAGGCTGCCCGCACTCATGCCCAAACGCCAATACCAGAATGGGCTACCACTCTCGATAATCCGACGAGTACGGGTATATGGCCCGTTAATCCGCCCCCCAAGAATAGATTGAAGCTTCCTCAAGGGCTCAACTTGATTCTGCTGAATGTGGATAAAGCCCCGAAATACATCCACCGAAGCCTCACCATCCACGAACCCCGCACACCAAGCCAACTCTACATCACTAGGCTTATCCATACATTTAGTATATCATGAAAGTGTTTGCCCGGCAAACACCACGAAGCCCACCGTAGAGAGCGGGCTTCGTGGCATTCCCGCCGCGCCTAGCCCTCCTTACGGGTCTCCCCGGTCAGCTCGAGCTCTTCGTGATGGCTGCGAAACGTTGGTCGGCTGCGTCGCACCGCGGCCTGGAATTGGCGGCTCTTGACTTTCTCCGCG
>Ga0207702_10000269_pt1 | contig 59707 bp, 50 predicted proteins | sample KBSCornC62_FD_184302 | JGI IMG/M metagenome (GOLD analysis project Ga0207702, IMG submission 184302) | Corn rhizosphere microbial communities from Kellogg Biological Station, Michigan, USA - KBS Corn C6-2 (SPAdes) (version 2) | ecosystem: Host-associated > Plants > Roots > Rhizosphere > Soil ...
TTGCACCCGATTTCACGCGAATCATATTCGGCCCGCAATGGCACGACGCTGGTCTGATCATGATCATCAACAGCCTCATCGTTGGCCCCTCCGTCATCATGTATTTCTTCATCCCCGCGCTTGCGTCAGCAAACCGCTCGGCACTGTCGCTCCGCTTCTACATCGTGTCTCTGATCGTTACGGGAGTGACAGCGCTCGCCGCCATTCCTTTCGGTGCGATTGCCGCCTCCTCTACCAAGGCGATCGAATCGCACGTCACGCTGCCTTATGGCCTCAGCCTCACACGGCGGGGGATCGGCTTGCGTCCTATCGACAATCTTCGCGCGATCGCGCCTGCCTATCTGGCGGCGCTGATCATGGCGATCATCGTCATGGCGATCGGCTATTATGAGCTGGGCAGTTTGCAGCCCTGGCAGCGTTTACCGATCATGGTGGCCATCGGCGGGCTTGTCTATCCAGCCTTTCTCGCGCTGTTCGCGCGTCAGTTTCTACGAGAGACGCTGGGTGAGCTGGCCTTTCTCAAGAACGGCTTGAGGCGAAAGCCTCGTTCCTCGGGAGCGCCAGTGCCGGATAGTCTATGAATTTCTTGAGCCAAGGCGAAGCATCACAAGGGGGCCTGCGCTTGAGGAGCGCTGCAGGGGACGAAGATGGAGTTTGACGGCCCGTTCATCACCGTCATCATTTGTACGCGCAACCGTGCGGCCAGCCTCGCACGGACATTGGAATCGCTCGTCGAAGCGCGGGCACACTACCCTGACGACGATTGGGAACTTCTGGTGGTCGACAATGGCAGCACCGACGACACCGCCGCCACGATCGACCGCTATCGTACCCGCCTGCCGTTGCGCCGGATCAGTGAGCCGCAAGCAGGCTTGTCCAACGCGCGCAATGCCGGCGTGAACGAGGCCAGAGGCAAATATATCCTGTGGACTGACGACGACGTGCTGGTTCACCATCAGTGGCTCGCCGCTTATGCGGCAGCGTTTAAGGCGCGGCCGCAGGATGCTATTTTCGGCGGGCGAACCGAGCCGGTCTTCGAAGAGCCCGTTCAGCAATGGTTTGCCGACAGCGTGGAGCAGCTTGCGCCGCTCCTCGCCATTCGAGACGAGCCCGATTGGACCGAGATTTCGCGCTGGCGCATACCCTACGGCCTCAACTACGCCCTTCGCGGCGTGGAGCAGCGCCGATATCGCTACAACCCTGCGCTCGGCGTCGCGCCAGGCCGGCGCCGCGGTGGAGAGGAAGTCGACATAATCCGCCGCATCTTGCTCGACGGGGGAACCGGAAGCTGGGTGTGGGATGCCACTGTCTACCATCTTATCCCGCCGGAACGGCAGACGCTGTCCTACATACGCACCTTTTTCGTCTCCAACGGCTACGACTTCCCGATTGGTGGCGCTTCCATCAATCCGCTGAAAAGGGCCCGCGCCCTGCTGCTCACGCTGGAAGCCACCCGCCAGGCCAATCGCGCGCTCCACAATCTATCGATGGCTGAGGCAGCGGATGCCGTTCCCTGGGCCATCCTCAAGGCACGCGCAGAAGGAAGCCTGCAGCGGCTTTTATTCCGCAAAGGCCCTTGATAGCTGGCTATCGTGAAGGGATATCCTGCCAAGGAGCCCTTCAAGCCTGCCTCGTGAATTTTGAAAACAGGCGGAGATCGCGGCCCGGTCCTGGCTTGCGGCAATGGCGCGAATGCCACCCATCGCGTCGCGCAAGGAAAGGCCCAACTGCCTTGGCCAGGCGACGGCAGCGCCATTCATCCGGCAATCGATACGCGCCGCGTTCACCCCATTGGTGCGCTGGCGATCGGCGACCCAGTTGAGGGTAGCCCGCTCGGCCGGCACATCCTCGTAAACGACCGCGTCATGCTGCCACCACATGCGCGTTCCGCGTTGTTTTTCCTGCAGGAAGAGGAAGCTGTCTTCCCCGCCGCTGGCCCCAAATTTCGTATCGAACACGATGCCATCATAGCGATGGTAGAGGCGCCGCGTGATGACGCAGTTGTTGCTGCTTCTCAGGCGGGGGACGAAATCGGAAGCGGAATAGGGAATTCCAAACAGGCTTGCGTGCCATATGTCGGCTGGCGCTTGGTTGGCGAGGCGATAGATCGTCGGTCCGCCAATAAGCTCGGCATCGGTAGAGCAGGCTCTGACAATCCGCTCGATCCATTGCGGATGAGCCTCGGAATCGTCGTCGATCATCGCCACGAAGTCGACGTTCAAAACGTCGAAGGCGAGACGTAACGCATGATTGCGGTTTTGTGCCAGGCCTCGCTCATGCGCGATCGTAACGTGCACGCGATCTTGAAAATCGTTTGCGACCGCCCAGGCGGACGCAACCTTGGCACCATCGGCATTGGTGCCATCATTATCCGAAACGACGATCTGAAAATTGGGAAAACTTTGGTGCCGCAAACTTTCGAGCGCTGCCAGAAGCAATTGCGGGCGGCGGAAGGTAGGAACGAACACGGCAATTTTTACAAAACTGCCGGCTTCCTTCAGCAATCGGCGATTGGGAAACAAGCTGACCGGATTCAAGCCGTAAGGCGATCGATCAGGCCAGCAATGTCTTTTCCCACGCGCTCCCATGAGAGCCTCGATAGGTCGGGACGTTCAAGATTTGGTTTATGTTTCAGCCAATCCGCAAATTTTTCCACCGCGTCCACGCTGATCTCGCCGTCATAGAGGTGAAGCCAATCCGATCCCACGATCGCCTGCAGCTCAGGCAAGCTGCCGGTATTGGGAGCCAAGACCGGCCGCGCCCGCGACAGGGCAAAAATGGCGGCGCCGCTGTTCAGGATCGCCCGATAGGGCAGCACCACGCCATCGGCCTGATCGACCGCACGCTCAACCTCCTCATCGGACAGGGCGTCCGGCCGAATATCGAGCACGACGTTGCCGGCGTCCGCCGCTATGCTTTGAAGATCGGCCACGATGCCGCTATGTGTTCCCCGGCCAGTGACCGATAAATTTATATGGCGCGGCATCCGCGCCACGATCTTCGCAAGCGTCTCGACATTCTTATAGGCACGGATTTGGCCGAAATAGCCGAGCCGGACCTGATCGGACTTCCGGGCCGGAGGCTGAACTGGCGTCTTGAAGACGTCCAGATAATGGCCATGGACGGTCTGGGCTTCCGGAAGCGCCAGTGAGCGGGGATAAAGGCTGTGCACCAGCTCGGCCGAATGCGCGGACAGGTGGATGATGCCGTCGATCGATGTGACGAAGCGACGCATGAGAAAGCCGGAAAGTCGCCCAGCATCGTGCGGCTGCGCATTGTGCGCCACCCAGATGAAGCGTGTCCCGCGCTTGCGGGCTTTGCCGAGCGTCCGATAGGCCGCCAAACATCGTCTGACGCCGGACATGCCGCCAAGCCCGGTCAGTTCATAAGGCCAATGAAGTATCGCAACGTCGGCTTTTCCTTCCGCCACATCCCGCCAATTGAAATCCCGGATCTGAAATCCTTGATCCGCCACCGCTTTGGCAAACAGCGCAACGAAGGCGTTGCTTGCGTCCGCCACTGGCTTGATTGCCACGATTTGTTCACTTCGATCTGGCAAGGCCGCCTCGTCTGGACCGGGTCGCGATGCGGCTCGTATGGCGGGATGTCAACCTTGACGCCCGCTTGCTTGCTTAAACGGCGCGAGTCCGGCATTCACGATCGGCTGGTTGGCTACTGAAGGGCGGGAGTAACGATGATAAGGCAACATAGCCGGAAAATCGGTCCGTTCCTGCTCGCGCTGATCGAGCCGGAAAGGCAGCTTCTCCCGGACTATATGCGACAGCGCCCGAGACTTCGGGCTCAACTGCTTCAGCTGTTTGGCATCATCTGCGCAGCCGCCCTGGGTGCGATGTATGGCCGTTATTGGGCCAAGCTGCCTCCAAACCAGCTGATGGTCCTGCTCTCGCCGCTGGTGGTCATGGCGATGCTGGTCGTTTGGGTTCTGCCCGATCGAGACACGGCGCCGACGCGGACGATGAGCAGCCTGCTACTGGCCTATGTGGGCGTCTCGATTGCCTGGCCGGATTATATGGCATTGCAGTTGCCGGGGTTGCCATGGATTTCATTCCGAAGGCTCCTACTGGCGCCGATGTGTCTGCTGCTGCTGGTGTGCCTCTCCACCAATGCGCAGTTCCGCAAAGACATGCGGGAGACGATGGAGGGACAGCCGATTATCTGGAAGCTGCTGGCGGCGTTCGTCCTCGTGCAATTTCTTTCGATCGCCGGCGCTAGGTCTCCTTCGGCCGCGATCAAGAATTTCGTCAACGATCAGATTGCATGGACGGGCGTATTCTTCGTCTCGCTCTACACGTTTCGCGATGAACGGATGATGATAAAGGCAATGCGGATTTTCTTCATCGCATGCCTCACCATCGGTATCATCGCCATTCTCGAAGCGATGAACAAAGGCGTGTTATGGAATGGCCATATCCCGTCGCTACTGCAAGTCGACATGGAGACAATGTCCGGAACACTGAAAAGCGAGTTTAGATTTGGCGCTTACCGGGCAAAATCGGTGTACGGACAACCCCTGCCCTTTGCCGAAATCATGGCACTTGTCACTCCCACCGTCCTTTATTTTATCTTCTCTGCGAAAAAGCTATACTCGAGATTATTTTTTGTAGCCGTAGATTTAACCTTTTTGTACGTAATGACGCTGCCACAATCGCGCCTCGGGTTGATCGGCTTTACGACCTCGCACGGCATTTTCATACTGGTATGGGCGGGACGGATTTGGTTGCGGGAAAAATTCAGCCTTCTGGGGCCGTCAATTACCCTGGCCTATCCGGTGCTGATGATTGGCCTGCTTGGCGCGATCATGTCAGTGGGCAGCCTGCGCGACCGCTTCGTCGGCGGCCACGGGACCGTTTACAGCGATCAAACTCGCAAAATCCAGAAGATCGTCTCCCGGAGTGCCATTTTGCGAAGCCCGGTCATAGGCCATGGACCCCGCCAGGGCCCGGCCGAACTGGGTGTGATCGGATATGGACGCGTTTCTCTCGACAATTATCTTCTGTGGATCGCGCTGGATTATGGGCTGATCGGTTTTGCGATCTATTATGGGACGCTGCTGTTCGGCCTCCACACCATGTTCATGGTTTCGATAAGAGGCCGGGAAACCAACAATAATCTGGCTTTGATGGCCCTTACAACCATCGCATCCTTCCTGCTTATCAAGACAGTGCTTAGCGAGGAGGATAATCATTCGATCATTTTCATGACGCTTGGAATGGCGATGGCGATCGCCTGGCATGATAAGGTCAAATCTGGCAAGGCAAGCCCTGCTCCCGCCAAAGGCCTTTCGCCTAGAGCGTCGCTCGGCCGCCCAATTCGGGACAGCGTTGCTTAGCAGTTGCAGCATGAAAGGGTTGCGCCCACGCTCGAATAGAGTGATGATTAGGGCTGCACGGCGTGGGCCGGCAAAAGGGTGCTGAATGGTAAGCGTTTCGATTGTCGTGCCTTTGTACAATGAAGAAGAGAATGTCGCCCGCGTGCATGCGGCGGTAGTGGAAGCACTCGCCCCACATCATCTCGATTATGAGCTCCTATTCGTCGATGACGGCAGCAAGGATTCGACCTATCAACGCGCGCGCGACCTGGTCGCCGAAGATCCTCGGGTGCGGGTGGTGAAATTTCGCCGCAATTACGGGCAGACCGCGGCCATGGCGGCCGGCATCGAAACCGCGCGGGGCGATGTGGTCGTCACCATGGATGGCGATCTCCAGAACGATCCGATGGATATCCCGCGGCTGCTCGCGCTGATCGATGAAGGCTATGACATTGCCATTGGATGGCGCAAGAAGCGCAAGGATGGCGGCGCACGCGTATTTGTTTCCAAGGTCGCCAACAAGATCATCGCGCGCATCATGGGCGTCGAGGTGAAGGATAGCGGCTGCTCGCTGAAGGCGTATAAGGCCTCGCTCATTCAGGGTATTCCGATGTATGGCGAGATGCACCGCTTCATTCCGGCGCTCTCCCAGCTTGCGGGCGCGCGGCTTGCACAGATTGAGGTGAACCACCGCGCCCGCCAGTTCGGATCGTCGAAATATGGCTTCTCGCGGATCTACAAAGTCGCGCTCGACATCGTCTCGATCCGCGCCCTGCTGAGCTATGCGCACAGCCCGCTGGCATGGCAGGCGCGCACGACCGCTCTGTTCGCCGTGCTCGGGATTCTTTGCTCGCTTTGGGCATTGCTGGGAACTGGCCATACGCTGGTCGTACAGGCCGGCATGGCGATGCTGTTCTTTTCGCTTGCGCTGTTCCTCGTCGCCTGGGCCTTGATCGGCCATCTTTTTGCTGTGGTTGAGCCGGACGTGAGCCGATATGCTCAGCTCTCCGCGGTCCTGTCTTCACGCGTGAAGCAGCCTGTATTGAGAAAGCCATGAACATAGAAACCAAACTTCCCGCCATCGAAGGCGCCTGCGACATCTCGGTCATCATTCCCGTGATGCTTCAGGATGATGGCGCCGATGCGGTCTGGAGCGCTTATCGCTCCGCACTGGAAAGAACCGGCCGCAGCTTTGAGTTCATCTATGTGTTGGATGGGCCGCACGCGACCTATGCCGAAGCTCTGGAACGGCTTGGCGGCGAGAAGGCAGGGATCCGCGTAATCTCGCTCAGCCGCGCATTCGGCGAATCCGCCTGCATCCAGGAAGGTGTTCGACATGCGCGCAGCGATACGTTGCTCATATTGCCGGCACACCTGCAGGTAACGCCCGAATCGATCCCGGTGATGCTCGAAGCGGCGAGGTCCTTCGATGTCGTGGCCGGTGCGCGCGATCGCCGTCTGGACACCGCAATGAGCCGCTGGCGCGGCAGCATCTTCAATCTCGCGGCGAGTTTCGCCGGCTCGAAATTCGATGATCCCGGCTGCACCGCGCGTGTCATTCGTCGGTCCGTGTTCGACGAGTTGCACCTGCAGAGCGATCAGCACTTCTTCCTTCCGCTGCTGGCCGAGCGGCTCGGCTTTTCCGTGAAGCAGATCGTGCTGGAGCAGGCCGATGTGGATCGCCGGTTCCGCGCCCACCGGCCGACCGATTATGTGACGCGGCTGATGGACATTGTCGGCCTCGCCTTCATGACGCGGTTCATGCACAAGCCGTTCCGTTTCTTCGGGACGATTGGCGCCGCCCTGCTTGCTCTCGGTCTCATCTGCGGCCTCTATGTCGTATTGGAAAAGAGCTTTGGCAGCGTTCCCTTGGCTGACCGGCCGGCGTTGCTGCTCACGGTGCTGCTGATCGTGCTCGGCATCCAGATAGCTGCCGTCGGACTGATGGCGGAAATCGTGATTTTCACACGGTATCGCTCGACCCCGGCGTACCGCATCGACAGGATTGTTGCCCAGGACGATCATTGAACATGCGCGCCGATGTTGTAATCGTCGGCGGCGGCGTCCAAGGCATCACCATGGCGCTCGCTGCTGCGCGCAAGGGCCTCAAGCCGGTGGTTGTGGAACGCAACCAGCTTGCGGCCGGCGCAAGCGGGAACAGCTACGGTATCATCCACGGCGGATTGCGCTATTTGCAGACGCTTGACCTCGCGCGGTGGCGCCGCTCGCGCCGTGCCCAACGCTGGTATCTCGAAAATTACCCCGAGTTCGTGAAACCGCTCTCCTGCGTCATGCCGCTGTATCGCGGCTGTTTCCGTTCGCCGATTGCGTTTCAGGCGGCGGGTACGCTCGAGGCGATCCTCTTCAAAATGCTTGGAGACGAGCCGGAGCTGCCGCGGCTGAGCCTGATCCCCCCTGACGAGATCGCAACAAGCTATCCTGTTCCTACGACTGATCTGGTGGGCGCGGCCCACTGGTATGACGCTACGATTAGCAACGTCAAAGGACTGCTCACGGCGATCGCCAAGGAAGCTGGACTGGCTGCAGAATCCCTTTTTTCGCATAGCGAGATTATCCGGGTGGAAATGCGCGACGGAAGAGCAGCCGGCGTGTGGATGAAAGAAGGCCCCCATGGGAATGAAACGCTGATCGAAACGGATATTGTGATCAATTGCACAGGCTCCTGGAGCAATCAGTGGCCCGATCGCCCGGCCGGCCCGACGGCAGCCACTCTGGCATTCAACCTGGTATTCGACCTTCCTTTCCCGGGCGACTCCGCACTGGCGGTCTCGGAACAACCTGGGCGTGGCCGGAGCTTCTTCCTGCGCCCGCTGGCCGGCAAGACTTATGCGGGAACCTATTACCGGCCTGCGCCCCGCGAGCGGGAGCCAGCGCCAACCGAAGAGGACGTACGCGAGTTCGTCGCCGCGCTCGATCACGCCTTGCCCGGCTTTGGGCTCGCACAAGCAAAGGTGCTGGCGGTGATGTCGGGGCTGTTACCCGACGTCGACGGTAGTGGCAGGAAATTATCGCCGCATGATCATGTGCGGATCGATGATCCGCCCGGCGTCCATACCATCGTCGGCGGCAAATTGACCACCGCTCCTCTGCTCAGCTTCGAAGTCGCGGACCGCTTATGGCCACAACGCTCGGTAAAAAGGCTGGCGGCATGACCAACCGCGCGGTGCGCGTTGCTATCGACGCACATGTCCATCTTCATAGTGCAAGCGAAGCGCTTGTCGCACTGGGCATCGCAAATGATCGCCTGGCTGCCGCTGGTGGCGAAGTCGGCGTCGTCATGCTGGCCGAACGTGATGGATACGATGTTTTCGATTCGTTGCGACAAGATCTGATCGCCACCGATGAGCCGGAGTCACTCTGGTTCGATGAGTCGCGGAAGCTTCTCGTGCTGGCGGGGCGCCAAATCGTAAGCAGCGAAAAGCTTGAAATCCTAGCGCTGGGCACCCGCGCTTGCATGCCGGACGGCGCTCCTGCGGAGAAAGTGGTGGCCGATATGGATGCTGCCGATGCGATCGTCGTGCTGCCCTGGGGCGTCGGCAAATGGCTGGGGAAGCGCGGCGCGCTTGTGAATCGGCTGACAAGTGCGGCTGACCGCGCCCGCCTCTTCCTGGGGGACAATGGCGGAAGGCCGGCCGCATGGCGCGTCCCCCAGTTCGATGGCAAGCTCAAGACGCTCGCCGGATCGGATCCGCTGCCGCTACCAGGCTGGCCTCAGGCAATCGGATCGTTCGGCTCGACTCTGAATGTGGCGCTTCAGCCATCGACGCCTTCGGCTTCGCTCAAGCGCGCGTTGCGTGATCCGGCTACGCCTCTCGAAAGCTTCGGAAAGCTGGCCAGCCCGCTACGCTTTCTGATGGATCAAACGCGGCTTCGGCTGGCGGGAAGCAATCCGCTCTAATGAAGATCCTCCTGCTGGCGCCTCATCCGTTCTTCAGCGAACGGGGAACCCCGATAGCGGTGCGCCTGGCGGTAGAGGCGCTGTGCGCGATGGGCCATCAGGTGGATCTGCTGACTTATCATGAAGGCGAGGACATCGAGGTGGCCGGCATGCGGCTGCTGCGCATCAGCGCGCCGCCCGGCGTTCGCAATGTTCCGATCGGCTTTTCCGTCAAGAAGCTCGTCTGCGATCTGTGGCTGGCGATCGCTGCTTTCCGGCTGATGTTCCGCGATCGCTACGATGTCGTTCATGGCGTGGAAGAGTCCGTGTTCATTGCGCTTGCGGCGAGGCCGTTCGGCAAGTTCCGTGTCGTGTACGACATGGACTCGCTGATGGCCGACCAGATTGCCGAGAAGTGGCCGAAGGCCGGCCCGGTCATCCCAATGCTGCGCTGGATCGAGCGGCAGGCAATGTCCCGCGCCGATCTGGTTCTGCCCGTATGCGAAGCCATTGCTGAGAGCGCCCGCGCCGCGACCAATCCGGCCCGCGTGCACTTGCTGCCCGATGTAGCCTTCCCGCCGCCGGATAAGCTGGCGGATGCGGAGGATCTGCGCGCGCATTGCAAGCTGCCCCGCCCGCTCGCCCTCTATGTGGGCAACCTTGAGGGCTATCAAGGCGTGGGCTTGGCGATGGAAGCGTTGGCGGCCGTGCCCGAAGCCCAGCGCTGCAACCTTGTCGTGATCGGCGGCACGCCAGCGATGATCGATCAGCACAAGAAGATGGCGGCTGCGTTGGACCTGCGCGACAATGTCATCTTCCTCGGTCACCGGCCGATTGCGCTGCTCGGCAGCTATTTGCGCCAGGCGGACATTCTCTGTTCGCCGCGGCTCAAGGGGGTGAACACCCCGATGAAGATCTATTCCTATATGGCGGCGGGTCGCGCGATCCTTGCAACCGACATACTGAGCCATACGCAGGTGCTGAACAATGAGTGCGCGCTCCTCACCGCGCCGACGGCGGCGGCGATGGCCGAGGGCTTCATGCGCCTGTCAGAAGACGAAACGCTTCGTAACCGTTTGGGTGAAGCGGCTGCCCGGCGCGCCATCGAAGAATATGGCCTCGATGCTTTTCGCGCGCGTCTCCGGCGCGCCTATGCCGGTCTCGCCGCCTGACCCGGCGCTAAAGCAAACCGAGCGCGCGGAAGCTGGTGACGCCTTCCCGAGCAAAGATCATATGATCGACCAGCGCGATATCTGCCGCCCGCAGCAGCTCGGCGAGCTCTCTCGTCGCCGCGCGGTCAGCCTGGCTTGGTGCGGGATCGCCGCTCGGATGATTATGCGCGATCAGCAACCGCTGGGTTCCGAGCAGGCACGCTCTTCGCAATATCTGCCCCGGCGCGATTTTCAGCATGCTTTGGCCACCAGGCTGGTCCTCGATCAGGATCACCTCGCCCGCCCTGCTGAGATGGGCCAAACGCAGGATTTCGAATGTGGCTTCTGCCAAGCCATGGCCGATCAGATCGAGCGCATCGGCAGCCGTGACAACCCTGAACGCCTCGGAGGCGCCGCGAAGTGCAAAGGCCGGATCCAAATGCCGCATCCGGCCAATGTGGGCAGAGAAAAAGATACCGGCAGCGCCGGAAAGCTCCATTTTGCCGCCACGTTAACCATATTCGATCCACATTGGACTTAGTTGCGGCTTGCATTCATGCTTGGCACGTCACCGCCGCGACGGCATAGCGTTTACCATGCAGAGCTACCTCGATCTGATCCGCCGCATCCTCGACGATGGCGTGGCGCAGGAGGACCGCACCGGCGTCGGTACGCTCTCTGTGTTCGGCCATCAAATGCGGTTCGACCTCTCCAAGGGCTTTCCCCTCCTTACGACCAAGAAGCTTCACCTGCGCTCGATCATCATCGAGCTGCTCTGGTTCCTGCGCGGGGACACCAACATTGGCTGGCTCAAGGAGAATAAGGTCAGCATCTGGGACGAATGGGCTGACGCCAGTGGCGATCTCGGCCCGGTCTATGGAAAGCAGTGGCGCGATTGGATCGGGCCCGACGGCAGCCATATCGACCAGATCGCGCAACTCATCGCCATGATAAAGGCGAATCCCGGATCGCGGCGCCAGATCGTCTCCGCGTGGAATCCGGCCGATGTGCCGCACATGGCGCTGCCGCCCTGCCATCTGTTGTTTCAAACCCATGTCGCCAACGGGAAGCTGAGCCTCCAGCTTTACCAGCGGAGCTGCGACGTCTTTCTGGGCGTACCGTTCAACATCGCCTCATACGCGCTGCTGACCCATATTCTCGCCCAGCAATGCGAGCTGGAAGTGGGCGATTTCATCTGGACCGGCGGGGATTGCCATCTCTATTCCAACCATCTCGAACAAGCGCGGCTCCAGCTCACACGCACCCCCAAGCCGCTGCCGAAGCTGGTGATCAAGCGCCATCCGCCATCGATCGACCAATATGAATATGCCGATTTCGAGATTGTGGGTTACGAAGCGGACGCGCACATTCCAGCACCGGTGGCGGTGTGAGTAGGCCCGAAATTGTCCTTATCGTGGCCCGGGGCGACAATGGCGTGATCGGGAACAAGGGCACCCTGCCCTGGCATATCCCCGAGGATCTCAAGCATTTCAAGAAGCTCACCATGGGCAAGCCGATGATCATGGGCCGCAGGACGTTCGAGAGCCTTCCGGGGCTGCTTCCCGGCCGGCGGCATATCGTGATCACCCGCGATGCCGGATGGCGAAAAGAAGGGGCGGAGGTGGTCCATGATGCCGAAGCCGCGATCGCTGCGGCCGGCGATGCCCCCGAAATCACGGTGATCGGCGGCGCTGACATTTTCGGGATGTTCCTGCCCTTGGCCAAGCGCATCGAGCTGACCGAGGTTCACCGCTCCCCGGATGGCGATACGAAGATGCCTCCGCTTGGCGGGGGGTGGCGGGTAGCCTCCCGCGAAATGGGCGGGCCCGATATCGACTTCGTGACGTTGGTGCGCGACTGAGGGGCATCGCTTGCGCACGTTGAAGACAATATTGAAGGCATTATACCTCGCCGTTGCGCTGCTGATCGGCGCGATCATCGTCATTCCCCATTTCCTGGACCGCATCGACTATCGGGGTCCGGTCAGCAGCCATTTCGATGGCCGCCGCTTCTTCAATCCCGATGGGGGCAACTCGTCCGTCAGCAGCCCGAAATCGAATATCCTGTCACCACGCCTGCTCCGCTTCCTGCTCACCGACGACCGGCCGAAATGGCCGGACCATGTGCCGGTGACGCCGACCAAGCCGGCGGCCCGTGTCGAAGGCGAGCAGATGCGGGTGACATGGATCGGGCATTCGACTGCCCTGATCCAGACTCAAGGCATGAACATCCTGACGGACCCGATCTGGTCCGACTATGCCGGCCCGATGGCAGGTATCGGCCCCAGGCGGCATCGCGCGCCGGGCGTGATGTTCGATGATCTTCCGAAGATCGATCTCGTGCTGCTGAGCCACAGCCATTACGACCATATGGACATACCGACGCTGCGAAGACTGTGGCGGCGCGATCGGCCGCTGATCGTAACCTCGCTGGGCAATGACACCATCCTCAAGGGCAAGGGGATCGATGCCGTTGCGCGCGATTGGGGGCAAAGCGTCACGCTACGCTCGGGCGTCCAGGTTTATATCGATCGCGTCCACCATTGGGGCTCGCGGTTCGGGAAAGATCGCAACCGCATGTTGTGGTCGGGGTTCACGATCGCGCTGCCCGGCGGCAACATCTTCTTCGCCGGCGATACCGGCCTCGGCGACGGCCATTGGCCCTATGAAGCGGCTGCGCATGGGCCGGTCCGCTTTGCATTGATCCCGATCGGCGCCTATCTGCCGCGATCGATCATGGCTTCAAACCACATCGATCCCGAGGAGGCTGTTACCGTGTTCGAGCGGCTCGGTGCCATGTACGCGCTCGGGATCCACTGGGGCACCTTCCAGCTCTCGGCCGAGAATATGGATGATCCGCCTGCGCGGCTGCGCGGCGCGCTGGCGGTGGCGCATGTCGGCGAGGACCGGTTCCGAACGACCGAAGCCGGCGAAGCATGGGACATTCCGTCAATTTCCCCCGCTGCGCAACGTTGAGACGGCTTGGGCCGATAGACGCTCCGACTTCCTCTGCTGGGGTGGCCAAAGATGCGGCGGTGCCGATGGCATTGTTGTGCGCGATCATCGCATTGCTGTTCCTTACCGGCGCCCCGAGCGGAGGAGCTTTTTCTTGGCCCGACTCGCCGCGTCACGCGCTCAACGGTGCATTCGTGCTCGATCTCATCCGCGCTGCGCCGATCGATCATCCCGCCAATTTCGCCTATGATTATTATACCCGTTATCCTGCGCTGACGATCGGCCTCTATCCTCCGCTCTTCTCCTTCCAGCTGGCGCTTTTTTATGCGCTGTTCGGCGTCTCGCAGACCTCGGCATTGATCGCGCTGTTTACGAGCTACTGCTTCATGGCATGTGGCGCCTACGCGCTTTTGCGCCTCAATTGCAGCGCGCTCATTGCCTTTTCAGCGACCCTTTTCTTTGCCGTTCTCCCGGAAATCGCCTTCTGGGGCCGGCAGGTGATGTTGGAAATCCCCGCCTATGCCTTCGTCACCTGGAGCGCCTATTGGCTGGTGCGCCATTTGCGCACGCACCGGATCGGCTTTCTCTACCTCAGCATCGCCTTGCTCGTGCTCGGCATGTACACCAAGCTCTCCCTCGCCTTCCTTGCCCTGCCCTATCTGATCGCGCTGCTCCATGCGCGCGGATGGCAATTGGTGCGGGACCGCCACTCCTATGTCATCGCGTCGATGGCATTTGCCGGCGTCGTGCCGCTGCTCATCCTCACCCTCAAATTCGGCCAGGCCAATATCCAGTCCGCCGCCGGGATTTCGGACGCCGAGGTTTCGCGCGGCTCGATCGCGGGCTGGATCTGGTATGCCGAGCAGCTTCCATCACAGATGGGCTGGGTTGGCTTTGGCGCTGCTCTCGCCGTAGTCGGAGCGCTGATCGCGATACCGCGCTGGCGGCCGCTGCTCCTGACCGACCACCTGCTGTGGCTGAGCTGGTTCGTACTCGGCTATCTTTTCTTTTCGGCAATCGATCTCAAGGAAGCGCGGCACAGCATTTTCCTGCTTCTGCCGCTGGTGATGATGCTCGCGCTGGTCTGCAGGGAAATCTCCAGGCGCTGGCTTGGCGAAGCGGCGGCGGCATCGGTGGCGGTGGCCACGCTGGCTACGACGGCGCTCACCCGACCGGTTCATTACGTGTCCGGCTATGACGACGCCGTCCGGTTCGTCGCCGTTCATGCTCCACGCAACAGCAACATCATCTTTTCGGGCTATCATGATGGTGCTTTCATCTTCGAGATGCGCGCGATCGGCCAGCGGCCTGACATGAGCACGATCCGATCGGACAAGCTGCTGCTTCGCATCGCCGTGCGGCGCACGCTTGGCGTGAAACAGAAACCCTATACCGAACACCAGATTGGCGACATGATCAGCCATCTGCGCGTCAGCTATGTGGTGGCGCAACCCGACTTCTGGACCGATCTCGAACAGATGAAGCGCTTCCAGGCCGTTCTCAATGGGCCGCAGTTCCGGCCCATGCGGCGTTTTCCGATGAAAGCCAATTATTCCGGGCAGGAACGCGAACTGGTCGTCTATCAAAATCTCGACAAGCTGCCGCCAGGGCCGGTCAGCATCGAAAATGAGCTGCCGATCATCGACAGCAAGGTCGCCGGAACCGCGTCAGCCGATTGATCGGTCAGGCTCGCGCGCAGCGATAAAGGTATCGAGCCGCTCAATCTCGTCGCGCGAAAGGTCGATGCCGAAGATCAGGCTCAACCGGAGCTGAAGCATCTTTGCCGACGTAATCCGCGATCGTTCTTCGCCCTTGGCGCTGTCACGGCTGTAATTGCGATTGACCAGAGAAGCGAAACCGTTCGGCAGCACGATGCTGGCGATCGCGTTGCCGGTAAAGCGACCGCCGGGCAGGGTTGAGGTGAAATGGTTCGCCTGCGCAATGTCGGCGGGCCACACGGCGTCGGTGGTGAAGCTATATTGCCGGCTCCAGCTTCCGCCTTCTTCGCGACGTTCCAGCATCCAGCCGAACTCGGCGTCCCGCGCAAGCCGATGCTGAACACCGTCAGCGCCTGTTACCGTCATCTCGGCCAAAGGCATCGGCGGTGTGTAGCTGCTGCCGAAGCCCGCATCAGCGATCCAGTCCTCACCCTCGAACGAGACGAGATTGAGCATGTGCGTTTTTGGCGGGGTCTCCGTCGCAAAAAGCCAGACCCGCGCCATGAGTGGCCGCGCCCGAAAGTCCATCGCCTGCAATGCCGCGAGAAACAACCCGTTCTGCTCGAAGCAATAGCCGCCGCGCCGCCGCGTCACTAGCTTCTCGAAAATGGCGTCCGGATCCACGCTGACGCCATGCCCGAGCGCAATGTCCAGATTCTCGAAGGGAATGGCGAGGCGATGCGCACGCTGAACGACGGCGAGGCCTTGTTCGTCGGGCTTCGGCAGTTCGGCGAGACCGATACGCGCACGATAGGCAAGCAGATCAAACGGCATGGCAATGACAAACGCCCGTGGTAACGCCCCGCTCCAATGTTCAGCCCTTGCCGTCGGCCTTGAGCTCCGCCGCGGTGCACTCGCCTACGCGCTTGGCCGCCATCTCCATCTGCATCGACATAGCGCCCGGCCCCGCCTTGCTTTCGCCAGATGACGACACGTTCATATGGTATTCGTTGGCGCTGTACGTCCCGTTCATCTGCATCTTGCGCGGCCGCTCTCCGCCACAGCTCATTGTAATATCGATTTTCCCGCCGCCCATGGCGAAATGATCATATTTGCATTCCTTGTCACCGGAGAACATGTCCTCCTTGGGCTTCTTCACGTCCGCCGGGGTCAGGCATTCGGTGTAGCTGTGCCCTTCCCCCATCATGTTCTTCATCCGGGCGGCGGCCTCAGGAGGCAGGCCCGGCATGGTCATCTCATTGATCTTCATCACCATCTGCCACTTGCCGGGCGAGATGAACTGATCGGTGATGCCCGATTCCTGGACCTTCTTCGCCACCTCCGCCCCGGAGGCGTTGGTCGCCTCGACCGTGGGCGATTTGTTGCACGCTGCGAGCGTGAGCGCAGGGATCAACAAAAAGGGCAGTTTACGCATCGGACATCTTCCCCTGTTGGCCTCGCGGTTGCGGCGAGGCGGCTTCGCGACCATATCCTGCATTGATGGCAATTCAAATCCGCACCACGCTTGAAGAGCCGGACCTCGGCCAGACCTTCGTTCCTCATCGCCCGGAACGCCCCCCCAAGACCGAAGGCGGGAAGCCGTTCCGGATCGTCTCCGATTATCAGCCGTCGGGCGATCAGCCGCAGGCGATCGCCGAGCTCGTGGCCCAAGCGCAGGCGGGCGATCGCGATCAGGTGCTGCTCGGCGTCACCGGATCGGGCAAGACCTTCACCATGGCCAAGGTGGTCGAGCAATTGCAGCGCCCCGCGCTGGTGCTCGCGCCCAACAAGATTCTTGCGGCGCAGCTTTACGGCGAGTTCAAGAGCTTCTTTCCCGACAACGCGGTCGAGTTCTTCGTGAGCTATTACGACTATTATCAGCCCGAAGCCTATGTGCCGCGCACCGACACCTATATCGAGAAGGAAAGCTCGATCAACGAAGCGATCGACCGCATGCGGCACAGCGCGACCCGATCGTTGCTGGAACGCGACGACGTCCTGATCGTGGCTTCCGTCTCCTGCCTGTACGGGATCGGCTCGGTCGAAACCTATTCGGCGATGATCTTCGACCTCAAAAAGGGTCAGTCGGTCGATCAGCGCGAGATCATCCGCAAGCTGGTCGCGCTTCAGTATAAGCGCAACGATCAGGCGTTCGCGCGCGGCAATTTCCGGGTGCGCGGCGACAATCTCGAGATTTTTCCCTCACATTATGAGGACAGCGCATGGCGCGTCTCCTTCTTCGGGGACGAGATCGAGGCGATCACCGAGTTCGATCCGCTCACCGGCAAGCCGTCCGCCAATCTCGATTCGGTACGCGTTTATGCCAACAGCCATTATGTAACCCCCGGCCCGACGCTCAAGCAGGCCATGGATGCGATCCGTCATGAGCTAACCGAGCGGCTCAAGGAGCTGCACGCCGAGGGCAAGCTGCTCGAGGCCCAGCGGCTCGAGCAGCGCACCAACTTCGATCTCGAAATGATCGCCGCGACCGGGAGTTGCGCCGGCATCGAGAATTACAGCCGCTTCCTGACCGGCAGGCTTCCCGGCGAGCCGCCGCCCACGCTGTTCGAATATCTGCCCGACAACGCCCTCCTCTTCGTTGACGAAAGCCATCAAACTATTCCGCAGGTCGGCGGGATGGCGCGCGGCGACCACCGCCGCAAGATCACGCTTGCGGAATATGGCTTCCGCCTTCCGAGTTGCATCGACAATCGCCCGCTGCGTTTTCCCGAATGGGACGCGATGCGGCCGCAGACCGTGTCGGTCTCGGCTACCCCTGGCTCCTGGGAGATGGAGCAGACCGGCGGCGTGTTCGTCGAACAGGTCATCCGCCCGACCGGGCTGATCGATCCGCCGGTCGAGGTACGCCCGGTCGAGGAGCAGGTCGACGATCTGGTGCAGGAGTGCAAGGCGACCGCCGCCAAGGGATATCGCACGCTCGTCACGACCCTCACCAAGCGCATGGCCGAGGATCTGACCGAGTATCTGCATGAGGCCGGTCTCAAGGTCCGTTACATGCATTCGGACGTGGAGACGCTGGAAAGAATCGAGTTGATCCGTGATCTTAGGCTCGGTGTTTACGACATTCTTGTAGGTATCAACCTGTTGCGCGAAGGCCTCGATATACCCGAATGTGGGCTGGTCGCGATTTTGGACGCGGATAAGGAAGGCTTCCTCCGGTCTGAAACTTCACTCATCCAGACCATCGGCCGCGCCGCGCGCAACGTCGAGGGCCGCGTGATCCTCTATGCCGATCGCATCACCGGATCGATGGAGCGCGCAATGGCCGAAACGCAGCGCCGGCGCGAAAAACAGCAAGCCTATAATGATGCGCACGGGATCACGCCGGCCACGATCAAGCGCAATATCAGTGACATCGTCGGCCACATTGCCTCGCGCGATCAGGTGACGGTCGATACCGGCATCGAGGACGCGCCGCACATGGTCGGCCACAATCTGCGTGCCTATATCGAGGATCTTGAGAAGAAAATGCGCGCCGCCGCCGCCGATCTGGAGTTCGAGGAGGCTGGCCGCCTGCGCGACGAGATCCGTTCGCTCGAGGCACAGGAACTCGGGCTGCCGGCCGAGCAGCAGGTCGCCGCGCCAAGAGGCCGCGCCAGCGAGGGCAAACCTGGGACGCGCAAGCTGCGATATGGCAAAACCGCGCGAAAATTTGGCAGTGGCCGGCGCTGATTGCGGAAGCAAATGCGGGATCACCCAAGCATAGAATTATGAACGGCGCACGGTGAGACGTGTTGGATAAAGCTCAATCCGTGTATGTGGCTTTGGGAACAACAACAACTAACATGCTTTAGTAGCATGGGGAGGCGTATGGACATGAGATAGGGCCATGCGTTTCTTGGTCCCGGCATTGCTACTGGTGACAATGACCGCTGTTCCTGCGTTCGCGGAATCCCGGGACAGGCTTGATCTCGCCCAGCTCTTCAAGCAATCCGTGCGCGAGGAAATTGACGGATCGGACGCCGAGAAGACGCGGATTGCGCGCTACGGGCTCCATCAATCCTATACGGGCATGGAAAGCGACGCTGCACCCGACGATCTGCGCGTTCGCTGGAAGCTCAACCGCATCAAGATGCGGATGCCGATCGACACCTCCCGTTTCCAATAAATGAGCCGAGGGGGTGAAATGCCCCGATCGATCGCCTATCTCCCCCGCACATCAGGGGAGTGGGCGTGGATTCAATCCTTTCCATTTCCGGGCTCGTAAAAACCTACGAATCCGGACATCAAGCACTCAAGGGCATCGATCTGGACATCCGGCGGGGTGAAATCTTCGCGCTGCTCGGGCCCAATGGCGCGGGCAAGACAACGCTGATCGGCATCATCTGCGGGCTCGTGCGTCCCACAGCGGGTACGGTCACCGTTGATGGCGACGATATTGCACGGAATTATCGTGCTGCGCGGACCAAGATCGGTCTCGTCCCGCAGGAAATGGCACTCAACATTTTCGAGGTCGTGAAGGACTCGCTGCTGTTCAGCCGCGGCCTGTTCGGCAAGCCTGCCGATCCGGCGCTGATCGAGCGCGTGCTGCGCGATCTTTCGCTATGGGACAAACGTCATGCCAAGATAAGGGAGCTCTCAGGCGGCATGAAACGCCGCGTACTGATCGCGAAGGCGCTGGTCCACGAACCGCAAATATTGTTTCTCGACGAGCCCACCGCCGGCGTCGACGTCGAACTGCGGCGCGAAATGTGGGAGATGGTGCGGTCGCTGCGCGACAATGGCGTCACCATCATCCTGACCACCCACTATATCGAGGAAGCCGAAGAGATGGCGGACCGGATCGGCGTCATCAACAAGGGCGAGCTGATCATTGTCGAGGAGAAGAACACGCTGATGACCAAGCTGGGCCAGACCAGCGTGATCATCGGGCTTGCAGCGCCGCTGCCCGCCATCCCGGAAGCACTGGCCGATATCTCGCTCACCCTGTCCGACGATGGGCTGACGCTTGGCTATGTGATCCATGGCGATAGTGGCGATATCGGCATCGCCAATCTGGTGCGGCGGTTCGATCGCGCAGGGCTCGAGGTGAAGTCGATCGACATGCACCGCAGCTCGCTGGAAGATATCTTCGTCGATCTGGTTGAGGGAAAATAGTGAATATTCACGCCATTCGCGCCATCTACATGGCGGAGCTCGCGCGCGCCTGGAAAACCGTGATCCAGACGATCGCGACCCCGGTGCTGACCACCTCGCTCTATTTCGTGGTGTTCGGGTCGGCGATCGGGGGCCGCATGCAAGCGATCGAGGGCGTGAGTTACGGCGCCTTCATCATCCCTGGCCTGATGATGCTGACCCTGCTGGGCGAAAGCATTTCCAATGCATCTTTCGGCATTTACATGCCGCGCTTCACAGGCGCTATCTACGAATTGCTCTCCGCGCCGGTGGGCGTGGCGGAAACGTTGATCGGCTATATCGGTGCCGCCGCAACCAAATCCGTGATCCTCGGCATCATCATCCTTGCGACGGCCCGCCTGTTCGTCGATTATCAAATCGCGCACCCTTTGCTGGCTGCATTGTTCCTGGTGCTGATCGCCGTCACCTTCAGCCTGTTCGGCTTCATCCTCGGCCTCTGGGCGGATGGTTTCGAAAAGCTGCAGATCGTGCCATTGATGGTGATCACGCCGCTGACATTTCTCGGCGGCACCTTTTACTCGATCTCGATGTTACCGCCCTTCTTCCGCACGGTGAGCCTGTTCAATCCGGTGGTCTATCTGATCAGCGGCCTGCGCTGGGCCTTCTATGATATCGCCGATGTCAATTTCGTGCTTAGCCTGGGGATGACCATGGTATTTCTGATCGCCTGCGTGGCCGTGATCGGATGGATCTTCCGCACCGGTTATCGCTTGCGAAGCTGAAGCCCGCTTGCAGCAGCGCCAATGGAGCGGCACAGGCTGGCCATGCGTATCTCACATGCCTTGACCGCAACGGCGCTTGCGCTGACACTCACGCGCTGCGCTCCCCCACCGCCAGCCGCCGCGCCGGCATCACCTCCCCCGCCGCCACCGGCTGCTCCAGCGCCCGCACCAACCAGCTGGCAGGACGCTCCCCTCACACCCGGCAGCTGGCGATACCAGGCGGGCGAAGCCCTGTTCTACGGCGCATCGAATAGCGGCACCGCCATTTTCCGGATCAGATGCAATACGCAACGCCGCACCGTGATGTTCATCCCGGCACCCCAGATGATGCCTGCGTCGGGCGGCAGTGTCGCGATCACCACCACCTTTGCCGCGCGCACGATCGCAGCCACGGCTTCGCCCGACGGCATGGCAACTGAAATTGCAGCCTTCGACAGCTTTCTCGACGGCGTGGCATATAGCCGTGGCCGCATCATGATCGGCCTCCCCATGGGGGACCGGCTCATCTTGCCGGCATGGCCGGAAATCGCGCGTGTGATCGAGGACTGCCGCCAATAATCAGCGCGCTGTCGCAGCCTTCACGAGCCGGTCAGCCTGCTCGCTGAGCACGGCGTCGACAGCCTTTGCCAAACCGGGGCTATCGTGCAGACCGTAGCCGCCCACCGCATAGCTGAAGGTGACGCTGGTCTTACCCGAAGTAGCGCCGATCGCCATTTCCATCTTTCCGGTCACGGCCATGTGCTGCAGCGGGCCCAGTTCTCCCCTGAGCAGCAAACGGTGTTGCGGTTCGACCAGCAGCACACGGGCATGTTCCACCATGCCGCCGTCCTTGAGTTTCTCGCACCAGCATCCGCCGACCTTCGCTTCGAGGGACAAGTTGCTGGCATCCCCGCTCCATGTATGCGCCGGGCTCCACCATCGATCTGGCGCTATGAGCAGCGACCACAACGCCTGCCGCGCATCGGGGGTGTCAGGCCCGAGGGTCCGTTCGACCGTCACCGCAAAGCCGCCGGGATCGCTTTCCACCACGGTGGCGAATACGCCCGATGGCAAGAGCAACATCACGCCCGAACATATTGCAGCCAACGCGAGTCTCATTTCTTCCCCCGAAGCATCTCAAGAAAAGCACATATACTCTAGCTCGAAAGGGAACGCGATCGGCCAACTATCCGTTTTCAAAGCATGATCCGCAAATTGAAATCGGGCCAATACCGCCTCTATTCGCGCAAGAAGGACGAGAAGACCGGCAAACGGCGAAACCTCGGCACCTTCGACAGCCGCGAAGCTGCCCAGAAGCATGAGCGTGCGGTCCAATATTTCAAAAGAAATGGATAACACCGATGATCATGCGAAGATGGTCTCAGCAGGTCACCAAGCAATCGGACGCGCTTGACCTCGAAAAAGACGTGTTCACCTACGACGATCCCGCGCGAATTGCGTCGTCTCTAAAAGAATCGGCGGAACGATCGCGGCGGCGCAAGAGCACGCCGTTTCGCTCAGCGATGTCGATGCTGACCTTTTACATAAACCGCGCCGGAAAAGATCTCGACCCCCGGCAACGCAATATTCTCGAGCAGGCGAAAAACGAGCTGCGCGCGCAATTCGGCAAGGGCTGAACGGCACGAAGCTCTGATGTTCGTATGAAAAAATTTTGAATGCAAGTCTTGTTCTCGTGCTCAAGATGAATCATGTTCATTACGTCTTCAACTAGCGAAAGGAGGTGATCCGATGTCTCATGGTCAAGCAGAGAGGTCGGTCCGGTTCGTTTGGGAGATGCGGGGCTAAGGCTCACGCCAAAGTCTCCCAGGCTGGAACCTCCGGCCGCTGACCATGTCAAGGGATCGCTGGGGAACGCCCCCAGCGGTCCTTTTTCATTTTCTCAGCCAATTCACATTCGCGAATACGCGGCGTGCGCGCTCCTGCTTCTCAAGAAGCTCCACCGGCACGCGGATGGTGAGGAGCGCAAGCCTGATCTCGAGCAGAAAGCATGCCAAGCCACTGATCAGCAGCAGCATCGCCAGGATGAACGCCAACGCGATCCAGCGGCCGACATTGAGATCGGACAAGGCGGCGATGAACAAGGCGGCCACGACAAGGCAGATGGCAATCGCGCTGGTCGTGCACAGCAGGATCGCCCAGTTGACGATCCTGATGCGCCGATCGAGAATGCGCAGTTCCCAGACCTGCCGATCATGGTCGGGATGATCGGGCGCAGTGAAATCGGACGCGAGCGCGCGCGATCGATCGACCACCCGATTGAGCCGCATCGCGAGCAAATTGAGCAGCCCCGATATGCCCGCCACCATGAATACCGGCGCCATCACGAGCTGGATCGTGTGCGCGATCGTGGAGACGGCAATGACCTGGTCCATGCGGAAGGGATGCTTCGCCGCGTGATTGCGGTCAAGTCGCGCTGCGCCCTCGCGCTCTGCCTTTCCTCTTGCTATCTGACCTCCCATGGCCGCCAATCATCTTTATCTCGTCGACGGTTCGAGCTACATTTTCCGGGCATTTCACCGCCTTCCGCCGCTCACCAACGCGCATGGCGTGCCAGCCGGCGCGGTCTATGGCTTTACGACCATGCTGTGGCGGCTGGTGGACGATCTCCATAAAGCGGACGGGCCTACCCACCTCGCCGTTATCTTCGATGCTTCCTCGCATACGTTTCGCAACGATCTTTACGACAAATACAAAGCGCATCGGCCGCCGCCGCCGCCCGAGCTCGTCCCGCAATTTCCGCTGGTGCGCGATGCCGTCCGCGCCTTTTCCGTGCCCTGCATCGAGGAAGAGGGGCTGGAAGCCGACGATATTATCGCTTGCTATGCGAAGGCTGCGCTCAAGGAGGGCTGGCAGGTCACGATCGTCTCGTCGGACAAGGATCTGATGCAGCTCATCGAGCCGGGCCTCGACATGCTCGACACGATGAACAACCGCCGCATCGGCCCGGACTATGTGATCGAGAAGTTCGGCGTGCCGCCGGAGAAACTGGGCGACGTGCTCGCTCTGATGGGGGACAGCGTCGATAATGTACCCGGCGTGCCGGGCGTCGGCCCCAAGACGGCCTCACAGCTCATCATCGAATATGGCGATCTCGAAGCGGTGCTCGCCGCCGCGCCCGAGATCAAGAAGCCGAAGCTTCGCGACTCGCTGATCGAGCATGCCGATAATGCCCGGCTCAGCCGCGAGCTGGTGACGCTCGTCTGCGACAGCCCTTTGCCGGAACCGCTCGATGATCTGATCCTGAAAGGCCTGCCGCCGGAGCCGTTGCGCGCCTTTCTCGAAGATCAGGGCTTCAAATCATTGCTTGGTCGCGTCGGCGGTCCCGGCCCCGGAAATGGCAGCAGCATCTCATCGCCGCTCGCAACGTCGCCGGCAAAGCCCGCGCCTCCCCCGCCTCCCGCCGAAACCGTGCCGTTCGATCACAAGGCCTATGAGACCGTCGTGACCGAACAAGCGCTGGATCGCTGGATCGCCGAAGCGCGCACATGCGGCGTCGTCGCGATCGACACGGAGACCGACGATCTGGATTGCATCCGCGCCGGGCTGGTCGGCGTGAGCATAGCGACGCAGGCCGGCAAGGCCTGCTATATCCCGCTGGCGCATGTGGGCGACGGGCTGCTCAGCGACACGCCGCAGCAGATCCCTCTCGCAGCCGCGCTCGCCAGGCTGAAACCCTTGCTCGAGGATCCGGCGGTTCTCAAGATCGGCCAGAACCTCAAATATGATCTGATCATGTTCCGGCGGCATGGCATCGACGTCGCACCTTATGACGACACCATGCTGGTGAGCTTCGCCCTCGATGCCGGGCTGCACAATCATGGCATGGACGATCTCTGCCAGCTTCACATCGGCCATTGCCCGATTGCCTTCAAGGACGTTACCGGCGCCGGCAAGAAGGCGATCAGCTTCGATAAGGTCGATCTTGCGCGCGCGACCGAATATGCGGCCGAGGATGCCGATGTGACGCTGAGGCTTTGGCAGAAGCTCAAGCCCCGGCTGGCACGCGAGGCCGCCACGCGCGTGTACGAGCTTGTCGATCGGCCGCTGGTTTCCGTGGTCGCCGAAATGGAGCGCGCCGGCATCAAGGTCGATCGCGAAGAGCTCGCGCGCCTTTCAACCGAGTTTGCCGCGCAGACCACCGTGCTCGAAGGCGAGATCCACGCGCTCGCGGGCGGCCCCTTCACCATTGGCAGCCCGAAGCAGCTGGGCGACGTGCTGTTCGAACGGCTGGGCTTGAAGGGCGGGCGCAAGGGCAAGAGCGGCATCTACTCGACTGATGTTTCCGAGCTCGAACGGCTCGCCGGCGAAGGCAATGTGATCTGCACGAAGGTTCTCGACTGGCGTCAGCTCACCAAGCTCAAATCAACCTATACCGACGCGCTGCAGGCCTCGATCAATCCGGCGACCGGCCGGGTCCACACCAGCTTCGGCCTGGCCCACGCGCAGACCGGCCGCCTGGCGTCCACCGATCCTAATCTCCAGAATATTCCGATTCGCACCGAGATCGGCCGGCGCATCCGCGATGCCTTCGTCGCCGAGCCGGGCAAGGTGCTGCTCTCCGCCGACTATAGCCAGATCGAGCTGCGGCTGGCGGCGCATATGGCGGACGTGCCCGCGCTCCAGGCCGCATTTGCGCGCGGCGACGATATCCACAGCCTGACAGCGCAAGAATTGTTCGGTGAGGTCAATCGCGATACGCGCGGCCGGGCAAAGACGATCAATTTCTCGATTCTGTACGGCATTTCGCGCTGGGGCCTCGCCGGCCGGCTCGGCATTGCCTCGGATGAAGCGCAGGCGATGATCGATCGCTATTTCGAGCGCTTCCCCGGCATCAATCGCTACATCGCCGAGACGCTGACGCATGTTCGCGAGCGCGGCTTCGTCACCACCCTGTTCGGCCGCAAGACCCATTTCCCCAGGATCCAGTCGCCGAAGCAGGCGGAACGCCAGGGCAGCGAGCGGGCGGCGATCAACGCGCCGATCCAGGGCACCAGCGCCGACATCATCAAACGCGCCATGGCCCGCATGCCCGGTGCGTTGGCGGAGGCGGGCCTGGGCGATGTGAAGATGCTGCTGCAAGTGCACGACGAGCTGGTGTTCGAACTCGCGCCGGACCAGGTGGAAGCGGCAAGCGAGGTGATCCGCACCACGATGGCGGGTGCCGCAATGCCGGCCGTGCACCTCAAGGTCCCGCTCGATGTCGAGATCGGCACCGGCGCAAGCTGGGGCGCAGCGCATTGAAATAATGGCCCGCTCTGCAGGATTCGAACCTGCAACCTTCGGGTTCGAAGCCCGACACTCTATCCGGTTGAGCTAAGAGCGGATGCTGGCCTTCTAGCGCGCTTCATGCCCGGAACAAGTATCTCGCGCTTGAGACCCGTACCGATCGCTCTATGGTGCGGCCGATGAGCCTTCAGCGACCGGCACTATCGGCAATTCTGGTTGTGCTTGTCCTCGCCCTTGCGGCGCTGCAAGTCACCGCATTCCATTGGGGCGTCATCACGCCCGACACGGTCGATCAGTTTCAGCAAAGCCTGAGCGGCCATTATGACGACTGGCATCCGCCGATCACGGCGTGGGTCTGGCATCTCATCATCAAGCTCTCTCCAGGCTCTGCTGGCATATTGATCTTCGATGTCGCGCTTTACTGGATTGGGTTCGGGCTCTTCAGCCGCCGATTGCTGCGCGAGGGCAAGTTTCTGGAAGCGTTTCTGGTCCTTGCGATCGGCGCCTTGCCCATACCCTTTGGACAAATGGGATCGATCCTGAAAGATCCGTTTCTGGCTGCGCTCTGCCTGGTCGGCGCGGCGCTGATCACGGACCCGGAAGGCGGCCCCGCATCCCGCGCGGCGGCGCTGCTGGTTTTGATCGTGGCAACCGCGGTGCGCTTCAACGCCCTGTTCGCGACGCTGCCGATGGCGATCGCGATGCTGCCGCCGGGATCTTTCAGGACGTGGCCGCGCCGGGCCACCGCGGTCGCCCTGCCCGCTGCGATCCTGATCGCATCGACATGGCTAATCAATGTCGCGGCGCTTCAGCCGCATCGATCCGAACCCATCTTCTCGCTGGTCAATTTCGATCTCGGCGGCATCGCAGCGCATGGTGGCGGCAATCCCTATCCCTCGATGACCGATGCCGAAACGCGGCAAATGACGGCGCTCTGCTACAAGCCAAGCCTCTACAACGGGCAGAATAGCGATGCCTGCAGCACCGTCGAAGATGGCCTCAGGGATTATGCGCATGCGCATGGCGTGGCAGCCACTGCCATCTGGGTTCAGGCGGTAAGCAACGCGCCTTTCGCCTACGCCGCCCATCGCCTCGACCATCTCAACCAAAACTGGCGTTTCCTTGTTCACCACGTCCCGACCGACGCGGTCTATATGATGAGCGAGCCCAATGAGTTCGGGCTTCAGTTCACCCCCAACGCGCTGACCGTCGCCATCGTCAAGGCAGCCCAGGCGATGGCCTGGAGCCCGCTCGGCAGGCCAGCAACCTGGATCGCGGTGGCGATCGCGCTTCTGCTGGCCTCGGGGCAGCTTCCTTCGCGGGAGACGATCCGCGTGCTCGCGGTCTCGGCCCTTCTTTACGGGGCGGGATATGGCGCGGTGAGTGTCGCGCCCGACATGCGTTACAATCTGTGGACGATGACGGCGGTGATGATCGCTTCGGTTTTCGCGCTCGGCGATATTCGCCGCGGCGCAAGGCTAGCTCGAAGGGCGGCGTTGGCAGGGTCGGTGCTGATAATGATCGTGGTGGCGGGCGAGCTGATCGCGCTCATCTGATCATTCGGCCGCTGCTACCCGGCCGCTCCGCTCCAGCTTGCCCCAGCCAGTCCAGCGCCCGCGCACGGCCTGCGCGACCGCCTTGATCACGACATAATACATGATCTGCCGGTAAACGAGGCGCTGCGGCAAGAGCAGCCACAGCAACCGCCAGCGCTCGCGCCGCTCCAGCGCGAAGGCAATGATCCCCGATAGCAGGTCGATCGCCGAGAACAGCAGCCAGTAAGTGAACATTTTCTGGAGCGTCGGCTCGGTTTGCGCCCAGCCGTGCTGTTGCACTTGCATCCAGGTGTCCGCCACGCTGACCAAGAGCGCGAGATCGATCACCGGGGAAATCATCGCAAACAGAATCTGGAACAGCATGGCCTGCGGGAGGCCGACGCGCGCCAGGCCGCGCGGCTTGCCGGTCTGCAGGATTGCCTTATGTTTCCACAGGCATTGCAGCGTACCATAGGCCCAGCGGAAACGCTGCTTGGCCAACGCTTTGAAGGATTCGGGCGCTTCGGTCCACGCCACGGCATATTGATCGTAATGAACCTTCCAGCCTGCGCGCTGGATGGCGATGGTAAGATCCTGATCTTCCGCGAGGGTATCGGGAGGATAGCCGCCGAGCTGGCGCAGCGCCTCGCGCCGCCACGCGCCGACCGCCCCCGGCACCACCGTCATGGCGCCGAGCCGCGCCAGCGCCCGGCGCTCCAAATTCTGCGCGGTGATATATTCGAGCGCCTGCCAGCATGTGACGAGGTTGACGCGATTGCCCACCTTGGCGTTGCCCGCCACGCCGCCGATGCCGGGATCTTCGAACCAGCGCGCCAGCCGCGCGATTGTGGTGGGTTCGAATTGGGTATCGGCATCCAACGCGATCACGACCTCGCCCTTCGCCAACGCCAAGCCCTGATTGAGCGCGCGCGCCTTGCCGCCATTTTCCAATGCCAGCAGCTTCACGAGTGGATGATCGGCAAAGTTTTCGCGCACGACAGCCGCCGTGCGATCCTTCGAGCCATCGTCGATGACGATCACTTCAAGCCGCACGTCGCGGCTCGCCAGCACACGCTGCACGGATTGCACGATCACCCGCTCCTCGTTGAAGCAGGGGATGAGCACCGTCACGAACCGATCGGGATCGACTTGCGGGAAGATCGTCCGGCTTTCCCGACGTGCCTGCCAGAGCGCGAGACCGGACAGCAGCACCGCACGGACGATGCCAATCGAGACCGCCACCGCGAACAGCCATGCAAGCGCAATGACGATGAACCCCAACAAGCTGAACAGCGCAAGATCGGCCGAGGCAGCCAGCCGGTCGCTCTTGGAAATGACCGGCATGACCTCGGCAGGGCTCAGCCCAGCCAGCTCCGAAACACGAACGAAGCGATAGCCTTTGGCCCGCAATGCCTCGATGATCTGCGGCAGCGCCGCCACCGTCTGCGCGCGATCGCCACCCGCGTCGTGAAGCAGCACGATCTGGCCGCTACGCTCGGGGCTCGACGCCTCCACCTGACTGATCGTGTCGGAAACGATCTTGTCGACGCCGGGCCGTTTCCAGTCGCCGGGATCGACGTGCAGCCCAACGGAGAGATACCCCGCCTTTTGTGCGACATAGGCCGGTAAGATTTCGTCGGCGGTGGTAGGTTCGGCGTCTCCGAAATAGGGCGCCCGGAACAATCGGAGCGAGTGCCCAGTGAATGCCTGGAACAGCCGCTGCGTCGCATTGAGTTCGAGCTGCGTTTCCCGCTCGGTCGCCATCCCGAGATTGGGATGGGTGTAGGTATGATTGCCGACCTCATGCCCCTCGGCCAGCAGTCGATCGAGCAAGCCGTGATTAGTAAGCGCGTTCTCGCCGATGATGAAGAAGGTGGCGGGGACATGTTCGCGCTTGAGCACGTCGAGGATCTTGGGCGTCCAGTTGGGATCCGGGCCGTCATCGAAGGTAAGCGCGACGAGGCCGGGTCGGTAGCCAATCCTTTCGATGGTGTAGAATGACGGCAATCGGGTAAATCGGACGTCGGCAATCTGACCGTCAGGATTCTGCCGGATCACCCGCGAGCCTGGCACCGGCACCGAACCGATGCGCAGAATTTCGCCATTGCCTTCGATATCGACGTCGGTGCCGGCAGGGATCTGCTCCAGCGCCGCCGCCGAGCGCGGCACGGTCATGTTGCGGCCGAACATCTGCCACACGGATGGATCTTCGCTGCCCAATCGCCAGAGCGCGACCTGTTGGAAGCCAGCGGCATGAAGCGCGGTCAGCTGATCATGCGCGGTCGCCGCATCCGCGAGCCAGACATCGTGATGAACGGGGCCCTCGTCATAGGCGAAATGGCTGTTCCCGCTGGGCGCGTCGAAGATCGGCACCGCGCCGGATTCGCGCGCTTTCAGCCATGCCTCTTCAACCGAATAGGCATCGGTCGGCCCATTCGCGGGCCAATCATAGGCATAATTGCCGATCGCCACGACGAGCTTCTGCCGGTCGATCCCGCGCGAGGCTTCGGCGACCCTCCTCAGAAACCAGGGCAAGGACGCGATCGGCCCGGGCGGCCCACCCTGATAATGCTCGTCATAGGCCATCAGGAAAACGCGATCGGCAACAGCGGCGTAAGCCTTCAGATTCCACTCGGGATTGTCGACCGGCACGGCCACCGCCACTGCCCAATCATGCTTGTCGAAGCGACGGTTGGCTTCATCGAGGAAGGAAAGATAGTCGCGTTGCGATTGCGGCGGCAGATCTTCGAAATCGAAGAAGGCGCCATCGGCGTGATTCTCCTGAAGCACATGCTCGATCCGCGCCAGCGTCTTCTCGCGCGCTACGGGATCGCGCAAGAGCGCGGCCATGCCTTTTCCATCCCACTCGCCCTCGATCGCGTTTTGGATCATCGGCAGGATCCGCGGCCGATGCGTGGCGTAGCTGAGAATCGCCTTTCCACGCGAATCCGGGAATTCGGTGATCCGGTGATCGGGCCCGGTGATCGAAACCCAGCCGGGGATCAGCCAGTTGATGTCGTTGACGTGCCGGGCGAGCGAGGCCGCGCTGGCATCGTCCCACGGCGCATAAAAAGCGGCGGCGATGGGATGAACCTGCATGCCGACGCGGCTCGGGAACAGCCAATGCGAATGGCGCCGCAACGACGAGCGAAACGTCGATCGCTCCGTTACCGCATGGAGCGGCGGATGCTCGAGCTCGAACGGCAGTTGCGGCAAGGGCAGCACGTTGACGATCGAAACGATGAAGCCTGCCACGGCCAGGATGGCCAGCAGGAAAAACGCCACCATGGCAAGCCGGAACCGACGCTGGCGCCGCCCTGAGGGATCATAGAAAACTGGCGCCTCGTGCATTCACCACCCATTTTAGCCGCAAATCCTGGTACGGCGGCTGCACGATCGCAATATAGCGCTGAACAAGAACTTACAGAAGATTTTCGGATCGGTTCACAACCCGTTGCAGATTGCCGGCATCGCGATCCTGATGTTCAACCGGAATGCTGCTGACCGGCGACAGAGGCGTTGATTTCCTCGCGGGTCGGGTTCCGGCGCAGCGTAAGCCCCCCATTCACCTGCAAATTCTCGCCGGTCATGAAGCATTCGTCGCTCGACAGCCAAACGGCAGCGGCGGCGATGTCGTCGGAGGTGCCGATCCGGCCAAGCGGATAACCCGCCAGGAACGCTTCGAACAATCCGGGCACCTGCTTGGCATCCGCCGTCATCGGCGTATCGGTCAGGCCGGGTGATATCGAATTGGCGCGGATGCCATGGTCGCCAAATTCGTTGGCGATACAGCGAATGACGTGATCGGTGCCGGCCTTGCAGCCCATATAGGCGGCATGATCATTGAGCATGATCTTGGCCGTAGCGGAGCTGATCTGAATGAGCGAGCCGCCGCCCTTCATCGCCGGAATCATCGCCTGGAAAAATTGAAAGGGGCCGATGTACTGAAGCGCGGTCATCGCTTCCAGCTCTTCCCTGGTCGTTTCGAGGAAAGGCTTGAGCAAGCCCCAGCCGGTCGCGTTGACCGCGATATTGATGTCGCCCATGGCCGTCACGGCAGCATCCGCAAGCGCATGCACGTCCTGCTCGCGGGTGATATCGCATGGCCTCCAATAGCATCCGGTTTCCTCGGCGAAAGCCTGAAGCACCTCCGCCTTCCGGCCCGATACCATCACCTCCGCGCCTTCGCGCAGAAAGCGGCGGGCGATATGCTGCCCCATATTGTCGGCAGTGCTTGCCCCGAGCACGACCGCTTTTTTCCCGGCTAATCTGGCCACAGGACCCTCCTCTTTTGCTCAATGATTATCATTTCGGCCATGCCGTACGTTCCTGACCAAAAGGCGAGTGGCTGAGGCGCGATCGAGCGCCCCTGCAACCTGCTTCGAGAAATGAAGGGCTTAGCTGAAGGAATCAGCAAGTTTGCCGCTACGACGGCAGGGGGAGCGAAAGACCATAATGCAGCCCATTCCGCGTGAGCGTGAATTTCGTGTCGGCATCGAGCTCATAGCGAAGCGTTCGGGTCAGAAGCTCCTTGCCGAAGCCTTCTTTCTGTGCCGGCTTGCGATCATGCCGGGTATTTTCGCGCCATTCCAGGACAAGGCGCCGGGCCCCTTTCTCTTCGCTTACGTCCCAACTGACGTCAATGCGCCCCCATTCTCCCGATAAAGCGCCATATTTGAGGGCATTGGTCGAAAGCTCATGGATCGCGAGCCCAATCCTTCCGGCGATGTGGGAGGAAAGGAGAACCTGGGGGCCACGCAGGGTGATCCGTGCCCCATCGCCGACTTCGAAGATTTGCAGCTCGTCACGCAGGATCGTCTCAAGCTCGGTTCCATGGATGAAGCTGTTGGGAATGTGGCGCTGCGTGCGCGAAAAAGCTTCAAGCCGCCCCTCGAAATCTCGAGAAAAATCTTCGAGCGACTCCGCATTGGCCAAGGTACGCTCGGCGATCGAGCGGATTACCGCGAACGAATTGCGCAGATGATGCACGACATCCGACTGCAGCCGATCTTGCCCGTCCATTTCGTACGCCTTTCCTACATCTACCGAAACACCGAACCAATCGCCGGACGCCTCGCGATCAAGTCGCATCGGAACGATATGGTGCCGAAAGCGGTGGAACGAGCCGCTCGGCTGGTGGAAGATCCGAAACTCGGCGTTGGCCTGCTTGTCCCGATCTCCGCCGGTCCAGCCGTTGACGGCTCGCTCCCGATCATCGGGGTGGACGACATCCAGCCAGCCTAACCCAAGACTTTCATTCGCGCCCAAGCCGGTGAAACTGGTCCACTCCGCGCTGGACCAGTTCCGCAGACCCTCCGCGCAGGCACGCCACGTAAGGTGGGCAGCTTGCTCTACCATCATCAGCAATCAAGCATTGGCGTCAAGGAAGGCCCCTTCGTGATCGAGGTGGAGATAACCCGCATCGAACATGGCGAGCTGCTTGAGCGACTCGAAATCGGGTACATGCAGCTCCCGCCCCTTCCACTGGATCAAGCCCTGGGCGCGCAGCTGCTGCAAGGTCCGATTGACGTGCACGGGCGTAATCCCTGCCGTTTCTGCCAGATCGTTCTGCGTTAGTGGAATCTCATAGCCATTGTCGCGTACTTGGCTGACGGCGTCGAGCCGGACGAACAGTTCGCACAACAGATGGGCGATGCGTTCGATCGCAGAGCGTTGACCGAGGCTGACGGTCCATTCGCGTTGGATCGCCGAGGCCACCAGCATATCCCAGTTCAGGGCATGGCTTATGCGCGGCCGATCCTGCACGGCGCGTTCGAGCACCACGTGCGGCACCGATGCATAGCGCAGCGGCGAGAGTGCGCCCACCGAATGATCCATCTGCCGCAGCATGAACAGATTGGAATTGCACAGGTCGCCCGGCAGCAGGAACGCGATGATCTGCCGCCGGCCGTCCTCGAGCAACTTGTGACGATAGGCCCAGCCTTCGAGCACCAGATGAACGTGGGTCGAGCGCTCACCCTCCCGCAGCAGATCGTGACGCGCGCGCAAGCGGCGCATATTGCTGTTGGTCATTGACTGGAGCGTCGAGAGCTCGTCCTGCGAAAATCGCACATATTGCTGAAGCCGCAGGATCAGGGGACTGGTCATGGGCGGAAAACCTCCCGATAAGCCATACCAACGCCCAACGCCGTTTTTCGCGCCGCACCCTTAAAAAAAAGCTCGCGATACGGCGCTGTGGCCTTGCAGCGACAGCTTAGCGGCCAGTCAAAAGCCCGGGCGTGCCTCACACGATGTGGCGTTGAGCCTGCTTCCGACCACTGCCAGACCCGAAGCACCGCGGCTATTATCGATGCACTGCCTCACCTTATCGAGAGCGCCCCTGCAATTCAGCCCATCGATCGACAGATGAGCAAGGGTTGCTTTTCCCGGGACGAAATTGCGCGCGCGCAAGCACGTCGAAGCGCGAGGATCGATGACGGTCGTATTGGTTAGCGTTATATCGTCCACGTCCGCCAAGCTCGTGAAGATCATGATTGCGGCGTGATCGACGTCACCTCGCGTTTTCACCTGGGTAAGAACATTCTCCTTGAGGTCGATGTGGCGGACTGGACCCGTATTATAGCTTTTCTGGCTGGCAATCCGGATCCCCGACACCCCGGTTCGGATCAGCTTGTTGCGATAGGCCTGGCCGCCGATCGTTCCTTCGAAGCTGACGCCGGACGCTGCATTGCCGGAGCAGCTATTGTCGAGGAAGCGAATCCCTTGATTGAGCCTTGCTCCATAGCCGATCGAGGCGAAGCAATCATCGCCCGAGCCCCGCGCACGATTGAACTGGACGAGGATGTTGCGCGAGCCGCCGGTGACATGAAACGCATCGGAAAGATTGTCGACGACGTCGCTGTTGACGATCTTCGAATCGGTCACGACGTAAAAAAGGATGCCGGCGCCCGCAGTATGGCGCACCTTCACGCCATCGAGGCTGACATGGCTTGACGTCTCGACGTAAAAGCCGCGCGCGGCCGCATCCGTGGACCGGACGGCGCTGTTCGGGGAATAGATCTGGAAGCCCTTGAGCGATACCGCGCTGCTGTTCGAGACCACGAAAGCGCTGTGAAGCGGATCGGTCGCGCGGATGATGCTGCTGTCCGCCCCTGCGCCGAAGATCATGACATCGTGCTTGCCCCGCAGGCTGAGCGTGCGCGAGGTGACGCACGCGCCTGCGGGCAGTTGCAGCGCCTGATTAGGATCGATGCGATCAAGCGCCTTCTGCAATGCTGCCGTGTCGTCTGTCACGCCATCGCATTTGACCCCGAATATGCGCACCGGCTTCACAGCATAAGCTGGCGAGACCAGCGCGGCGGGAATCGGTTGCGGCGAAGAAACGGCCAGAACGATCAATATGCTCAGCAGCTTCATCGCCATTCGAAACCTCTTGCGAACGCGAGATAGAGTCTCTGCCCTTAACGGATGGTTGCGTCGTCCAGCGGCAAGGATGCGCCCCCCCTGTGCAATCATGCCGCGTTAACGGGATGTTTGTTCACGGCGCCCTACTGTCCCGGCGGATCTCCGGCCAGGGTGAGCGATACTTCGCGTGTTCATAGATCGCATTCCAATCATCACGCGAAGCCATAATCGGCCATCGAAAGAGGGCGGCATAGCCGGTGACCGGCTGTTTCAGGCGTTCGGACTCTTCTGGTGCCTGGCCCTCATGCTCGGCGGCGCTGGCGTGGATTATCCGCTCGCGGGAATGCTCGTCGAAGCGGGGGGCGTGCTCCTTCTGCTCGCGACCGTGATGCGAATATCGCAACCGGCAGGGGCATGCATAGGAACGGCGGCTATTCCCACGGCGATCGGCCTCGCCATGCTAGCGCTGCCGATGATCCAGCTTATACCACTGCCGCCGGCCCTGTGGCAGGCGCTCCCCGGCCGCGAACGGGCAGCGGAAATATACGGGCTGTTGGGCTGGCGGGAAGCGTGGCTACCGCTGAGCCTTGATCCCGAGGCGACCACATCCGCGGCACTTTCCGTAATCCCGGCGTTCGCGACGTTCCTGCTGATCGCCCGGACGACGACCACGCAACGCGTGACGTGCGCGCGGATGCTGGTGGGTGTTGCGTTGCTCGGCGCGCTGCTGGGCGCGGTGCAGGTCGCAACCGGCGGGAATTTCACGCTGTTCGATTCGGTTCACCGCGGGCATGCGCTGGGCTTTTTCACCAACCGCAACCATCAGGCACTGTTCCTTCTGATCGCAATGCCTTTCGCTTGCGCGACCGCGTCGATCGAGGATCGCAGGCGCAAGCGCTTCAGCAGCTCCATCTGGGCCTGCGCTGGCCTGGTCCTGGTTCTTACTGCTGCCGTGCTCGCCACCAAATCCCGCTCGGGAGCAGCCCTGCTTCTCATCGTCCTTCCGTTCTGCGCCGCGCAGCTGGGTCTCTTCAAGATTCGACTCAGGGCGGCAGCGATCGCGGTATTGTCAGCGATTGCGCTGCTCGCCATCGTCGCAAGCAGTTCGGCGGTGCAGGAGCTCGCGGCCCGCTTCGGCAACGCGCACGACGATCGCACCACCTTCTGGGCCAACACGCTCATGGCCATCAGCCAGAGCGGAATCGTCGGCACGGGTTTCGGCACCTTCCCGATGATCTACCGCACCGTCGAGCCGCTGACCGATCTGGCCGCCGGCTATGTGAACCACGCGCATTGCGATTATCTGGAACTTCTCCTTGAAGGCGGCCTTGCCGGGATCGGCCTGCTGGTTGCCGCGCTGGGCTGGATCGGGTTTCGTGCCTCGCAGTTGCTAAAACCGGCACCGGCTTCCCTGGACCGGAGGCTTGCCCGCGCTGCGCTGATCGGCATTCTGATCATCACGCTGCACTCGCTCGTCGACTATCCGCTGCGGATGCTTTCACTCGAAATCCTGTTCGGCTTCCTGTGCGCCCTGCTGATCCTGCCAGCGCAAGCGGCACGCGCGAAAGAGGCCAAGCATTTCCGGTCGACCCGACCGAGGCCTCCTCGGCTACGCCAGCTGCTTGCCGCGCTTGTTGCGATTGCGTGTCTTTATGAGGTGGCGGTCATCAGCCTCGCTTCGTACGCCGTGGTGAATGACACAGCGTCTTTGGCGGAAACGCTTTCGAGCCGATCGGCCGCTGCGGCCTCCTACTCCGCAAAGGAGATTGGCCACGCCGATCCTCAACGCGCTGCATCGCTGGCACGCCTCGCGCTGCGACATGCGCCGCTTGACGTGCAGGCCTTGTCCACGCTCGCCTTGGCGCTTGAAAAGCAAGGCGATGAACGGACCGCTACCGCGATGATGAATGCCGCAGCCAGTGCCGGCTGGTGGGACGATGCCACGCAAATCTGGCTGTTCGACCGCGCGCGCGACGTGGGGCGCTACGACATCGCATTGGAGCGTGCCGACGCCTTGTTGCGGCGGGAGCGACTGGAAGATGCCCTATTCCCTCTCCTGCTCGAAATCGCGCAAGACCCTCGGGCAGCGGCGGCTTTGGTGACGCGGCTCGAAGAGCGGCCAAGCTGGCGCAGTGATTTTCTTGACTGGACTGACGATCAAGACACCACTGATCCGCGCGAGCTCGACCGGCTCTGGCAAATGCTCGCACGATCCAGTGCGCCGCCATCGCGGCGCGAGGCCACGGTGCATGTCGCCGGCCTGATCAGGAACCATCGCTATGCGCCCGCCAGGCAGCTTTGGCTTCGGTCGATCGGCGCGAACGATGCCCAATCCCTGTTCGACGGTGATTTCACCAGGGCCTACAACCCACCCCAGGAAGGATATGCATCCCCCTTCGAATGGAATTTTAGCGAGGACCCAGGCGCTACCTCCGCCATCGATCAGCCGCCCCTGGCCTTTTCCGGCGTGGCGATGAACGTAACCGTCGATCCGGGCTTCTCGGGAACCGTCGCACGCCAATTGGTCGTGCTCCCTCCGGGAACGTATCAGCTCAGCTATGCCGTATCGCGAGTTGAAAATGCCGATCCCGGTGCAGCGAGCTGGTCGGCCCGTTGCGTGAACAGCCAGCACGCGCTGGATGCCACCGCGCTGCTGCAACCTTCCGGCGGGCGCTGGGATCGTGCGGCGTTTCGCTTCGAGGTTCCGCCTGACTGCCCGGCGCAATGGATCGAGTTGCGAGGCAGCGGCAATGCGCTATCCAGCAGCGAATTCTGGTACGATCGCCTTCGCATTTCGGCATTTTGATGCGCCGCGGAAAATCCCCGCCCGCCAGTGCGATATTAACGGCTTCTTAGCTGCCAGATGGCAGTGCTGGCATGTGCAATTCCGCTTGTTTTGAGCAGGAGATCGATACCGCATGTCCTTTCTTCGTCGATCCGCCGCGATGGCACTTCTGGGCCTGTGCTGCGCCGCGCTGGCAGGCTGCAGCAGTTCCAAGCTGGGCGCCGGGCTGCCGCACGGTTTCGATGCCTATCCGGCACCGGTGACGTCGGCAGTAACGCGTCCGGCACCGGAATATCGGATCGGCCCGCTCGATACGATCGACGTCACCGTGTTTCTGGAGCCGGACCTTTCGGCCAAGGCTTTGGCGGTCGATGCTTCCGGCAATGTCGTTTTGCCGCTCGTCGGCAGCTTTCCTGCCGCGGGCAAGACAACCAGCGTGTTGAGCGCTGAAATCGCACGCAAGCTCAGCGAGCGCTATCTGGTCGATCCGCAGGTTTCGGTGGCGGTCGCCAGCTCGGTTTCGCAGAAGGTGGTCGTGCAGGGACAGGTGACGGAGCCCGGCGTCTATGACGTTAAAGGATCGACGACGCTGCTCGAAACGCTGTCGATGGCGAAAGGCGAAACCAGCGTCGCCTCGCTCAACCGCGTGGTCGTCTATCGCACGATCAACGGCCAGCGCATGGGCGCGCTGTTCAATGTCAGCGCGATCCGCAACGGCCAGGCGAAAGACCCCGATATCTTCGGCAACGACGTGGTGATCGTCGGCTATTCCGAAGCCAAGAGCATCTGGCGCGACATATTGTCCACCTCGCCGCTGCTGAACGTGTTCCGGCCGCTCGGCTACTGAGCCCTCCCTCCTTCCAAACGGATCGCTGCAAAGATGAAGCAATACACGGAGACTCACTTCCAGCCGGATACCGGTCTAGCCGCTGCCTTTGGATTGGAAGATGCGAGCCTCGCCTTTGCGCCGCCCGCGATCGAGCGCGAGAAAGGCCTGGACCTTCGCGCAATCTGGGGCGTGTTGTACCGCAACTGGAAGCTGATCGCGGGCGTGCTTACGCTGGCGCTCGCCGGCGGCGTCGCGAGCATCTTGCTGACCTCGCCATCCTATCGCGCCAAGGCAACGATCCAGGTCGATCAGCAGACATTGAAGCTGCTCGGCACCGAAGATGTCGAGCCCACGCCATCGGCGCAGGAGGCCGATCGCTTCCTGCAGACGCAGGTCGATATCCTCAAGAGCCGCGCGATTGCGGGCATTGTCGCCAAGAAACTCAAGCTTGAAGGAAATCCGATATTCCTCCGTGACGCTGGCGTATCGGACATCGACCGCGCCGATCGAACCAAGCTCCGGGAGATGGTGATCGACGGCGTGCAGGAGAGCCTTTCGGTCTCCTTGCCTCGCAACTCCCGGATTATCACGATCGGCTTCGACAGCCATGATCCGCAGCTGGCGGCGCGGGTCGCCAACACCATCTCGCAGACCTTCATCGCTTCCAATCTGGAGCGCCGGTTCGAAACCTCATCCTATTCGCGCGCCTTTCTCCAGCAGCAGCTTGCCGCCACCAAGGTCCGGCTTGAGGATTCCGAACGCGCCTTGATCGACTATGCGCGTGCCGCGCAGCTGATTGATGCAAGCGAAGGGATTGCGGGAGACGAGGGTCAAAAGTCGCCGCAGTCGTTGACGACCTCCAATCTCGTCCGCCTCAATTCGGCTTATTCGGATGCGCGCGCGACGCGCGTGCAGGCGCAGCAGCGCTGGCAGGAAGCGCAGACGACACCGCCGTTGAGCCTGCCGGAGGTCCTTCAGAACGACGCCATTCAGGAACTTGCGCAGAAGCGCGCCGAAATGGTGGCGAGCTATCAGCAAGAACTGCAGCACCACAAGGAAGCTTATCCGACGGTGCAACAGGCCGCCGCCAGCATCAAGGAGATGGATCGCCAGATCGCTACCCTCGCCAACCAGATCCGCCTCTCCCTGCGCGACAATTTCATCGTCGCGCAGCGTCAGGAACAGGCGCTCGAACAAAATGTGAATGCACTGAAGGGTGAGACGCTTTCAGAGCAGGATCGCGGCGTGCGCTATAATATCCTGAAGCGCGAAGTGGACACCAACCGCGAGCTTTATGACGGCCTTCTGCAGCGTTACAAGGAAGTCAGCGCCCAGGCAGGCGCAACGGACAACAACATCGCGATCGTCGACCGTGCCGTCCCGCCGATGGAACCGGTTGCCCCTAAAGCCAGCCTCAATCTTGGGCTGGCGGGGCTGATCGGGTTGCTGCTGGCGGCGGCGGCCGTCTTCGCGCGCGAGAAATTTGACGATGCCTTCCGCTCGCCCGAAGATGTCGAAGCCAAGCTCCACATGCCGCTACTCGGCGTGGTCCCGGCGCTCAAGGATAAGGAGAGCCTGCAGACTGCCCTCGCCAGCCCGAAATCGTCGCTGTCCGAGTCCTATCATGCGCTCCGGACATCGCTGGAGCTTTCCTCGGCCAAAGGCTTGCCCTTCACGCTGCTGTTCACCAGCACCGGCCAGGCCGAAGGCAAATCGACGACAGCATTCGCGCTTGCCCGCAATTTCGCCGCATCAGGAAAGCGCGTGCTGCTGATCGACGCCGATCTTCGGCGACCCTCGATGCACCGCTGGATGGTGGTGGCAAACCAGCTTGGCCTGTCCAACATGCTCGCGCGGCACAAGAGCTTCGCCGAGGTCGTGCAATCGAACCAGCAATATAATCTGGACTTCGTGCCCAGCGGCCCCTTGCCGCCCAATCCGGCGGAACTGTTTGCCGGCGATACGCTTACCCAACTCTTCGTCGATCTTCGCGAGCGCTATGACCTGATCATAATCGACGGGCCGCCGGTGCTCGGGCTTGCGGATTCACCCCGCCTCGCCCGCGCCACGGACGCGACCCTGTTCATCGTGCAGGCCAACGGCACGAGCCGCGGCAATGCGCGTGCCGCGCTGAAGCGGCTGCACGATGCGCGTGTCAACCTGGTCGGCGCGGTACTGACCAAGTTCGATGCCAAGAAGGTCGGCTATGGCACGGACTATGCCTATGGCTACAGCTATGAATATGGTTCGGAGAAGAAACCTCGCGGCGCCTGATCAGCTCGCGAGCATTATGACCTGATCGCGACCAGGTCCGCCGGTGCTGGGGCTTACCAATTCACCGCGTCTCGCACACGCGACCGACGCCACGCTATTCGTCGTTCAGGCCAGCGCGCGCCGCGCTCAAGCGGCTGCACGACGCGCGCGTCAACCTGGTCGGGGCGGTCCTGACTAAGTTCGATGCGAAGAAGGTCGGCTATGGCACCGACTATGCCTATGGCTACAGCTACGAATATGGATCGGAGAAGAAGCCTCGCGGCGCCTGATCAGCTTGCGAGCACGCGGCGATTGATCAGCCGGGTCCGCGCTTCCGCTACCGACGCGCTGACGAGCCAGACAGGCCCGAACAGAAGAACCAGCATCAGCACCGATCCATAGGCAGCGAGCGAAGCGAACTGCGTCACCATCAGGCCTGACGGCGAATAGCTGGCAACGGCCATCGCGGGAATGGCGGCAACGATCGCCACGACCGAACCCTGAACATGGCCTGCCATGATCGCCCTGAGGCTGAGGCCGAACTCGCGGATCACAAAGCGCAACGACAGGCTGTAGAAGAGCAGCCGCGCCACGGCGACGCCGCCAGCGATCCAGACGATGCCGCCTGGGCTCGCCACCGTCGCCCCGATCAGCATCGCGAAGGTGAAAGCAAGCTGCCGCCCGGTTGCGCCCCATGCCTTGCCGACGGAGATCGCAGCCATCTCGGACGGGATGTAGCCGAGCCGGGCGAAGGTGACGAGAAAAAGGAGCTGCGCGACGGGGATCGCCTCGAGCCATTGCCCGCCCAAGATGATCCGGATCAGCAGCGGCGAAGCCAAAGTGAGGCCGATGCCAGCGGGGATCAGCAGCACCGCCTGAAACGCGATGGTGCGCTCGAGGAAAAAGGCGATGCGGTGCTTCTCGTCCTGCAGCCGCGAAAACATCGAAAGGAACACGCTCTCAATCGGCAGGCCAAGCAATTTGGTCGGGAGAAACACAAGGCTGGTCGCCCGATTGTAAAGGCCGAGGCTGGCGCCGCCGATCAGGCTCGCGATGGCGACCTTGTCGAAATTCTCGCCGGCAAACACGATCAGGCGATTGGTAAGCGTCGCGCTGCCGACATGAATCATATCGCGAAGCTGGCCGAGCGCGCGGGTGGTTTGCGGCCGGACCCCGGCGAGCCGATAGGCCAGGCCATATTCGATCATCACGCTGACCGCGTAGCCGATGATCAGCGACCAGACGCCCCAGCCCATCAGTGCCGTGGGAATGGTGACGGCCAGACCGGCGACGATCGTCGGCAGCGTCTGCACATTCTGATAAGCCTTGAGCTTGACTTCACGCTGCAACCAGAAGCCGTAGAAGCCTGCGGCGAGCTTGGCCGGGATCGCGATCGCGACCGCGATCAGGACGAGCCGGAGCCCCGGCATCTCCAGCGTGCTCTCCAAGAGGCCGGACGTCGCGATCAACAGCGCCGCGAAGGCAAGGCCCGTCAGCAGGAACGCCGTGAAGCAGGCATCCACCTCGGATTTGCGCAGCTCCTGCTGTTGAACCAGCGCGATGCCGAAGCCCGAATGGGCGATTGCGAAGCTGAAATCGATGAAGAGGTAGGCAATTGCATAAAGCCCGAATTCCGCGGGCGTGAGCAGACGGCTCAGCACCATCAGCACCAGCAGGTTGGACAGGATCAGACCCGCCTTGCCGCCAACGCCCCAAATCAGACCCTGGATGGCGCTCCCGGTCAGGCTCTTCGTGCCATGTTCCTCACTCATTGGACCGACGGTACGTCCACCTGCGCGCTGATCAGGATTTCGCGCGTCACGTCGTTCCAGTCCCGGCTGGGCAGCGCGATCGGCGGCTGGCCGGGGGCGAGCGCGCGGGCGACCGCCGAAACGACCGAATTGCGGTCGCCGGGCTCGTAGCCGAAGCGACCCGGGTAATCGCCGACCGCGAAATGCGGGCAGATTGCCGGCACGCCCAGATAGCCATATTGGCCGAGCTTCATGCTCGAATCCGCGAGATAGTGCGAACTCGCGCCATGCCGATAGGGTGCGACGCCGGCATTGGCATATTTGAGATAGGGCAGCGTCTCGTCGAACGGCGTTTCGGGATATTGGCGCACATTGCTGGCGAACTCATACTGCTTCTTCGCGCCGATGACATGGAAGGTCACGTCCGGAAAGGCCGGTGCGGCAAGCTGAAAGAAGCTCGGATCGAACAGCATCGATCCAACCGAAACGATATGCTGGCCAGCCGCATAGGGATTGCGCATCTCGCGTTCGAACAGCGCGCAATCGATCGCGTGCGGGATGAAGGCGACGCGGTCGCCCGCCTTGGCGAAGGCCGGGATCATCGCGCGCGCCGGAACCTGAATGAGGTCGAAGATATCCAGCTCCGCATCCAACTCGGTCTGGACATAGGGGTGGACGCGAATGGTCGAGAGCAGGTCCGACGCGATGTAGATGAAGCGGGCATTGGGAGCGAGCGCGCGCAGCCGCTTGATGAAGATCGGCGACAGCCCGGATTCCATCATGATCACGGACGCGGTGCGCGCACGCTCGTCAAGCTCCGGGCAATCCCACCGCGCATAATCGCGGTAGAAATGCGCCACCATTTTGGACGTGACGGCGCCCTTCAGATTGATAGGATGCAGCGGCGTCTTCCACAGATAGCAATCGACGCCGCCTTCCCGTTCCCATCGGTTCGCGCGGTGCAGAAGGCTTTTGCGCGGATCGTTCTTGACGAGCGAGAGCACACTAAAACCCATCGAAAAGAACGAGACCCGATCGGCCACCTTCGCCGCCGCCTCCGCAATGAAGTGCACGTTCACGCGCCGGGGCGAACGATAATCATGGGTGGAAAGGATCAGGATTTCAGTCATGCGGCGCCTCGCAACGTGCTTGGGTCATTCGGTTTCGAGCTTTGGCGCGCAATGCTATCCTCATGCTGAAAAGCCTTCGTGAAGCCGCCATTAGCCACGACGGAATAATGGTGCGTTAAGCCTCCTGATGATCCTGCGGCCCGAGGGCTGGCACGCGTAGATCAATGTGGCGGCCAAGGCGGCGAGACCGGTGATGAAGCGGGGATCGCCCCAATAAATGAGCTGGGTAAGAATCGCGAGGCCCACGAAGAACAGCGGGTATCCCAGCAGACCAATCGGCTGACATTGCCGGTATCTGCCGTAGAACCATCCGATGATCGCACCGGCGGCGAGATAATAGATCATCCCGCCCACCATCCCGAAATCGATCACCGCCGCCATGACGCCGCCGGGATTATTATATTCCACGTTGCCATAGGCCGCCATAAAGCGATCCATCACGCCGACGTCGTCGCCCGTTCCGAAACCCAGACGGTCGAACCAGGTCGCGGTGAGATAGGGATGACCGACGGGATCGAACTTATCGAACACGCCCGCCGCGGTGTTGCTCGCGACCGAAATATATCCGAGCAGCCGCAGCGACGCGAATTGAAGGAAATTGTCGTAGCGATCGATATAATAGGGCCAGGAGCGGGTATATTCGCCGATCGAGAACAGCGTGAACACGGCACCAATGCCGAAGACCGGGAAAAAGCCGACGAGCCTGAAGCGTCGCGGCCCATATGAAAACATCGGAAGACAATAAGCGATCGCCGCTTCGACGATCGCCAGGCGCTCCATCGCGATGAAACCACGCATCAGCACGCAACAGCAGAGCGCCCAGAAGAGCCATCTGTACCGCAACGGCATCGGCGCACCCCGCACGATCCGGCGATGGGAGGCCATAACCAGCGCGAGCGGCGTGACGTTCACGAGCGAGGTGACGCCGACCAGCTTGACCACCTGTTCCTTCACATCGAAAATCGCGCCCGCCTGCCCCTTCAAGGCAGCGATCATGGCGGCTGGATTGGCAAGCACATTGCCGAGCAGCAGCATGTGCGCCACGATCGCCACGATCGATAGCGTAACGAGCGCCTGATCGAACCGGCGCGGATCGAACTCCGTGCGGCGTGATTGCACCCGATCGGCAAAGTTTTGTCCGGCCAGGCAACCCAGCGCCATCATGACGATGCAGGCGCTGCCGATCAGGATGGTTCGCGTCGTGAGGAAGTTAGCGGAACCGAACTCGGACATCATTTCGCCGCCGAGAAAACCGCTGACGGCGTAGATCGGCAGGATCAGAAACAGCAGGCAGCGGCTGGGATCGATCCACCAGACGTCGCGCGCAACGGTGCCGGGAGTTGCACGCCCGCCATCGGGTTTGCTCGCGCGGATCAAGCCTTGGTCGAACATCGAGCGAGGATCTAGCGCGACGGCGTTAACAATTTGGTTATCGGAAGCACCATAACCTTACGCATCCGCGAGGCACACCTGCCTGCGCGGCCTCGCTTATCTGAGGAGTGCCATGGCTGCCCTGCATATCAATGCCCGGTTCTTGACGCAGCGTGCCTCTGGAACCCAGCGTTACGCAGAGGAGATCCTGAACGCGCTCGATCAGCAGGCGGATGGCTGGCCGCAGGCGCAGCACATGATCGCCTGGGTGCCGCCCGGTGAGTACCGGCAGCCGGCGTGGAAGAATATCGAGCTCAGGACCGGGGGCAAAGGTCATGGCCATGTGTGGGAGCAGGCTTCGCTTCCGCTGCTCAGCCATGACGGCTGGCTGCTCAACCTGGTCAGCTCCGGACCGCTGGTTCATCCGCGCCAGATCATCACGCTCCACGACGCGGCGATTTTTTCGCAGCCGCAAAATTTCTCGCGTGCCTACGGGGCCTTTCACCGGACCTTGCGTCCGAGGCTCGCGGCGCGCGCCCGCCAGATCTGTACGGTCTCGGAATTCTCGAAAAATGCTTTGGCAAAAGCCATGAACATCGATGCTGCGAAGTTCGCAGTGGTCCCGAACGGTTCGGACCATCTGCTGCGCATCGCCCCTGCCCCCCAGGCGCTGGCGCAACGCGGGTTGGAGGCAGGCAAATATATCCTGTTCGTCGGCAACCGCGCGCCCCACAAAAATTTCAGGACAGCGATGGAAGCTTTCGTAGCGTTGGCGCGGCCTGAACTTTTGCTCGTCACCGTGGGAATCGGCCGGGCGGATATTTTCGGCGCCGACATTTGCGATGATGGACCTGCCGTGCGGCATCTTGCAGATGTCAGCGATGCCGAGCTCCGCAGCCTTTATGAGCATGCGGCCTTGCTGCTTTTCCCCAGCCGTTACGAAGGCTTCGGCATTCCGCCGCTCGAGGCCATGAGCCTTGGTTGCCCGGTCGTGGCGAGCAGCGCGGCGGCAATCCCCGAAGTCGTCGGCGACGCCGCACTCATCGTTCATCCGGATGACGCGCAGGCAATGAAGCTGGCGATCGAGAGCATATTGGATGATCCGGGGGTTCGGGCGAGCCTCGTGCGCAAAGGCCATGACCGCGCTCTGCAATTCAGCTGGGCCGAGGCGGGCCGAAAGCTTCGGCGGACGCTCGATCGCGCCATGGAACCTACGTCGCCTCTGAAAGTCGCAGCATGACCCGGCCGATCCGCATTTGCTTCATGTGCACACACAGCTTCACGCTGGCGACGCTCTACAAAGGGCTGTTCCCTTATCTCGCCGATCATGGCTATGAGATCGAAGCGATCGTTGGCGATCACGAATATCAGAGCTTCGATCCGAAACATTTCGGCGAATTCAAGTTGAACGTCGTGCCGATGCGCCGGATGCCGCACCCGTTGAAAGATGTTGTCGCGCTCGTGCGGTTGTTCCGACTGTTCCGCGCGGGCAAATTCGACATCATCCATGTCTCGACACCGAAGGCAGCGCTGCTCGGTTCCATTGCCGGGCGGCTTTCCGGCGCGCCCGTCGTGTTCGTCTATCGCCGCTGCGTCTATGAGATGATGGCGGGCTTCAAGCGCTGGTTCTATCTCCAGAACGATCGGATCACCTCGGCCTTCTCGAACATCGTCATTCCAATTTCGCGGCAAATCCAATCCTTCCTCCGTCAGGAAAAAATCGTCGGCGAGCGCAAGCTGCGACTGATCGGCAGCGGATCGAGCAACGGCATCGACATCAAGCGCTTCCGCCCGGACAAGATCTCCGCCGAGGAAACCGCAAGTCTGCGCGCCTCGCTCGAGATCCCAGAGGGCGCGCCCATATTACTGTTCCTTGGGAGGGTTTGCAGCGAGAAAGGCGTAAACCTGCTTCCCGCCGTGCTGGAGCGGGTGCGCGAACAGCATCCGCAGGCTGTCCTGATCGTCGCGGGCCCAGACGATGCGCGCGATCCTGCCTCCGATGAAGCGCTGGCGGCTTTCTCCGGTCATCCGAATTTTCGTAGGATCGGGTTCGTGGCTGATCCTTCGCCGCTTTACGCCTTGTGCGACCTGTTCCTGTTCCCCTCCTTCTTCGAAGGGTTTGGCAATGTGCTGCTGGAAGCGGCCGCGCACGAACGTCCGGCGATCGGCTTCGATGTCCCGGGCGTCCAGGAAGCCATAGCGCAGCAGGAATCAGGCGTGCTCGTCGCGAAGAACGACGTTGACGCCATGGCCGATGCCGCCGCAGCCTTGCTGTCGGATGCCGAACGCCGCCGCGCAATGGGCGTTGCAGCGCGCGTGCGCGTGGAACGCGAGTTCGCGAACGAGGTCATCTGGACCGAACTTGACCGCATCTTCCGCAGCTTGTCATCTCGCACCGCCAACGCGACAGCAAGTGTTGCGCAGAGCCGGCTGATCGTCGCCGGCGAGCCCTGAGGGCAGCCGCCAAATTCAAGAAATGCTGTGCTGCAGCGGGCTGCCATCAAGGCAGGCCCGGCGCGAATCACATCAGCATTTTTAACCGTCTCAAAGCTGTGATTCGCTCGGTAATCTGCGGAAAAATCCGTTTACCATCCAAGTCTTAACGGGCCACCAAGGATAAGAGGCGGCGGCTTAGCTGGCCTCAGCAACCATGGCTGTTCGGTTGCCGCGCAACATGAGCGCCATTAGGACTTTGTTAAGCCCCCACGGACATCTTCGGCATGCTCGCAAGTATGAGTGGCGTAACCGGGAGGACTTCATGACCATCAATTTCCGATATGCGCGAATAGGGCTGCTCGCAGGCTTGGCCTGCCTAGGCTCGGTCGCGCTTGCCAAACAGCCGGTTCTGCCGAAGGATTCTGCGCTTCCCGCAAAATCTTCGTCACTCGGCAAGAAGGATGACGACGATCACGGCAAGCCCGTTTCCGATTCCAAGGACGGGAAGAAGGGCACCCAGCTCGCCGACCTCGAGAAGAAGAGTGATCGGGATAGCGATCGAAATGATCGCGACCACGACAAAGGCCGCGATAGCGATCACGACCGCGACTATGCCGACAACCATGGCCATGATCATGACGGCGATGATCGCGACCATGACAAAGGACATGGCCACGATCATGACCACGATGGCCATGGGCACGACCATGATCACGATCATGATCATGACCACGGGCACGGCCATCCGCGCAGCCCGTGCTGATCGGACGGCATTGAACGGGAGCGCCCTTTTCTCCTGAAGGAGAAGGGGGCGCCCACGCAGCGGAAGACCCTCGGTCGATGCCGCTGCAAATATAATGGTTGGCGGCCTGGGCATAGGGGTTATGTCGAGAAGCGCGACGCCAGCCAACGCTAGTCTGAGCGGGGCAAAATAGTGGCATCCATCGCGAGATTGCATCTCGAACCTGCGGAGCGACGCAGGGCCGAACGTTTCGACGTCAACCAACTGGGCACGCTGAGCGCGTTTGGCGCTCCCAAGGATGTGCTGATCGAAAATATATCGGGCACGGGATGCCTCACCCAATGCGATCTCGTGCTGCCCATCGGCACGATCGCTTCGCTGACCCTGCCGGGCCTGCCGCCACGCCCCGCCACGCTTGTGCGGCAGGACGGCAACCACCTTGGCTGGCAATTCCTCAAGCCCCTCAAGACGGGCGACATCGATATCGCTCGTTCCGCTGAACCTCGCCTTCGGCGAAAGGCAGGACGCGAGGAAGAGATCGCGTACAGCGAGGCGCTGATCAACGGCGTGCGGCCGAAGGCAACGCTTCGGATGAAGCTCTATGTCGGCTTAGCGCTGCTTGACACCGCAGCCCTGACCGCCGCCTTCGCGCAGGGTGGCCTGTTCGATTGGTTTGGCGTATCCAGCGATTCCGCCTTCGCGGCGCTGGCCATATTATTGCCGATGTACTTTCTGCTCGGCGTAAACGGCGGCGCATTTTCGCTCGAGGCACTGAAGAAGCCAGGGGTTGGCGTAAAATCGGCCCTGACCGCGCTCGGCCTCGCCGCGATCATGTTCTCCTTCCTCCTTTTCTACCTTCACAGCGGCGCCGATTATTCGCGCATGGTACTGGCGATCGGCATCGGAACTTCGGCGCTGACGATGGCGGCGGCGCGGCTGGCATTTGGGAATATCATCGGCCGCAAGCTTTGCTGGCGGTTCACCAACGATCTGCTGCTGCTCGACGGGACCGTCGTCTTTCCGACTGACGGCGAACTCATCGTATTTGCCGACAAGGCTGGGCTCAGCCCATCGATGAGCGATCCAGCGCTGTTCGATCGTCTCGGCAAGATGCTGCGCTATTGCGACCGCGTCATTCTCGCTTGCCCGGCGGAGCGGCGTGCAGCCTGGTCCGCCATGATGAAGGGTGCAGGCATCAAGGTCGAGATGTTGAGCCCCGAGCTCGAGGAGCTGCAGGCGCTCGGCGTTGGTCAGGTGGGCGGCCGTACCACCGTCGTGACAACCGTAGGACCGCTCCGCTTCCGCGATCATCTGGTCAAGCGGCTGTTCGATATGGCCGTCTCGGGGTTGGCGCTGCTGTTGCTGCTACCGGTGATGATCGCGGCGGCCATCGCCATCAAGCTCGACTCGCCCGGACCGATCTTCTTCAAGCAGCCGCGCATCGGCTTCGGCAACCGCATGTTCAACATGCTCAAGTTCCGCAGCATGTACACTGCAAACCTCGACAAGAATGCGAGCAAGCTAACCCAGATCGGTGATGCGCGGGTCACGCGCGTGGGCAACTTCCTGCGCAGGACCAGCATCGATGAGCTGCCGCAGCTGGTCAACGTGCTGATGGGCCAGATGAGCATTGTCGGCCCCCGGCCGCATGCGACGGGCGCGCTGGCAGGAGAAGCACTTTATTGGGAGGTCGATCAACGCTACTGGGAGCGCCACGCGGTCGTTCCCGGCATGACCGGCTTGGCCCAGGTCCGCGGCCATCGTGGCACGACCTTCGAGCATGCTGACCTGATCAATCGTCTCCAAGCCGACCTGGAATATCTCAAGGACTGGTCGCTGAAGAAGGATATCGACATCATCTTCCGCACTGTGCGCGTGCTGCTCCATCCCAACGCTTTCTGAGGCGTCTGACCCTCGGGATTTTTCTTCGTTCAAGATGACCGTCAGGGATCGCAGCTTCGGCCTGCTCCGCAGTGGCACGCCGCGTGCAGTTTCGTTTTTAAAAAGCCCCTTGAATTCCTGTACAGCTAAGATAGCATCCTCTCTGCTGGGTCTATAATTATAACCGGCCGGAGATGATGACATGGAGTGGCACGAGCCGTCGCTTTGTCAGATGAGGTTTGGCCTGCTCTGCGGGATGAGCGGGGCATGCTGCGTGATCGCAGGAATGGTCATCTTGCTGCTCGGTTAAGGCAGGAAAACATTATCGCTGGCGCTCCAGCGCATCCAATCTCGCGCTCAGCTTTTCTAGAAGTTCTGCCAGTTTCTGCTGCTCGTCGGCTGCGAGTGCAGTGAACACGTCATCCATATATTGTCTCATGGCGGGTTCCGAACGGGCGAGCAGAGCCGTCCCTTCCGACGTGATGCTGACCAGCTTGGCGCGACGGTCGGCAGGATCCTGCTCTCGCAAGACGAGTCCATCTCGTTCAAGCGCATCGATGGCTTCGGTCGTCGTGCGCGGCGAGTAATCGAACGCCTCGCTGATCTCCCCGGAGCGGAGCGGCCCATTCTTTAATATCCAAAGGAGGAGCTTGGTGCGCACCACCGAGCTGCCCGACGATGCGAGCAGACGATCCATCGCCCGGCGCAAGCGCCAGTAGAAGTCGCGTATAGCGGCCTCCAAAGCAGGCGCGTCACCCCCCATGAGTTACTGCGGGTACCATAATATATGGTATTGCCATGGAGAAGAAACATTGGCAAGTGCATGCGGCCGCATCAATACCGTAGGATGAAGTAATGGGGGATTCAGCCGAAGGTTCCCTGTCCAGCACTAGCCAGGAGACAGATGCCGATCAGCGCGTGCCGCCATTGAGAAGGCCCGGCGTGCGGCGCAGCCTGCTGATCGCGGCGCTGATCCTGATCGTCATTCTCATGATTCTCTTCATCCGTTACGAAACGCACGGGAAATATATAGAAAGCACGAACGACGCCTATGTGCGTGCCGACGCAGTGACGATTAGCCCCAAAGTCTCGGGCTATGTCGAACGGGTGTTTGTGTCTGACAATCAGGACGTCAAGGCTGGCGCCCCGCTCGTGCGCATCGATCCGCGCGATTACCGGGCTCAGCTTTTGCAGTCGCGCGCTCAGGTCGGCGTCGCGGCCGCTGCTTCCGAAAATGCGCGCGCGATGATTCACGAGCAGGAGGGCGCCGTTGATCAGGCAGCCGCGCAGCTTGCTGCCGCGGAAAGCGATGCCCAGTTCGCTGCTGCGGAGGTTGCCCGCTATACGCCGCTTGCGGCCAGCGGGGCGGAGACACGCGAAAAGCTTGCTTCGTTGCGCAATCAAGCGATGCAAGCCGAGAAGAACGCAGCAGCCCAGCGCGCCGCCCTGCTTGTCGCGGAACGCAGGGTCGCTTCGCTCCGGGCGCAGGAACGTCAGGCGGCTGCGCAGCGGGAAGCAGCGCAGGCGCAGTTGACCGCCGCCGGCATCAATCTGGGATCGACGATCGTCCAATCGAGCGTGGATGGCAGGATCGGCGACAAGAGTGTGCGTGTGGGGCAATATGTTCAGTCCGGCACGCGGCTGATGTCGGTCGTGCCACTGGCGCAAATCTACATCACGGCCAATTTCAAGGAGACACAGATCGGGCGCATGCGACCCGGCCAGCCCGCCAGGATCCGTGTCGACGCGCTCGACGGCATCGAACTGCGGGGGCATGTGCAGAGCGTCTCGCCGGGGACAGGTGCCGAGTTCTCGCTGCTGCCGCCTCAGAATGCCACCGGCAATTTCACCAAGATCGTGCAGCGTGTTCCGGTGAGAATTGCGCTCGACGCCGGGCCCGAGGCGCGAAAAGTGCTCTTGCCCGGGCTTTCGGTTACCGTGAATGTGGACACGATCTCCGCCAAGGGTGCGGAGAGCCGCATCGAAAAGCAGGAGGAAGCGCGCCAAGAGGCTGGCAAATGAGCGCGCCCCCAGGTGGCGCTGCCGCATCTCACCCGGAGCGTGCAGATGCCGCGGCGTGGCTTGCCGTGGCAGCCGGAACCCTTGGCGCGTTGATGGCGACGCTGGATATTTCCATCGTCAACTCCTCCTTGCCCACTATCCAGGGAGAAATCGGGGCGAGCGGGACAGAGGGAACCTGGATCGCCACTGCCTATCTCGTGGCCGAAATCGTGATCATTCCACTTTCGGGTTGGCTCGAACGTCTGTTCGGGCTCAGGACCTTCCTCCTGATCGCGGGTGCGCTCTTCACCTTCTTCTCGATGGTGTGCGGCTTTTCGACCAGCCTGCCGATGATGATCGCGGGACGGATCGGGCAAGGCTTCACGGGCGGAGCACTGATCCCAACGGCGATGACGATCATTGCCACCCGTCTGCCGAGAAGCCAGCAGCCGATCGGCAATGCCATGTTCGGCGCCACGGCCATATTGGGGCCCGTGGTTGGACCCGTACTGGGAGGCTGGCTCACCGAAAATATGAGCTGGCATTACGCGTTCTTCATCAATCTGCCCGTCGGAATTTCGCTGGTGCTATTGCTGTTGCTGGCGATGCCGCATCAGAAAGCTCAGCTGCATCTCATTCGCGAGGCCGACTGGTTCGGTGTAGTCGGTTTGGCGCTGGGTCTGGGCGCCCTGACCGTAGTGCTTGAGGAGGGCGAACGCGAACAATGGTTCTCCTCGCCCACCATCATCTGGCTCAGCATCATATGTGTGATAGGCTTCACACTCTTGTTCATCGGGCAGATGGTTTCGCGTCGACCGGTCATCCACCTGGCGCTGCTTCGCGATCGCCAATTCGGCGCGGTGGTCGTTATGGCGACAGCCATTGGCATGGCCATCTACGGAACGGCTTACACCATCCCGCAGTTCTTGTCGGCGATTGCAAATTACAATTCGCTTCAATCGGGAAGAATCGTGCTGCTTTCCGGCGTGCCGATCATGCTGATGATGCCGTTCACGCCGTTCCTCATCCAAAAGCTTGATATCCGGATCGCGGTCACGTTCGGCATGTGCATGCTTGCCCTCAGCGCGTGGCTGGAGACCGATCTGACGGTATTCACGACCGGCGGCGGGTTTGTTGATTCCCAGTTGCTCCGAGGCGTCGGCTCAGTTTTTTCGATGATGTTCCTCAATCAGGCGGCAATCCAGTCAGTCCCCCGCGATCAAGCAAGTGACGCTGCCGGTCTGTTCAACTCGGCCCGTAATTTGGGGGGGTCGCTGGCGCTGGCGGGCATAGCCGTGATCCAGGATCAGCGGATGTGGCTCCACAACCGGCGTATCGAGGAAAGCCTATCCGCCAATTCCGTCGATGTTCAGGCTTATATTCAAGCCCAGGCGCGGCTCTTCGGCAGCGATGATGCCGCTATCCGCATGTTGGGAGGGGCCATTCAAAGGCAGGCATTGACCCTCACCTATATCGATCTTTTCTTCATCCTCGCGATCGGCATCGCTTTGGTGACGCCGTTGGTGCTGTTTCTCCGGCCGCTGCCCAAGGGCGCGCCGATCGCGCAGGCCCACTGATGAAGCAGCATCTTTTCCTCGCTTCGCTGCTGATGTTGGCAGGCTGTATGTCAGGGCCCGATTATAACGGGCCGCCGCAGACCGCCGCGCAAGCGGGAGCGCCGCCGGCGTTTCAACGCACCGGCGACATTCCGACCGACGCGGAAGCCGGCGTCGCGCGCTGGTGGGAGGCGCTTGGCGATCCGAGCCTCAACGATCTGATCGCGCGTGCGCTGGCGAACAACCCCAATGTCGCGGTGGCGCAGGCCCGATTGCGGCAAGCCCGCGCCAATTTCCGGCTGGAGCGGGCCAACCTCCTTCCCAATGTGAGCGGCACCACGATGTATGCGCATGCGCACCTGCCGGGCGTGAATTTCAATCAGTCGGACAGCAATTCCAACCAGTCAAACACCACCGATCTCAATCTCTACAATCTCGGATTCGACGCGCGGTGGGAAATCGATCTGTTCGGAGGCCAGCGGCGAACCGCCGAAGCGGCCGAAGCGCAGGCCGGCGCAGCGGAGGCCAACCTCGCCGATGTCAAGGTCAGCCTGTCTGCCGAGATCGCGCAGGCCTATGTCAACTTGCGCGATCGCCAGCAGCGGCTTCAGCTCAATGGACAATCGGTTGCGTTGGAGGAGCAGGTGCTGGCGCTGACCCGGCAGCGTTTCGCCAGCGGCACGGCATCCGCCGCCGACGTTGCTGATGTCGAGAGCGAATTGGAAAGCACGCGCGCCGATCTCGTGCCGCTTAATGCCGAGCTCGATGCCTATCTCAATGAGCTCGCGACGCTTACGGGGCAGGCGCCGGGCGCACTTGACGCGGCGCTGCGCCCGCTGGCGCCGCTCCCCCTGCCTCCGGCGCAGATACCGGTTGGCGATCCGGCATCGTTGCTGCAGCGCCGGCCCGACATCCGTGCCGCCGAACGCAATCTCGCCGCTGCAACCGCCAAGATTGGCGCGGCCGAGGCAGCACGTTTTCCCCGTTTGAGCTTCATGGGTATCATCGGCATCGGCGGCACCAAATTATCGGATCTCGGGCATCTCGACGATTTCGCAGCCCTCGTCGCGCCGCAACTGAGCTGGAGCTTCCTCGATTTCGGCCGCAACCGCGCCCGAGTGACGCAGGCTGAAGCTGCGCGTGACGAAGCGGAGGCGCAATATCGGGCGGCGGTTCTCGTCGCGCTCCGCGATGCCGAGGATTCGTTGTCCCGCTTCCGCAACCGGCGCGCAGCGGTGGCAACGCTCGCGCGATCCGAAGCAGCGGCTTCGCAATCCGTCCAGCTCAATGCGCAGCGCTATCAGGCGGGCACGATAACGCTTGTGAACTATCTGGATGTGCAGCGCCGGCATCTGGCAGCCCAGCAGCAGCTCTCCACCGCCAAGGCGAACCTGACCAACGATTTCGTGGCGATTCAAAAGGCGATGGGATTCGGATGGGAGCAGCCCGCAAACCCTTGATACCGGTCGCGCAATTTAGGGCAGCCCGCCTTCCAGAGCCTCCAGCTTCGTGATGTCTGCATGGCAGCTCAAAGCGTCTCACCAATGTGCATTTGTGAACAAAACGAATATTTCCAGTAATTTAGGGGCATTTAGGCACACGATTGATTAACCTATCCCCGTTATCGCGCATTTGGGGACAACGAAAATAAGGCTGGATATGCGCGAACGCCCCATCGACGCTCCTCTTGCAATGCTCGCAGTCAGAAGCGCTCCGGCGCTCTTGGCGGCCTTCCTGCTCGGCCTCGGGGTCGCGTCCATCGCCTCCGCATCCATTCTTCATGTCACCATGCTGTGCGGTGCCGTCGCCTTCGGATGCACCGCGGGATTGGCGATCCGAAGCAGGGCTGCCGCCGCGAACAGGGCAATCGTGAAGGCAGATGTCGCGCAGGGAACGGGCCATCCCCGTTCCACGAACATTCATCCGGTGACGCAGCTTGCGACGCGAGAAACTCTTTTCGACGCGATTGCCGATACAGCCGCTCCATCGGGCACGTTGGCCGTCCTACGGTTTGCCGATTATGATCGGCTTGCAGCCTTTGACGAAGATAAGGCGCGGCAGGCGCTGATCACGATTTCGAAGCGACTCGGGGCGGCGATCCAGCCCGGCCGAGTATTGGCGCAAATAGACCGTGACAGTTTTGGCCTCTGGTTCGCGGATGCGGCTGACTGCGACCATGGCCATGCGGAGATTCGCGCGCTTACTTATGTCGCGCGGCAGGAACTCGCCGATATCGACCAGATGGTGCCTTCGATCGAGATCGGCATCGCCTGCAGACCGCAGGATGGCCACAATGGCGACGAATTGCTGAAGCGCGCCAACGGCATGAGATCGGCGCCCGAAATTGGGTCGACCGGCGAGATCAAGCTACCGTCGCGCCTGCCTGCCAATGTCGAGCGCGAGATTTTCGCAATCGAAAAGGCATTACCCCTCGCCATTGAAGGCCAGCAGCTCAGCCTCGCGTTCCAGCCGCTCATCGATCTCAGTGCCCGCAAGCTGGTTGGAGCGGAAGCGCTGCTGCGCTGGTCTCACCCCGAGCTCGGCAATATCTCCCCTGGCCGGTTCATCCCCATCATGGAACAGATCGGCCTCAGCGACACGATCGGGATGTGGGTGCTGAACGCCGCGTGCCGGGAAGTGCGCCACTGGCAAGCCGTCGGTCTCGGCGACCTGCGTGTCGCGGTCAATCTTTCGGCAAGACAGATATTGGACCCGACGCTGTTGTCCAAAATGGCGCGCACGTTGAACCGTCATGGTATCGAGGGCAGCGCGATCGAGCTTGAGCTGACCGAGACTGCCGCGATGGCGGACATCAACTATAGCCGCCAGATTTTCGCCGGCCTGCGGGAGATGGGCGTCCGCCTCTCGATCGACGATTTCGGCAGCGGCTATTCAAGCATGAGCTATCTGCAGAACCTACCGTTCGACAAGCTCAAGATCGACCGGGCGTTCGTCACCGATGTTCATCTTCGGTCCGAAAGCCGTGCCATCTGTGCGGCGATCATGGCCTTGGGGCGAGGTCTCGAACTCGAAATATTGAGCGAAGGGGTCGAAACCCACGAAGAACTGGCTGTGCTGCACCAGCTCGGTTGTCGCCTTTTCCAAGGTTATTATTTCGCCAAACCCATGACGGCCGAGGCATTTTGCAGCTTTGCCAAGGCTCCGCTGGGATTGCCGATGCAGCGATCTCCCGTCGATGCTCAATTGGAGCAACTCAGCAAAAGGTTATCGGCATGAGCCGCGTTCGCATCATTCTCGGCTTCGCACCGACCGCAACGCTGCTGGCAAGCAGCCTCATGCTGGCCGCCTGCGGCGGCGACATGGGCGCCGCGCGTCCGCAACCGCCATCCGCCGCCGGATGGGCTGGGCAGGAGCAGGTCAAACAAGCGATCGCCTTGCTCAATCAGGGTAAAGCTCCCGAAGCGCGGGACATTCTGATCAAGCTGCTCAAAAAGGAGCCCGGCGACGCGGTGGCGCGCAAGCTTATCAAGCAGATCGATACGCCGCCCGAGCAGTTGCTTGGCTCCGAATCCTACACGCGAACCGCCGTTGAAGGTGACAGCTTTTCCAGTCTCGCGGAACATTATCTCGGCGATCCGCTGATGGCCTATGCGCTTGCCCGCTACAGCGGCGTCGACGTGCCGGAAGCATTGAGGCCGGGGCAGACGCTTCGTATTCCGGGCAAGGAGCCGGTCGTCCGAACGGCCAAGCCTGCAGAAAAACCGCAGGCCGCCATATCGTCCAGCGCCCCTGCGCCCGCCAAGCCGCGCCCGACCGCGCCAAAGATCGCGACCAACCCGGCCAAAGCGTCACAGCTTCGCGCGCGCGGACTCGAGCAACTCAACCGCGGCGTGATCAACTCCGCTGTGATGCTGCTCTCCCAGGCCAGTCAGCTCGATCCCCAGAACCCATTGATCGCACGCGATCTTTCCCGCGCGCGTCGCATTCAAAAAACGCTGAAACAGCCTTGATCGAAGGGCGAATGACGATGAACCATGTCGGCAGATATCATCTTCATGAGCGCATCGGCGAAGGCGCCATGGCCGAAGTGTGGCGGGCGCATGATCCGACCATCGATCGGGTGCTGGCTATCAAGTTGCTGCGTCCCGAATTTCGCAGCAGCGCCGAATATTCATCGCGCTTCCTGCGCGAGGCGAAGGCAGCCGGAGTGCTTTCCCATTCTGCGATCGTCACCATCTACGACGTCGGCGAGGCGGATGGCGTCGCTTATATCGCGATGGAGCTTCTGGAAGGCGAACCGCTCGACGTAGTCATTGCACGACAGGAACAGCTTCCGCTCGAAACCATCCTCACCATCGGGGCGCAGCTCGCCGGCGCGCTCAGCTATGCTCATCGCGCGGGCGTCATCCATCGCGACATCAAGCCATCGAACGTCATGCTGCTATCGGATCGGCGTTCCATCAAGATCCTCGACTTCGGGATTGCACGGATCGCCGACAGCGCGCCGGGGAATGATAACGCCGATGCGCGAACCCAGATCGGGCAGGTCGTCGGCACGCCGCGCTATATGAGCCCCGAACAGGCGCTCGGGCGAGATATTGACGGCCGTTCCGACCTCTTCTCGGTTGGCGTATTGCTTTATGAACTCGTCACCCGGCAGCCGGCGTTCAGCGGCCCCTCGCCCGCGGCACTCGCGCTCAGGATCACGCAACAGAATCCTGCACCGATCGCCGAGCTGGCGCCGCATTGCCCCGGCGGTGTCCGGTTCATCGTCGACAAGCTGCTCGCGAAGCGTCCCGAACGCCGCTTCGCGACCGGTGACGAACTGGCTAAAGCGATCGAACGCGAAACGAAGGCCTATGCTGCCGTGCAGGCGGATCAGGTTGCGCGAGGCCGTTTCGTTCCCGTCCAAGTGCGCGTCACCATCGCCACGGTGGCCTTCATGGCGATTGCGCTGTTCTTTGGCATCAACACGGTGCTGAAACGCCAATATGAAGCCATGGAGCAGATGGCGTTGGCTTCCGGCTCGTCCATAGCGGCGTTCGTCGCGAGCAACGCCGCCCTGCCCTCCGTGGAGAACGCCTCCGCGCCGCCTCAAGAACGCGACTGGCTTCCGATCCAGGCCTTCATCACGGCAGCAGCGAACGACGCCTCGGTGCGATGGATGACGATGGTCGATGCGCAAGGGGTGATCCGTGGGTCGAGCGATCCCAAGCTGCTTGGAACACGCTACCAAGTCCCGCGCGGGGAGGCGGTGGTCTATCGCACGGGCAATGTGACCGTCACCGGCATCCAGTTGAAGGACGGCAGGGCCGGATATCGATTCGTGCATCCCATTCTTTATGCGGGCAAGAAGTTCGGGATCATAGAAGTGAGCATCAGCAAGGCTGGCCTGGAAACCGCGGCTGCGCGATCGCGCGGGCTGCTCATCGGCCTAGGCGCGCTGATCGTGGCGGTGGTCGGCGGACTCAGCTTCGCGATCGCGAAATATCTCGCGCGGCCGCTCGGGCGTGTCAAAAACGCGATGCTGGACGCGACGATGGGCAATCTGGATTTCCGGATATCGCATCACCGCAAGGATGAATTCGGCCAGCTGTTCGACAGCTTCAACCTGCTCGTGGATGCGATGCAGGAGAGGCTGGATGCGGCGGAGCGCGGCTTCGGTGGCGCGCACGCAACCGAAGCGACGACCATTGGCTCGCCTTTCGAGGCGGAGCCCCTCGCCCCCTCCACCGCGCCGCGGCTGGCCAGGGCCTGATCAATGTATATTTTTCGTGTGTTCCATCGGGACCGTCCGTTCGAACAGATCGACGCGCGGATTCTCGCAGATGGCGAGCTTTCGATCGGACGCGATCCGCAAGCGGGCTGGCAGATCGCCAGCGCCGACGACACGCTCTCCCGCGTGCACGGTTACATGTCGGTTGAAGACGGTCGCCTTGTCTATCGCGACGCCAGCTCCAATGGATCATTCGCGGCGGATGGCGAGAGGCTCCCCAAAGGCGAGCCCATCCCGCTT
>Ga0207702_10000271_pt1 | contig 59575 bp, 52 predicted proteins | sample KBSCornC62_FD_184302 | JGI IMG/M metagenome (GOLD analysis project Ga0207702, IMG submission 184302) | Corn rhizosphere microbial communities from Kellogg Biological Station, Michigan, USA - KBS Corn C6-2 (SPAdes) (version 2) | ecosystem: Host-associated > Plants > Roots > Rhizosphere > Soil ...
TCTTTTTTTCTTGGTACACTCGGCGCGATTCGAACGCACGACCTCTTGCTCCGCAAGCAAGTGCTCTATCCAGCTGAGCTACGAGTGCTTATCTTTTAAGTTATAGCTTCCTTCTTTCGTTCAGTAGCTGGATAGAGCTTTTCTCTAGATACCAGCAAGCTGCTATGCGCAGACTGAGCTTCAAGTGCTTATAACTGATATATCTTATCATACAGAGGCGATAAGGGCAATACTGCTTACAGGTGAAGCCGAGCTAAGAGTCGATCAAGTGCATCCGGTTCAAGTTCTTTCATTGGGAGTCGTGATGCAAGCATATCAACAAGTTGCTCGCCAACTTCAGTTGGGAAGTATACGGTCTGCCCAAGTTGAAAACGTTTGCGCGGCACGAGTACTGCCGAATGCATTCCGTTGTGCTCGACAATCCCAAATGACTTGAATTGATTGTAGGGAAATAGTTTATCGTTAATGTGCAAACCTTTACGGCTCAGTGTGTACCGTAAAACTTCTGGCGCATGCTGGGTATAAATAAAAAGCGCCACCGCCATTACAGGAACAAGAATTGCAAATGTAATTGACTTAATAATCAAGACTGCTGCCACCGCAAGAACTAAAGTGACAATACCAAAGATAATAAACCACCCAAGGCTTCGCTCATGATGTGTATATTCAGGAGCTTCCCAGCGAATAAGGACCGTGTCGTCATTCTCATTCTCTGGCGCAGAAGTCTCTTCTGGGGGAGCCTGATCCTGCATATCGTCATCTACCATCACTGGATTGTTGATTTGCTCATTGCCAGCGACGGGTGGCTGCCCGTCCTCTGCAGGAGGATTTTCGGGCGTTTCAGGAGCTTGAAAAGGGGCCTGTGAAGAGGCCGCGTGAGGCTGTTGCCATTGCTCGTTCGAGTTATTCTCTGGCTGCATACCACCAGTATAGCACGAGCGGGAAAAGATAAAGTTATCAGAAGATTAAATGCTGAAGTATAGGGGTGTAAAGAAAAAAAGACCCCTTTAGGGATCTTCTTTTCTTGGCGGAGGAGGGGAGATTCGAACTCCCGCTGCAGGTCTCCCCACACTAACGATTTAGCAAACCGTCCCCTTCAGCCACTTGGGTACTCCTCCATACCATGTATGGAACGGCTCATTTTGAGCGCGTTGGCTTTTGCTAGTGTATCATATCCACACCCCGTAGTACAGGGGTATATGCAGTAATAAAAACGGTGTATACTATAAATAGCAAAAAACAAGTAAACTCCCTGGAGAACATACTATGAAACGTTTACCATCCCTTATGTCCGCCTTAGTCGTAGCACTCGGCATTGGCGTTCTAGGTTTCGTAACACAAGCCAGCGCAATCGGTACAATATCCGATGGTGCGAGTTCGGCTCGTGGCGCGCAACAGCCGATTAATCTCTTTGGCAATAGTGGTGTATTTTCACAAATTAGCAGCGTCCTCCTCTTTATCGTCGGTGCAATTGCAGTCATCATGATCGTTATCGGTGGACTTCGCTACGTCGTCTCTGGTGGTGACGCATCTCAGGTGCAGGCAGCAAAGAACACTATTCTTTACTCGTTGGTGGGTATTATTATCGCCATTCTCGCGTATGCTGCCGTTAACTTCGTGATTAATAGCTTTGTTCCAACAGGAACGACAAGCGACGGATCAGTAAACGGATCTTCGAGCTACGGCTCATCGACTCAATAGTACAATACTATTGTTCTTTTCGGTTTTCGAAATACTCCAGCCCTCGCGTTGGAGTATTTTTGTAAAGTTATCACGCCGCTGATCCCAAATCACACAACGAACATTATACTGTGAAAATTCCCGCGCTCGGTAGGAAGCATCTTTTGTAACCTTAATATAACTAGCCATAATGTTCTGGCCATTTTGAGTCCAACTTGGCATGCGCCCATCAATATACAACTTTTCTCCTGGAACTTTCCAGATAAGGTATCCGCCGTAATTATAGTGTGCGAACACGTTTCCACTGCATGGCTCCGCTCGTAAGCTTGCAGCGATATCACTTGGATATGTTGCTTCACGATTTACTGTATACCCAACAAATGTTTTAAAGATAAAAAGTCCACAAACACATACCAGAAGCATAATCAATCCTACCACCAAACGCTTGAATGCGGGTGTCTTCTTAGGCTCTGGGAGATTACTGAGGCCAGACTGTACAGTAGGTAACGCAAAAAGAATGAATAACACCGTGTGTCGAGAGCTAAGAAGTGCCATCACTAGAAGTAACGATTCAAAACGAATGAACTTTTTCCACCATACACCTTTTTCTCCCACAATAAGTACCGCCGCCCATATGCCAGTAAATATTCCCGCGCCAATACTCAGCTGTAGTGGTTGCCACTCGGAAATATTAGTATGAAGTGACGAGTCGGTCATAGTACGAAGCACTTCCGTATACATACCTCCACCATATGGAGTAATAAGGGTCGTGAGCAGAGAAATAATAAAGATGAGGGCCATCGATCGATTACGATTAATTGCAAGTTGCCAAAGTAGATAGGCGATGCCCACTACAAACGACCCGTGGACATTTGCCCAAAGTAGCATCACTAGAGGCGCAAGGTAAAGAGCCTTCCGATGTTTTGATTGATTTAGCGCAATAAGCACCGATGATAGAAGTGCCGTCCACGTAATAGCACGGATCCCTGCAAAAGGAAGGAGGAGTGTAACGGCAAGTAAAATTAGCAGTCGATGCTGCGTACGCCGAGTAATAATCCAAACAGCTGCCGTCCACATAGCCGCATAGAGCACTGAAAGGGCAGCGTAGCCCCCAAGATAGTGATAAACAAGATAATTTCCGATATCTGCAAGCCATTCGTGGTGAATCCATGGGAAGTTAGGCATGGTATAGCTATAGATGTCATGGGAAGGAATGCCGTGGTGAACGATATACTGGCCGGACGCCAAATGCCACCCAAAATCAGGATCAAGGGTAAAAAATGACTTCACGAAAAAAAGAGCAAAAATAAAGCCATACAAAATAGGCGAGTTGAGGAAGTAAAGTCGCAGTGATCGCGCATACCAAACCGTAAGCTGCTCCATAGTGGCTAGTATAGCAAAGGTAGGGTTTGAGGAGTTATAGAAAAGAAAAAACACTCTTCTACAGAGTGCCTTTTCTTGGCGGAGAGGGCGAGATTCGAACTCGCGGTGAGTTGCCCCACGCTTGTTTTCAAGACAAGTACCTTAAACCACTCGGTCACCTCTCCAGGTGAGTACTGATGTATTCTACCAGATATCACTCCTATTTTCTAGTGGTTGCGTGGCAAGAACAGCAACCCATACTTCACTTGCACCCGCCCCGCGCAATGCGCGTGCGGCATGCTCTAATGTAGCCCCAGTTGTCGATATATCATCAATGAGTAGATATCGCGCGCCTTTGCGTACATTACATGCCGTAAAGGCAGTAGCGGCCTGCCGTTGCCGCACTGCACGATCAGCTCCACGTTGCGTAGTAGTCGTATTGCGCCGTAAACGGCGCGAGTAGGGAAGTCCGCAACTACGTGCTAGCTGTCTCGCAATTAGATGCATATGGTCGTAACCCCTGATGCGTACATGTTTAGCGATTGTGGGAATCGGCACAATTTCTATATCCTTCGGTAAAGAGGGTAGCGTGGCTACGAATATTTCACCGAGCACTTTATGCGCAGCTCTCATTCGTTCGAACTTATAGTCGTCTATTACCTTCTTAAGAGGGCCCGTTCTACTACCCACAACCCAAGCATGAGTAAAGCTTGATTTGCATGTACCACATAAATTTTCAGTTGGTTTTGCAATATTATGGCAAAGTATACATGCCGTGTAAGGTTCACTTACGATGTTATATTTACAATATTCGCATAAAACCGCTCCAACTGCTCCGCAAGAGCAACAGTAGTGAGGTGCAAACAGGTTTACGAGGTACCCTGGCATTGTATTTTTTACGTGTGACTACCCTTATTGTTGATTAAGATGCTTTCCTTAGTTATAATGAACCCAGACTATTTGTCAAACCAGCCAAAGAGAAAAGTGGAGGATATCAATGGCACGTAAGCAAAATGACGATCTCTTGATTGAGGACGAACTGGCTGCAGCATTCCTGAATGATGACAGCCTCGTAGACGACTCTCCAAGCACCGTTGCACAACAACCTGCCGACGAAAATGTAGCTTCTTGGGATGAATCAGATGATGATCTCCCAGGGCAACTTGCCGTCGACGTATATGAAACAGACGAACAACTCGTCGTAAAAGCTCGCACCGCAGGTGTGAACAAAGAAGACCTTGATGTAAGCATTTCAGATGGAATACTTACTATCAGTGGAACTCTTAGTAGTGGCGATGACGCCGTTGTAACCAACTGGCACATTCAAGAATGCTACTGGGGCGAATTTAGCCGCACACTTGCACTTCCTGTACAGGTTAAAGAAGATGAAGTAGCAGCCGTTCTCAAAGATGGTGTACTCACAATCAGCTTCTCAAAGATCAAGCAGGAACAAGCAAAGAAAATTACGATTCTGTAGTTATCTGCAATTCAATAAAAATACTGCCATCCATAAAGGGTGGCAGTATTTTTATTGGTTAGTATATATAAAGTCTATACAGAAAGCTACGTAAGTATAAAAATAGACCATCCATAGGATGGCCTATTTTATCGTAAGTAAGATAGCCTATGATTGCTTGTTAGCAAAGCTGCCGATAACGAAGTTAACAGCTGCGTATGCGAGAATTGCAACAACAAGGCCGATAACAGAGTAGAGAATCGTGTTCTTAGCGCTCGTAACAGCTGAGCTGTCACCTTGTGAAATCGTGTAACGGATACCACCGATGATGAGCATAACAACAGATACGGCACCGATCACAAAGAGCAATACGTTAGTAATTGTCTGGAAGATACCGCCAGAGCCAAAGAGGTTGGTAGGCTGGTCGTTGCCTTGTGACGAGCTTGCGCCGCTACAAAGACTTAGGTTGTTAGCATCTGCACCTGTACAGTCAGCGAATGCTGGCGTTGCAATTGCAGATACGCTTAACGCTAAGGCAGGCACTGCCATAAGGGCAAGAAGGTGTCGCTTAATGTTAATTTTCATTATTATTTAATTCCTTTCGTTATAGGCTTTGTTATAGTTATACCAAAAGATTCGCTTGCTGTTAAGCACTTTATATGAAGTGGCTAACGACAAAGTTCACAATAGCGTAGGCAAACATTGATACAAGTAGCCCCACAACTGCATACAAAATGGTATTTTTCGCACTTGTTACCGATGAACTATCACCGTTGGATGTGGTGTACTTAATACCACCAACGATAATCATAATAACTGAAATAGCACCAATGACAAACAAAAGCACATTAACAATTGTCTTAAAGATATCACTAACACTTGTTTTAGAGCTGGTGCCACCAGTAGCCTTAAGACCATCCGTTACACAGCTTTTTGCGTCAGAACACGCCGCGTAGGTGACTGGCGCAAGCGCCATCGTACCAAAACCTATGCTGAGAATGAACGCTGCAATAATTGATTGAATTTTCTTTTTCATCATCTTCTCCTTTATGGTTATCCGAAATAGTTATTAACAAGTGTGATGATCGCTGCTGCCGACATCGCTACGGCAAGCCCAATGACCGCATACAGTATCGTATTCTTTGCTGCCGTCACTTTTCCCGAGTCGCCAGCCGATGTCGCATACATAATACCACCTGCAATAATAACAATAACAGCGATTCCGCCCAAGATCGTGAGAGCAGTACGAATAATATTCCAGATCTGCGTATTAAGTGTTACTTTTGTCTTCACAGAACTACAGTCTACACCACTTGAACAACCACCAAACACATCAACCGCGGCTGAGCTCATTGGTGCAGTAGCGACATTAATCGCAAAAAGCCCTAAAAGCAATCCAACAACAGCTAACAATCGTAACTTCATTACGATACCCCCGTAATAACAATGTTTGTAATGCCAAAAGCGAGAAGGACAATAATGAGGCCTACCACCGCTGAAAGGATAGCATTTTTCGCACGAACAATCTGTGATGAATTATTAGCCGAGGTAACATAGTAAAACCCTGCAACAATAATCACAATCACCGCTATAGCCCCAGCCCAGAAGTAGACGGCATTGAGAACATTCTTAAGACTAAAGCCAGACGCAGCCGGGATTCCCGATGCTTTTTGGTCGATTAAGCCTGCAGCGTAATAAAGATATGGTGCAATCACTATAGAACTCCTGCAATTGTATTAACAATAACGGCTGAGAGAAGTACAATCACTAAACCAATCACGGCATTCGTAATCGTTGTTTTTGCGCTTTTCATGCCATCCGGCGATCCAGCACTTGTCATGTAGTTAAATCCGCCTTTAATAATGAAGAACACTGTTACATACGCCGCGATGGCAAGTGCAGCTTGGACAACATTCAGAATAATCTTGGTGATAAAGATAGCGAGGTCGTTACTTCCGTTACCTGGTGCTTTAATGTTACAGTTGCCATCAAGCAGGCCGCGGTACCATCGCGTAATACCTAAAATAGGACCATCGTCGCAGGCTGCGTACGCCGTACCGCCAAGGGCCGCTACAGGTGCGAGCGTTGCCGCACCGAGACTAAACACCATCATCAAAGAAACAAGTAGTCGTCGCATTAGAACACTCCTCCTGGAATAATAAACTGCAGGGCAAGCGCCATAACTGCGAAGGTAACTAAGCCAATAACGGTGTTTTGCATAATATTTTTTGCTTTTTTAACCTGTTCAGCACTACCATCTGCACTTGCATACGTAATACCGGCAAAGATGAAAGCTGCAACAGCAGCAACACCTACGCCAGCCGTAAGGATACTAATCACCCACTGAAGTAGCGCGAGTACTGCAGAATCCTTCGAAGTAGTACCGGCACTTTGTTTTTGCGCCATATCACAGATATTTTGCGGCAGCACAGTACATGTGAGCGCCGCAGCTGGACGAGCAAGAGCACTAAAACCAATCGATACTGCAATAAGAAGGGAAGTAATATATACGGTCGTTTTTGATTTCATGGTTATTTCCTTATATCACTATAGTATAGATACATCTTTAGTCTGTAAAGTATCCTCTATCATAACCAGCTTGCATAACATATCATGTATTGACTTTTCAAGGTAAAAGTGGTAATATTTAACAGATATGTGGGAGCAAAGCATAAGTGTTCTGCACGGTAGAATATCGTTGCAGCGTTTTTCAGTCTTGGTCATAGCGTTTTTCATGACCTTATTCAGTATAGTCTCTCTTCTTACATCTACCGCTTACGCGGACGGTGGCGCTACTCGAAGTGGCGATGCACTCGTTTATCAAGGAAACAAATACGACAAAGCTGCAGCTGCGGATTTACCTGGTGACGTCGTTAGTAAAGCACCAAACACAACTGGATACCGCTACGTCGACAACGCAGGTAAGGCATACTTCATCCTCACTACTGGTGATCCGACTAAGGCAACAACTGGGTATTACGAGACATACGACTATACACCACCAAACACATACTCTAACCCGACCTCTTCGATACAAATCACCATTGGTGCTGATAATACTCAGGGGACTACTGATACGCAAAAAGAATCATCCGGCTGCGATGGGGCAACCATCGGGGGTATTGGCTGGTTCGTATGTCCAACGGTGAATTTTATCGCCAAGGGGATGGACAAAATCTACAGCATTATTTCTGGATTCCTTGAGGTAAAAACCGTTACCAATGATACACAAAGCTCAATCTACCAACTGTGGGCTACTGTCCGTGATATTGCAAACGTAGCATTTGTTATCGTCTTCATGGTGATCGTATACTCACAGATCACAAACATCGGCCTTAGCAACTACAGTGTAAAAAATATGTTGCCACGGCTCATCATTGCAGCAATACTGGTTAACGCTTCATTCTGGGTATGTGCAGCGGCAGTAGATGCCTCAAACTTCCTTGGCTACTCAATTCATAATATGTTTACGGCGCTCATGGATAAATTTAGCGTCGGGAGTAACTATTCTGGCGGAATTCCTACTTGGCAGCAAGTAGCAGCCGTTGCGTTATCAGGCGGCGCAGTAATTGGTGGGGCGCTCTTTGTTGCGGCGAACACGGTAAGTGGTACTGTCTTCCTACTTATCCCATTCCTTCTTGGCGCAGTACTGTCTGCGCTTGTTGCGCTTATTGTACTTGCTGCACGACAAGCGCTGATCACTATTTTGATTATCGTAGCACCACTTGCTTTCGTGGCATATACAATGCCAAACACCGAGAAATATTTCAACAAATGGCGTGAGACATTGATGACGATGCTCATGCTATTCCCAATCTTCTCAGTCATATTCAGCGGCGCCCAACTTGCGGGTATGGCGATTATCCAGAGTGCCAACGGTAACCTCTTCACAATCATCCTCGGCCTTGCCGTACAGGTTGCTCCGATTGTTATTACACCAATGCTGATCAAATTCAGCGGTAATCTCATCGGTAAAATTGCCGGGATGGTTAATAATCCTAATCGCGGACTCCTTGATCGTACCCGTAACTGGTCGAAGGGGATGGCTCAGGAGCGCAAAAACAAGGTGCTCGCGGGCCAAAACCGCTACTTTAACCGCAACCCAATTAATAATGCAACAAAGGCGCTCGATACGCGACGACGCCGCATTGATGGTAAGCGCAAAGCTTACGAATCAATGGCTGATAATCGCTTCGCCGCCACTCGTCAGGGTCAGACTATTGAAGCTATGAACCGTAGCGCAGCGAATGAAAAGCAGCGAGTAGATAATGTGTTCGCAAATAGTACACGCGGCCGCCAGCTTGAGTTGCAGTCACGTAACTTGGGCGTTGAAAAACAAGAGATTGAGAATAGTCTACTCCGCAGCAGTGGAGGTCATCAGTTAACTCGGCGTCAGCAAATGGCCGAAATTGATAAATCTCGTGTTCACAACGAATTCGAAGATTCACACGCCGGGCACGATGTTGACCGCGCGAAACGTGTTGTCGAGGCTGAAAAGAAGCGTATCGAAAACACCCATCAAGCTAACTGGGATAACGCGGTGCGTACCGATGCAAACCTCAACCGTCTTGAGCTAAGCGTAAAAGCAAGCGAGATTAGCGCCGCCAGTGCTAAAGCAAAACTCGATAAAATGCACGCCGAGGTGATCACGAAAGGTGCCGATGCGCAATTTATGCAAGAACATGTCCAGAACCTACGTAACAGCAATGCCGAAATAAGCAGTGGCATTCTTCAGGTTGCACAAAACATCAATCAGGCACAAGTTGAGGCAACTTTGGCTGGTATGGCAAAGAATGCAGCTGAGCACAAGTTAAGTGCACAGGTTAACCAAGCGCTTCTTGACAATGTAACTGATGTTGAAGGGGTTAGAATCCGTCAATATGCAGCCGGTATCGGTAACCAAGATGCCGTGCTAGCTAACTCCGTTGCTCAGCACCGTAAAGAATTTGCCGAAGAGGTTGCGCACCAGAAAGAGCTATCGAGCCACTTCAAGATCAGCGCTAACCAAATTGCCGCACTTGCAAAGGGACGACAAGACGCTGTTATCGTTGACGAGAATGACCCAACTAAGGTCCTCCACACCTTTAAAGTCGACGACGAGCATGTTCGTGATATGGCTGCCGAGGAAATCTTCACCGTGGGCTCACACGGCGATAAGATGGACGTCCTTATGTCTACTGGTAAGGGCGAGATTAACTACGACTACCGCCGCACCATCCAGCAAGCAGCAATTAAGAGCGGCATTGCAAACATTGCGCCTGCTATCGCCGACATTACGCTCGATGAAATCATTAAAGGTAACTTCAATGGTAAGGAGAGCTGGCAGTACCACTCACTCCGTGAGGTCCTTGAAGGACGCATCAAGACAGGTTCACTATCAACCGCTAACGTTGCGTCGCTCAAAATGCTCTTTGCTGATGTTAATAGCGACCCACTTGCGTCTACTCAGTTTAACCAGCTTATCGCCGATAAGGTTGCCCAAGTCGTACGAGATGATCCAAGTGTTGATCAAGCTGCACTGGCACAACAATATCGTGATGACTTCGAAACTGAACGCGCTCGTATGAAACAAATGGCTGCCGATGTGCTTCGTACGCCTACCGTTCGCCAGAACACGAATGCACAGTCTGCTGAAGAGCTCGAGAAGTTTGCTGGAAACCTCTACACTCCACCAAGCAATAACCCTTAATATATAGACGAAGAGAAGACGGCTAGGCCACACGACAAACATCGAAACGAGTAGCTCGTATAATAACTACTAGTATTCAAGCGTCGTATATAAACCAGTGGTCATTATAGCTACGAAGCGGGAGGGCTGTCCTGACACATACAGCTCATCGAACGAATACATGAAGACAAAACCTTTTCATGTATTCGTTTATCAGTTCACCAAGAGAAAGTATCTAATTAATAAAACCTCTCGCATTGAGTGGTTTTATTAACTATGGCGTTGCTGGCGGTGGGGGAGGTGGGTTATTGCCAGGATTATTTATCCCTGTAGGTACAAATAGCCCACTCGGTGTTTGCGTCATGCCAGGAGGAGGCGTCCCGCCTCCATGCGGAATGTTAAGTGTCGTCGGATTCTGAGGTTGACCCGAAGCCGCAGCTTGTTGTCCACCAGGGGCTATTGGGCTAGCAGGTGCAGGCTGAACTGAGCCTGCAGGGGCGTTGCCGACAACCGTACCAATGTGACTCTGAACAGATACGGCCGTTTTCTTACCTTGGTCACTCGCGGCATAGTTAGTAAGGCTTTGTGCAAACTTAGTCTGTTTGTCAGGCTCGGCATTTACAGCCTGCTGAGCAACGTATTCTGCTGTATGAGCATCACGTGTAAAGGTCTCTGGGGTAAGATCACCGGTATTAATTCGTCCGGTCGTGCCACGGTTAAGGGTAGCGGTAGCGTCTTCGACCGACATATGTGAAGGTGAGCCGTCATCCGTACTATCCTCGAGCTCTCCCAGCGTAGTGCTGCCATAAACGCCGGTATCACCCTTCGCGCGAGCACCATTAATAGCTGAACGTCGCAAACCGCCGCTCATTGTACCTACGCTCTCAAGTACTTTGCGTCGATCGTTAAAGTTTCCATTGCTCATCATAAATCGAATAGCCGCATCACGTTCCTCTTCGGATGCGTCCGTCTGGCCGGTAGCGATCGCTTGCTTCTGTGCGAATGAGGTGTGGCGAGCCTGATAGTCGGTAGCAGCTTTAACATTTTCCTCATATTCTTGATTTTCAAGACCCTCAGCACGAAGGCGAGCCTTTTCATTAAACTTCGCACCACCAACGACACGCCCAACAGCGCCCATCGGGCTTCGGCTCTTGCCGCGGCCTTTTGCAAGCTTAATTGCACGTTGCTGTTCACGGAACTTACGCATCTCACCGAGCCCGGTACCGAGACGCGAGGTATTCTTTGCTTGTGAGCCGATCTTGCCAGTGGCTTTATTCGCCATACCCTGGAACTTAGCCCCTAATGTGCCAGCCGCTGCAAGTGAACCCTTAAGCAACCCTGGTACTACGAAGAATGGGATAACCTGCACACCAAGAGCAATAACCTGCGTTATATCTTTACCCGAGGCAGCACCGGCGGCGGCAAGAATCTCTGACGCAAGCTTGCTCGCCCCAAACACTGTACCGATAATTGGGAATAACATAAGTAATGTAAAGAAAGTTTTATACCACTTCTTAAACCATTGCTCGGTATTTGGCAGCAGATACGCCACAAAAGCAAGAGGGGAAATAACTATCAGTAGGACTACGAGCGCTTGGCGTGCAATAAGCATAAATGCAATAAGTGCAATCGCGAACAGCGCCGCGATAAGTACCGGGATGCTCATGGCAAGCGCAATGCCGATTGCACCGACGATAAGTCCACCAACAAGCGCCACCCACCCAAGCGCCTGGCCGCCACCAGAATCAGGTAAACCTGCACCGATAGGAATCGCCTTAAAGAACTGTGGAATTGCATAGCCTAAGAGATTACTAAGGTCTACTGCCGCTGAACATATGTAATACGATAAGTTCACTAGCAACGCCGCTACTAATATACGCGGCAACATACGTTTAATACCGTAGTTGCTAATACCAAAACTCGTGACCTGAGAATAGATAATAAAGAGAAGGGCGATTACGAAAGCTACGTTAGCAACGTTACGGAATTGTCCCCAAGCTGCATTGGTCTGATCGTTTGAGATAATTTTCGGATCAATTGTAAGAAAGTATGACGAAATGAAATCATACGCAACATCGGCAACCTTTGCCATAAACGTCATTGCAGGACATACAAGCCAGCCAATACCCTGAATACCACACGTTGGTTTGTCATTAGCAGTCGGATTATCAGTAGTAGTTCCGGTTGGAGTACTTGGCAGGGCTGTGCCATACCCATATAAACACGCATCATACTCCGGACTCTGCTGGTCTGACACCGGTGCGTGAGGAATAGGCTTTGGCTTATATTTACTACAATAGTTTGGCGTAGTCTTGTTTGCAAGACCATCGTTACAAGCCGAGAGAAGTGTGCTGTAAGTATCTTTTTGAGCGCCGGTTGCCTGACCAGGACCGCCAACCTGCAAGGTAGCATATTGCTCACAGGTTCCTGCGTTTCCTGCCGAGCCAGGCTGATTCGCACCTACCCATTTAGCATACGCGTTGGCATTATCATTAGCGACGCCAGCGAGGTCGCTACAGTTGTAGTTAATATAATCACTGCCACCACCGGTTGAATTTCTAAACGACCAGTCCGTACCTTTATTACCATTAAAAACATAGAGCACCTGAGTTGCGACGCCATCGGAGCCGACAACCGTGATGATAGCATCCTTCTGAGCCATTTGGTCAGCTGAAGCCGTAGACGCGAGAGCAGTAGGTGCAGCCTTACATGCCTTATCACTCATAAGAATGCTCATGGCCATCACGTAGTATTGTTCGGCTGTGTAATCTTTACCGAACTGCGTACCCTTATAGGTTTTATCGATTAGATCAAGGACACCTTGCTTTCCAGCGCCGCCATATTCCATATTACCTGAGCCATTAACACAATTGCTGCCGTTTTGACGTTTAATGTCGAGTGAGCATGCAGCTTGAATATTGCCGCTTGTAAAACCGAGATCCTGCAAAGTACTGCCAGCATTTACGTGATTACAGTCCGTTCCATTGTCGCCGTTATTATAGTCTGACCATTGACGAACTGTCGTGTAGTCAGAAAACCAATCGCCACCTGCAATATCTTTAGGATTAATGTCAGTCCCGTAATTACTATTTTTAATGGCTGAGCCATTGTCGTAGCCCAAGCACATCGCGATCGAGTTACGTTCAGTACTCTTTTTAGCAGCATCAAGTACTGCTGGAGCAAGGTAGGGAGTAGGAGTGCCGTCCGCGCTCGCTGTTTGCGGGAACGCGCTAATCAAAGCAGACGCTGGTAATATCACCGCCATTACTATAAGTAGTGCCCGCCTGTACATACTACATATTAAAGCGTATGCGCTAACAAAAAGCTAGTGCATAAAACACCACCCGATCTCGGGTGGTGTTTACGGTAGGTGAAGTAAAGAAAATTACTTCGTAGGGTTTGGCTCAAGCAGGCCAATACCACTACCATCTGCACTTGCAGTGGTTTCAGATTCTGTCCAAGTTGAGTGAGGCTGTCCGCTCTTGTCTTTATAGACAACGACCTGATATGCTGCAGCGCCGGCGCCATCACTATTGACGCCATCTTCCATCTGCTGGGTTTCAGCGTTGTAAACTTGGAATCCGAGCGTAACACCTGCAGGATAGCCATCAAAGACGCCACCTACTGCATTAGCAAAGTGATGTCGGTCTGTACCGGCATTAGGATAACCGAGGTCTGGGAGCGTGTCGGTCTTAGTATCACTCATGTTGCGAAGATCGTTGATACGCTGAGTGAGATGACCCCAGGTATCCTGATCGGCCGCAGCCCCGTCAGCATTAGCGACTGGTTCGCTTCCGTGGTAAAGTGAGCCCGCAACGATCTTTTTAGCATCCTCGAGAAGCTTAGGGTCACCGGTGCTCGCCATCGCAGCAGCGATTGCACGCTCAAGCTGAACCTGGAAATATGGCTGACCATTATTTGATGGGGTGACGTCTTCAGGAGTAGACTTCAGTACCCAATCATAGAGATCTTGCGCTGCATTTGAATGCTTATCAAGGGCCGGGATGTAGATGTCTTTCAATGGCTGACCATTATTACCCGGGAGTACTAAGTCTCCAACACCTTTAATATACTCAGCGCTGTGGGCATCTGATAAAACAAGCGCCACCATGGCGCGTTCTTCTGGAGGTAGCTTCTCGAAGTCTTGAAAGCTTAATTGGGCATTTTTTTCGACAGAAGTCTGGTCAAGCTCGCTGAGATTACTGTATACTTCTGATTTGGCAAGTACAGTTTCGCCCATCTCAAATGATTTGGTCGTCTCTGGTGAAGTGCTTGCTGTTTCGTTTGGCGTTGGGCTACTTTCATTTGAACCTGGAGTAGCCGACGCCGTAGCGGCTGGACGGTCGGGAGTATGGCTTGCGCCTGCGTGCTCGGCACCGCAACCGGTCAGTGCGATGGCCCCGAGTGCAATTGCTGCAGCACCCTTAAGTTTCCATTCTTGGAATATGTTGTGGCTTCGAGGAGTTCGTTCAGCCATAAGTATTGGTTCTCCTTTACAGTGAATAAAAACTGCGATTAAGTTTAACCGTATGGACAGTCTCGTTATAGCAAATTTTAGCCTAATTGTCAATACCCACCTCTAGTTACAAGACACACGCCAAGCACAGATAGGTAACTACTAGTCAACCAATGCCTTAACGTACTGTTCGAGCAAGTATACACCTTAGATCTCTTTAAATCTAGGCCAATTTTCTATTATTTAAGCTTTTTGGTATTCTTATTATAAATTCAAGGTGATATTAACAGGGGCGAGTAAATAAACGCACTGTAAATACTATCAAAAACGTAGTTATTGACCGTTGTAATTTTATATTTCACAGTATATAAATACCAGCTATGCCAGCGTCATCGGCTCGGCGGAATTCATTAAGCTTATCGATGAACATGAATCCGCCGGATGTAATATATATGTATGTTCAGTCGACTCGAGCAACCGCAGCGTTGCCTATCAACATACGCATCTTATGAAACTGAGTGGAAAAGAGGTGAACTTCCTCTTTATGCTCCGAAAACCTTGGTATTTTAGATTGAGCAAATAACCCCATTTAGGCAGCGCTAATGCTATACTAAACACAGTATGGCAGTCTATAAGGTGGCGCAGGATGTTGAGGCGGACGACAAGATTCTTGGCCCTTTTAGTTTGCGCCAATTTATCTACTTAATCATTGTCGCAATCTCGATCGCTCTCGCCTGGGGGTTAAGTCAACTGTTTATTGGACTTGCTATCATACCTCTGCCATTTATCCTTTTCTTTGGTGCGCTTGCATTACCACTCCGTAAAGACCAGCCAATGGAAGTATACCTCGGTGCATTAGTGTCATATTACCTAAAGCCTCGCCGACGTACCTGGGAGCCAGACGGTATCGAATCACTCGTCGAAATCACTGCGCCAAAAGTCATTGAGATTCAGCGTACGAAAGACATTACCGAGACCGAAGCCGAACGCCGATTATCATACCTAGCTGACATTGCCGACACTCAGGGTTGGGCAGTACGCCACACCGCGCAGCCAGTCAATAATTCAATGATCTCAGACGCCTACTTTGAGGCGCAACAAACAGAAGATGTACTCGACGTGAACGGCGGCGTTTCGCAGTCACTCGGAGCAATGATTAATCAAGCAGATGAACGTCGCAAGCAAGCGATGGTAGCTCGAATGCAACAAGCGACTCAAGCGCCTGCTGCTCCAGTACAACCCCAGGCTACTTATGTACCGCCGGTGGCTGATCCGTATGCTTCGCTCGCACGATCATCACAACCTTCAGTACAACAAGCAACGCAGCCACAGTACAATGACCCGAGCGTGCAGTTTAACCCTTATCCAAATGCAATCCATCAGTCGGTTATTCAGCCGCTTGAACAAGAATCACAACTACAAGCCCCACCAGTTGCTCAAGCTACGGCAAACATCGCTACTTTGGAGCCGCAAAAATCAGCCACTGAAGCGCCTCCAGCTACTAGCGAAGAAGCTATATCACCTGATATAATCAACCTTGCAAGTAACACTGATTTATCTATCGAGACGATCCAGCGTGAGGCTAATCGTATTCAGCATAAAGCCGATGAGGATAGTGGTGAGGTATTTATTTCACTTCACTAGGTCGCAGTAATAGGTAATAACGGGAGGGAATGTGCCACCAAACGCGCCAGGTGCAAATCAGACACCACAGCAACCGATGCAACAACCACCGGCATCTTTTAGTGCCACACCCATGCCTGACCAGCAATTTATGCCGCCACAGCAGCCGATAGGGCCGCAAATGCCTCAACAACAGCCTGTACAGCCTCAACAACCTATCCAAAAGAAAGTATCGACCACGCAGACTTCGCTGCTCCTTTCTGAACTTCGCGACAGCATGGTGATTATGGCAGACGGAAGCTTCAGGGCTGTCATTGCATGTAAATCGATTAACTTTGATCTTATGAGCTCCCGTGAGCGCGAAGGTGTTGAATTTAGTTATCAGAACTTTTTAAATGCCCTCTATTTTCCGATTCAGATCTTTATTCGATCGCAACGAGTCGATATCGGCCCATATCTCGACAAGCTTGAAGACATTCGCCGCAACAATGACAATATGCTCCTAAATGTTTTGATGGATGATTACATTAACTTTATCGATGCGCTTGCCCAAGAAGCGAACATTATGGATAAAAGCTTCTTTATTGTCGTTCCGTATTTTCCATCAGGTGATATGTCGAACGTCGTCGAACAAAGCAAGGGAATTTTCGGCAAAGTGTTTGGCGGCGCTAAAGCCAATACCGCTATCACTAAAATTGATAAGGTCACCTACGAAAAAGCGAAAGACGAGATCAAAAACCGTGTCGATGCAGTGCTCAGCGGTCTATTGCAGGTTGGGGTGCAGGCAACACAGCTTAATACCAAACAACTTGGTGAGCTCTATTACAATGTATATAACCCTGACACCGCAGTGCGCGAGCCGCTCACAGATTTTAATAACGTGACCTCAACCTACGTACGTAAAGCGCCGTCACCGAACCCATCGCAACCACCTATGCAACCCGGAGGACAACTGTAGTGGCTAAGAAAAAACTAGATCCCGTCGATATCGCCGCTCAGCAGCGCGCTCGCGAGCAAGCTGAGGTAGAACAGGCTTTCTTAAAGGGTATGACAACGCTGCGCGATCTGATTGCGCCAAGCAGCCTCGAAATCCACTCAAGCCACTTCCGTATTGGCACAAAATACGGCCGTACGATGTATATTTACGGATATCCACGCGAGCTTTATACAGGCTGGCTTTCCGGACTCATTAATATCGACCAAGTGATCGACATTAGTATGTTCGTCTACCCAGTAGAGACTGAGGTTGTGCTCAATAACCTCCGCAAGAAGGTGACACAACTTGAAGCAGACATGTCGATTAACGCAGAAAAGGGACGCACCCGCGACCCAGCCAAAGAAGCAGCCTTGCAAGATGCCGAAGAACTTCGCGACCAGCTACAGGTAGGATCTGAGCGATTCTTCCGCTACGGGCTGTACGTAACAATGTATGCTGACAGCCTTGAGGAACTCGGGTTTGTGCAACATTCGCTTGAAACACTCTTTGGCCAGCAGCTTGTCTACACAAAGACTGCATCAAGCCAACAGGAACAGGGGCTTAACAGTACTATTCCACAAATGGCAGACCAGTTGCAGATTCGCCGCAACATGAATACGGGCGCGATTAGCACAAGCTTCCCATTCACGAGCGCCGATCTTACGCAAGAAAAGGGTGTGTTATACGGCATTAATATGCACAATAATGGCCTCGTGATCTTTGACCGATATAGCTTAGAGAACGCCAACATGGTAGTGTTTGCAAAGTCTGGTGCAGGTAAGTCATTCACTGTGAAGCTAGAAGCGCTTCGAAGTATGATGCTCGGGGCGGATATCCTCATTATCGACCCTGAAAACGAGTATCAGAAATTGTCTGATGCTGTGGGTGGTAGTTATATTCGCCTAAGTCTTAGTAGCGACACGCGCATTAATCCATTCGACTTACCACGCGTGATTGATAGCGATGAAGCCGATGACGCCTTGCGAGCTAACCTCGTAACACTCCACGGACTTCTTCGCTTAATGCTCGGCGGGTCACAGATGGCAGCAAATGGGCAAATGATGGCGGGTCTTACTCCAGCCGAAGAAGCTGACCTTGATCAAGGTTTGATCGACACGTACGCGCGCGTTGGTATTACGAGCGACCCACTGACACATAATTCAGTTCCGCCAACGATTAGCGATCTCTACGATACACTACTCCATATGGGTGGTACAGGGCCACAGCTTGCGCAACGACTTCGTAAGTATACGAGTGGTACGTTTGCTGGTATTTTTAGCCAGCAAAGTAATATCGATATTAATAACAATATGGTGGTGTTTAATATTCGTGATCTTGAAGATGAACTACGCCCAGTTGCGATGTATATTGTACTCAGCCATATCTGGAACATTACCCGTACCATTCAGCGTAAACGTATGCTGATTGTGGATGAGGCGTGGCAGCTGATGAAATACGACGACTCTGCGAACTTCTTGTTTAGTCTTGCAAAGCGTGCCCGCAAATACTATCTTGGCCTTACTACTATCACCCAAGACGTAGAAGACTTTATGGGAAGCAAAATGGGCCGAGCGATTGTCGCGAACTCAAGTATGCAGTTGCTTTTGAAACAATCTTCGAGTGCGGTTGATGTACTCGCTGATGTGTTTAAACTCACCGAAGAAGAGCGCAAGCGTCTTGCGAACTTCCCAGTTGGACAAGGATTGTTCTTTGCCGGACAAAATCACGTACATATACAGATCATCGCAAGCGATACTGAGACCGGGCTCATTACCACAAACCCTCAGGCGTTATTGCAGAATCAAGGAACGCAGGGTAACGGGGCGTAGTCGATGGCATTAAAAGTTGACGATCCGCGGGATGTACAAGGCGCCTACGACGACCGTTTTAATGAGATGGCCCAGAGTCATTATGATGATGAGTTTAAAAAAATTGCTGATGCTGAAAAGCGAGGAAGTGAAACCGGCTCAGGCGAGGCTTCTGCAAACTCCAATGATCTTGGTGATGATGTTCGAAATCGTGAAAATACTGGGGGCGGATGGGCTAATAATGTTACCGGTAAATCAGCGTCGCAAAACCAGCGCGGATTAAAAGGCGTCGGCCAGAAAGCGAAAGTCCTCTTCAAGAAAAAAGGTGCGACGGCAGCGATCATTGCGCTACTCGGTGGCGGTGCGGCTATTCCATTCCTCGGAACGGCATCGTTGCCATTTTCAATTCTCGGCAACCAAGACTCAAAGAGCATGATGCACGGCTTACAACAATATACTGACGACTACATGGGTTTTCGTATCTTTAATAGCAAGAGCGGCAGTGTATCTACAACCAGTAGTAAGATTAAAGGCTTACGCGACACAGAAATCGCTGAACTAAAGGCAAACGGTGTCGATTTTGAGGGCGGTAAGTATAACTCTGTTACAAAAAAGACTACTTTCACGGGAGTAAAATTTGAAGGTCAAACCTACCATGCGGGTACAGAGTTTCAGAATGCTATGCGCTCAAACGCAGCTTTTCGAAATTCCATGGTATTTACGAGAGGATCCTACTGGAAGTCCTCTAAAAGCGCGTTCGCGGCAAAGGTAAAGAGTTTATTTAAGATAGATCCAAACCCAGATTTATCCGGCAAAGACGACAAAGCGAGAAATCAGAAATTAATGGCCGAATCAATCGAAGGTGTCGACAGTCACCCTTCCGCGCAAAATACTCAGGAACAGAAAGACAAAAACGGTGTTGATCCAAACGCTAGTGAAAAGGCTAAGGCAATGGAAGTCGCTGGAGATCTTCAGGGTGAAATTACCGCCGAAACACAAGCACTCGCTAATGGAGACATCAGCCCTGCACTTGCTGCAGATAGCAACAACGGAAACATTGGTCAAGCAATGGGTCGCGAAGGCACAGATCTTGCCGGCGACGCAACGAAGGGCCTCGGAGGTAAGGTTTGGGGGTATGTAAACGCGCTCGGACCAGTTGATACAATGTGCACTATCTATAACGTTGCAAATACTGCAAATGTACTCGCACGCACCGTTGCACTTGCTAATATCATACGGTTTGCTATGACAATCCGTGCCACAATCGAAAAAGCGAAAGCGGGTGATGATGATGGCGAGTCAACTCGATACTTAATGGATCTTATTCAGCAAAAGGACCCAACCACCGGCCAATCGTTCGACGAGACCTCCTATGCCGCCCTCCTGTTTAGTGGTACGCTTTCAAGCGAGCCGAGCGCCGTATCGGCTATTGGCGGACAAGCAATGCTCGCCCTATACATGTCGATGCATGCAGTGCATAGTCTCTTTGGTAAAGTCGCAGAGTTTGCCTCTCTTGGACTAGCGAGTGGTAGTGCATCCTCGGGAAGAAATTTCTTAAAAACCGTATGTAGCATTGCGCAAAACGTAGGCGTGCAGATCGCAGCAACAGTTGGATCGTTAGTTGTCGGCTTCTTTAGTGGTGGCAGTAGTGTTGCCGCTGAGGCAGGTGTTATGACGTCGATTAAGCTTGGCTTCCAGAGTGCTATCAAAACGATCACAGAAAGCATAGGCAAGGACGCAATCAAGAAATTCCTCGAGTCTGAAGGTAAGAAGGTTGCTGAAGATGGAATACTCCGCTATGCAGCAAAGGGCTCATGGAAAGCATTTACGAAAATATATAGTAGTATGAGCGGCTGGGATAAGCTAGGACTTCTTGCAGCCGGTGCAAGCGCATTTGGCATGGGATACATCGTTGACACCCTCGCAGGTGGCAATATTGCCGGATTCCTAAAAAATGGATTTTCAGCATTTATGGGGCTTGGTACAGGTTGGGACGCTTGGGAATCAAAGAACGCTATAGCATCAGGGGGGAATATGGCAACCTACGGGCGCGCTGCCTCCTACCAAGAAACACAACAAACTTACGACAACGCCTACGTTGCGGATATGCAGTACCAAGCAAAAGATACACCCTTCGATTTAAAGAACCCGTATTCAATGCTTGGCTCGGCGATGTTTGGCATGCAAAAAACAATTGGCATCTCTGCATCACTCAGTCTTCCATCAACGCTACTTTCTGTCGCATCACTGCCATTTAACATCCCAGGTCTCTTTGTTGCTCACGCCGATAGCACACCGCCGACGCCAAAAGAGATTGGAGATCAAGTACAAGATCCTTTCTATAAAGATAACAACATTGCAGTTACCGTAACAGCTAGTCCGCAAATTATCTTCCAGAAACAATACAGTTTCCAAGATATTCTCGACAAACTTGTAGATGTACCGAATCCTCAAGTCTCATACAGTGGTAACGACCCAACAACTGGTGAGCCGCAGCTTAGTATCATTCCGGGCACCGACCTTGATGCATATGCGCAAAAATGTCACAACCCTGAAAAAACTGAAGCCGACCCTGAGTTCGCGAATGACGACAATAGCAATACATACGACACTGACACTTGTATGCAGGATGGTAAAAACTACAAGCCAGAATATCAACTGTATGACGACGCTATCCGATTTATCGGACAAGTATCGCCAGATAGCACCGACGGCACAGGCTCAAGTGCGACAACCTCTGTGGCGGCCGGTACAAGCGGCCAAGATGACGTACCAGCAAAGTTTAGGCAAATGGCAGAAAGTTGTATCCAATCTACAGGTAAGGCTTGCGGGAGTGGAGACGTATGGCTCGGCATGGAGCCAGGTCAATGTGCCTCGTTTGCCGCCTGGCGTGCCGCACAACAATGGTACGGGGCTGCCCTTAAGTCAGATGGGAGTAATCTTGAGCAATTACTTCACGACAAGCCGCTTCCAGGGTTTGGGTCAACCCTTGCGCTCGGCAATGGAAATCAGGTTGCACCAGCTCTGATCGCTAACAAAATGGCAGACCCGGTAAAAAGTCTCGCCGACACACAACCGGGCGATATTGTTAGCGTACGCGACAGTAATTCAGCGGGGCACGTATTTGTAATCTTATCTAATAATAACGGTCAGATCACTATTGAAGATTACAACGCCGCTGGAGGCCCAGGAAAATACGGCACTACCACGGCAGCAGGCAAATCACTGTATTCACAGGCGAATGTTGTCGCTATCGCGCGCGTACATAGGGGAGGAGGGGCTAACTAATGCAAAACGATTTTTTTGCAAATATCCTGCAGCATAAAAAGCTATTGATCATTATCAGCACTCTTGTAGCCGTCGCACTAGCGCTCCTTGGTTTTATGCAATATCGCAACAATCAGCCCGTAGATCTTAAGAGCACTAATCTCCGAAACGCGAGCGCCGAAGAACGCGCTAAAGCAGCCGCGCAAATGTCTATTCATATCGACCGTATGCCAAGCGCAATCGACGATACTACCGCTAAATATCTTGAGAACCAACTCGCATTTATCTTACGACAAAAGTATGGACCAGAGGCTGAAAAACTTACTGCAACCGTTCGCCAGAGTGTAGGCTATGACGATGCTGGCGGATACAGCATGTATGTAGATATACCAAATAAAAACGAAACGTACTTAGCATACGTTAACGTCTCCAATCATAATGGCAGTTTTAGCTGTGCACCCCAAGACCAGCAAATGGACCCCGATACTTCACATTGCTACAATATTCCATCAATAGATGATAATGCATTCCCGAACGGATAAAGATATGTCAAAAACAACGATCAGAATTATCATTGGCCTCGTAATAGCACTCGTCGTAGTACCGATTGTAGTACTTTCAGTCCTTACGAGCTTATCAGGATCAAACTCTCAGCAGCTTACAAATAATCCACCAGTACGCACTGATGATGAAGTGGCCGCGGCTATCGCTAAAAGCAGCCAATATCTCCACGATAGCAGTGGAAAGCCAACATTTAAGCTACTTAAGACGAAACGCCTCGCAAATAACTGGTACATGGCGTGGATTGATAGCTCGACAACAAAAGTGCTTATTAATGACCCATCTCTCAGTGCTGACTACATGACTACCGTGCTCGGTCCATCAACTACGTTTAATGCCTCTGATACGTACTCAAAAGGAATACCACAGCAGGTATTTGGAGACTTTATAAATGCAAAAATGGACTAACAGTGCATTTCGTATCGTTACTACCGTAGTAATAACGAGTCTTATCGTCGCACCTATAAGCTATGCTACTGCAGGTAAGGATTTTCGCGCCAAGAACGACGTTATCATCTACGACCCTGATGCTAAGAAGTGTGGCGACGGGAGTGCGACACCACTAACGCCGGAGCAGAAAATTGGTCAAATTCTCAACGTCGGGTTTGATAATTCTTCGATTGGCAACCTCAAGGCTGTGGCACAAAAGTACCAACTTGGTGGCGCCTACTTAAATATACAAGACCCGTCGAAACTACCTAAAAAAGATATCGACGAGATTAATAAGAGTATGCAGTCACAGCTTATCATCGCGACCGATGATGAAGGCGGCCAGATTTATCGCATGCTACCAAAGGGCGCAGAGCCTTCAGCCAAACAACTCGGACGCATGAGTGACGCGCAGGTTCTTGCCGCAGGTAAAGATACCGGTACTCGACTAAGTAAGCTTGGTGTCACTACAGTACTCGGACCAGTACTTGACATTGATACAGGCCTACAAAATGCAATTTCTCCATATGACCGCTCGTTCTCATCCAACCCTAACACCATTGCCGACAAAGCCAGTGCTTGGGCGGATGGCGTAACTTCACAAAAAGTAGGTGTAGTATTTAAGCACTTCCCAGGTATCGGTAGTAATGTCGGTAACACCGACGACACCTACGTAGTGATGTCATCAAAATCCAACATCGACCAGTACAAAGATGATTTAGTTCCATACAATAAAGTCGCAAACAAGAATGGCGCAGCAGTAATGCTCGCAAACTTCGTGCTACCAAGCTGGGGAAGTGACCCAGTGAGCATCAATCCAAAAGCGGTGACATACCTGCGCAATACAATCGGATTTCAAGGATTAGTGACGACCGATGATCTTGCCGTTATGAGCAAGAGCGGTTATGGATCACACCAGTTACAACTTCCGGAAACTATCGTCAAAGCATTAAAAGCTAAAGTAGATATGCCACTCTTTGCATATCCTGGCGATGCAACAATGACCGATATCGTTAAGGCCGTGAAGGATAATGTCGATCAGTCAATTATTGATGCTGCTTACAAGAATGTCATTGCATACAAAACATCACTTGGCCTTAGCACAACACCACCAGCCGCTTCAACAGGTGGCACTTCGCCAGTTGTTTCAGGTAGTGATAACCGAACAAAAATCTGGAATTTCTTGATCTCAACGCCATTTAAGGGTTTTGGTAATAAACCATTTGGCCCCGTACAAGCAGCCGGGGCAATTGGTAACTTCTTTCAAGAGTCCGGCTGGCGTTTTGATGCGGTAGAGTCTCCAAGCGGAGAAGGTCATGGTATCGCCCAATGGTCATTTGGCCGTAAAACAACCCTCTTTAGTCTTGCGTCCTCGATGGGTAAACAGTGGAGTGACCCTGAAGTTCAGTTCCAGATGATGAAAAACGAGCTCGATGGAAGCTATGGTAAATCACTGCTCGACAAAGGATATGACAAGCTCACTGATCCAGCTGCCGCATCATTGATGTTTGAGCAAGTATACGAAAGTGCCGGTATTCCAGATCAGGCGAACCGTAATAATGCGGCAATCAAAGCCCTAAAGGATCTTGCCGGGATTAGCCCAGGTGCAGCATTCTCAGCTGGCTGTACCGATTCGACAACCACGGGAACACTCAATACGGGCAAGGCAACCTTCAAGGCCGATGACGGTTTCCCGGTCTACATCCAGACCGACCCACGATGGGCAAATGCACCGTATGGCTCAAGTCAGGTCGGACCTTCGGGGTGTGGCCCTTCTGCGATGGCAATGATCATTACCGCACTTACCGGCCAAGCCGTTACTCCTGATCAAACCGCCAAAGTGGCTGGTGACGATGGCATGTACATTGCCGGAACGGGTTCTTCGTGGAATGTAGCACCAGACCTTGCGAAACATTATGGACTTAAAGCAACGAAGATTAACTCTGATGTCACAGCGATATCAAACGCTGTTAAAGGTGGTTCATACGTGATTATGTCAGGACAGGGCTCAAGTCCATTCACCTCTGGTGGTCACTATATTATGATTCGCGGCGTTACGTCTGATGGTAAATGGAAAGTCGGCGACTCCGCCCATCGCGATACAAACAACCAGACATTCAGCCCGTCAACGCTCCTCAGTATGGCAAATGAAGGTAGCATGTATGCAATCAGTAAATAAGCGAGGTATATATGGATACTAAAAAAAGAAATCTGCTCATTATCCTTGGCTTCATCGTTCTCTCTGTAATTTCAGGGTTTGCCGCATACGGCTTTTATCAAAACAATCAGTCGTCCAACCCAAATAGCGTCAAACCAACAAGCACGCAAAAAGTTGACCCTATTACTAAACAGGTTATCGACGACGGTTCAGATCAAACAAAAGAAACCTACGGCCAAAACCCAGCAAAACCCGTTCTTATTGGATTTGCTGCATTATTAGACCAAGGTATTACGCAAGATGACCTCACAGCATTTCAGGGCGGTATAAGCAACTATTTTGTTAGTGCTAGCAATACATATCCACCAGCATCGGTTGTTGTATTTTCAGATGCCTCATGTGGATTGCCACTTACAGACGGAACAGTAAATTGCTCGTATAAATTAACAGTAAACGATAAAACAAAGCTCGACGGAGCATTTCAAACTGATGAAAATGGTCATATTACTATTGGCCTCAGTAAAGATGGCAAGACCCTCTACAATACATCGATTGACGAAAATGCCAACTAAAGCCTGATGTGCTGACTTGCTTCATGTGCCTCAGTTGAGGTAATAACCACTTGACTATCAGTAAGTGTTGTCAGCAGTTGCTTTTGCCGCTGCTCATCAAGCTCACCGAATACATCATCAAGAAGGACAATCGGGTGCTGATCAGTGTATTCAAACAATACATCCACCTCGATATATTTGAGAGCTAGAATAATTGTTCGCACTTCACCACGCGAAGCGGTAGTATCCGCAGGCTTATCAGCAAGCACTATCGAAAAATCATGACGGTGAGGCCCCACCGATGTACTACCGAGTATCTTGTCACGCTCAAGTGAATTATGCATTCGAGTCATGAGTGACTGAGCAGTTGTCTCTCCGTGATTAAAGTATTCCATATGAATCTCAGCCTTATTCTTTGCAATCTTGCGGTAATATTCCTCAATCTGAGTATTTACTCGAGTGGCATATTGCTCACGTGCTGCAATAATACGGGCACCTAAATTACTCAAAATAACATCCCACGAAAATAATTGATCTTGAGTGATAGCAGGCTGTTTCAGTAGTTTATTGCGCTGTGCGAGCACACGCTCATAGCGCCGGACATCGCTACCGTATTGGGCATCATACTGCGCGATTACTCCATCGAGGTACTTGCGACGACGAGAAGGGGAGCCGCCGATAAGACGCGTATCGTCAGGCTGAAAAAGCACCACCGGATAACGAAACTTCGCGAGCAGCATTTTATTTGTTTTATCGTCTATAGTGAACTGTTTTTGCTTCTTTTCTCCGCGATTATCAAATGTTGCGATACGCTTTTGGCCGTCATCATCAAGAGCTTCGATCCGATACCACTCGGCATCTTCGCGCACAATCTCACTATCTGTCGCACGAAATGAGGTGCCTCTGAGTGTAATATACATCGCCTCTAATATCGACGTCTTGCCTGAGCCGTTTCGCCCAGTAATAAGCGTCGTTGTAGGGGAGAGTGTGAGCGATGTGTCAGTATGATTACGGACATTCACCACCCGAATTGCAGTAATCTTCATCTGTTAGCTCTTAAGCGGCATAATGATATGCGTGTAGTTCGCATCCTTTTCGTTCGCTGCAGTAAATACACACGGAGAAAGCTTACCACTAAAGCGGAAGTTAATAGTGTCGCTATCCATGACACTTAGCGCTTCAGTAATGTAACGCGAATTAAGTGTCACTTGACCATCGGCCGTTACAGTCGCATCGGCGCTAGAGGTATTCTCGCCAAGCTCGCTCGCAATAGAATGAATACGCAGCTGGTTTGCTTCTTTATCAGCCATTAAGGTAACACTACCCCCTGAATCGCGCGAAAACAAACCGGCGATCTTTACAATACGAGTAAACTCACTTGTCGAAACCGTAATATTTGTTTCAGACTCTTTTGGAATAAGCTGTCGATAATCAGGGTAATTACCATCGATGAGCCGGCTCGTAATTTCTGCGTCGCCAACCCTAAAACGGACTTGTGTATTGTCGAACAATACTTCGATCTCACTCACGCTATCATTAATCGTCCTCAGGGCCTCCTGTAAGCTCGAAGAAGGCACAATAGCCTCGATCGTGCTGCGTGACTTCATTAAGCGACGTTCTGCTAAGCGATAGCCGTCTGTACCCGCTAGATAGAGTTCACCATCAACGGAATGCCAGTACACGCCTGTAAGCACAGGGCGAGAAGTATCACTACTTGCCGTAATGATCGTTTGATTGACAGCCTGCTTGAAATCTTCAGTCGTAATCGTATACGCAACTGCCTCTTTTTCTTCAATTGAAGGCAACTCGGGGAATTCTGAGGCATCTACACCAGTAAGATTTGATGAGAAATTACCAGACGCAATTGTCATCGAAGTGTTCTTGCTCGTGATATCTACCGTCCCTTTAGGGAGACTAGCGATAAACTCGCTAACAAGTCGTGCAGGTAAAGTGAGCTCGCCTTGCTTTGTTACCTTTGCGCCGACGTAATAAGTAGCTGCGATCTCTAAGTTAGTCGCCGCAACAAGTAATCGATTACCTTCCGTACGTAGTAGCACATTGTTAAGGATTGGTAGCCCAGTTCGACTACTTGCTACACGACCCACAATACTGAGTGCTCGTGCAAGATTTTCTTGTGTGACCGAGAGTTCCATTATTATTAAATATCCTTTCTAACGAATTGATAGTAACTATAGTAGGTACTGTGGAAAGTGGGTAAAACCACACTTACAACAGGGGTAAAATTACTCTTTTTGTATGTGGACAATGCGGGCAGGATATTTGTGTATAGAGTGTGAGTGAAATAGTTATTTATCCACGTGCGACGGGTGATTGCTTGGTTTTGGGTGAGGGCAGTGTATAAACGAACACATTTTTTACCGGCACCTTTACGCAAGTAATTCACAGAGTTTCCACAGGCGTTGAGCGCACGGTCTACTAGGTTACGCATATAATTTCTCTCGAATCTCAGCGACTTGTTCGCGAATCATAAAATCAAGCTTGATAGATTTTTCTATCTTCTCAACAGAATGAATTGCCGTTGTGTGGTCTTTGCGGCCAAGTTCCTGCGCGATGCGAGGGAAGCTCATATGGAGCTCGCTGCGTAGTAAGTACATTGCAATCTGACGAGGCACGACAATATATTTGTCGCGACGGCTACTACAGATTTCTTTTGCATCAATCTGGAAGTGGCGCGCAGTTTTATCAATAATTTGCTTTGGCGTGACGTGCTGCGGGCGAGACTGGCGCACATTGCCTAACAAGCCTTCGGCGGTCGTAACATCTGGTGCTACCCCGCGCATTTCTGCATATGCGAGTAGTTGATTGAGCGCGCCTTCAAGTTCACGGACATTTGTCTTAATATTTTTCGCTAAATATTCAACGGTGTCATGCTCGAGATTGACGCCCGATAAGCCAGCTTTTGTCTCAACGATCGCACAGCGCGTTTCAAAATCTGGCATCTGAATATCGATTGCCATACCCCATTCAAATCGACTACGAAGACGTTCGGTGAGGGTAGGGATACTGCGTGGCGGCTTATCGCTACTGATAATGATTTGCTTGTTTGCCTGGTGTAGTGCGTTGAACGTATGAAAGAATTCCTCTTGGACTTTCTCTTTTCCGGCAATGAACTGCATATCGTCGACAATCAGCACATCAACAGATCGGTACTTGTCTGAAATACTCTTCTTCTTGAAGCGGATCATTTCGACATATTCTTTTACGAATGTCTCAGTATTGATATAGAGCACTTTCGCTGACGGGTCCTGTTTAATAATGGCATTACCGACAGCTTGCATAAGGTGAGTCTTACCAAGACCCACGCCACCGTAGAGAAAGAGCGGGTTATATTTTGTGCCGGGATTTGCAGCGACGGCTTGGCAGGCGGCGTAAGCGAGGTCATTGCTTGAACCAACGATGAAATTATCAAGGGAGTAGCGAGGGTTTAGTGTGTTAGCACTGATTGGCTGGTTAGATGGAGTGGGGAGGGAGACTGATGGCATTGGCGCAACGAGACTCTCAATGCGCGCAGACATCGATTCGGTATCGCCAGTCGTCTCACGGTTGACGATACTTTTCTTCACAGTGTGTACTTGATATTGCACACTCGGAGCAGCCACTCCGTTATGCTTTAATACCTCACGGATCTTATCGTCGTAACGCTTTTCAAACTGTGATTTCGCGAAAATGTTCGCTACTCCAATCGTCACAGCCTCGTCAGTATAGTCGAGAAGCGTCGTGTTTTTGAACCATGCCTCAAATTGCCCGTGAGGAACAGATAGTTCTATCTCCCCAAGTACACTTTGCCACAGTGCGTTATACATTCACTCCCCCTGTTCGTTAATCTGTTCTTATGATACCGAGAATCAAAGTTTTCCACAACTAATCAAGTGTTGTGGATTTTTACACCATGCCGGCAGGGCAAACTAGGGCAAGGTTTGTCCACAAACGTCAACCACCTCTGTTAATCTGTGGATAACTGTCGCCCGATTGTGGATAAAGTTATATGACGAGGATATATTTTAGACAAAAATTCAAGGAGATATTGATAAAAGAGGTGAATAAGCGTATAATACGTTATTGATATGCCAAAGCGAACTTACCAACCACACACACGTCACCGAGCGAAGACTCATGGTTTTCGTGCACGTGTTGCATCGAAAGCTGGTCGGCTTGTATTAAAGCGTCGCCGCGCTAAGGGTCGCGCTAAAATCGCCATCTAGTGAATAAAATTACCGCCTGAAGTTCAGACGGTAATTTTATTCTGTATACTGGTATACATATGATTAATGCAACGCTACGCTTCCATGGACACGGCAGTCTGCGCTACCTCTATAAAAACGGCAGCGCTGTACGTTCGCATTTGTTCACACTTAAATACACGGTAAATCCTCACCGTAAGAAATCGCGCTTTGCGGTGGTTGTGAGTAAAAAAGTGCATAAATCTGCGGTAGGACGCAATCGCATGCGTCGCAGAGTATATGAAATACTTCGTCAGGAAATCCCTAACCTTGCTACGACTTGTGATGTTGCTGTGATTATCTCAAGTGGTGAGGTGTTATCGATTGAACATAGCGAACTGGTTTCGGTACTCCAGGATTTACTCAGCCAGGCTGAACTCCTTAAAAAACAGTAATACGCTCCCTAGTGACACTCTGGGGCTATCTGCTATACTTATAGGAGTAAGATTTATCTGGAGTATTCATGTTTGAAACCATTATTGTAAAGCCTATTTTCAACGCACTGATGCTACTTTACAGCATCATTCCAGGCGGTGATTTTGGCGTCGCGATTATCATTTTTACGGTGATTATCCGCTTCGTCCTCTACCCGCTGGTTAAAAAGCAACTGCATCAAACGAAAATGATGCGCAAAATGCAACCTGAGCTCGCAAAAATTAAAAGCGCAGCAAATGGCAATAAGCAGCTCGAAGCAACGATGCAGATGGAACTATATAAACGCTACGGTATTAATCCGTTCCAGTCCATCTTGGTGTTGATTATTCAGTTACCTATTTTTATTGGCCTTTACCAGGTGATTCAGGTCGTTACGCTACACCGTAACGAAGTAGTAAAGCTTGCGTATGAGCCGGTGCAGCACATTCCTGCGATTCACAAGATTATTGAAAATCCAGACAACTTTAATCACACGATGCTTGGGTTTATCGATCTTACGAAGACGACCTTTAGCCATGGTGGAGTTGATATTGCCCTATTGGTACTTGCGCTTCTCTCGGCTGTGACACAGTATGTCATTAGTAAACAACTTCTGCCAACGAGCAGTAAACCTGCGAAACGTTTCCGCGATATTATGAAAGAAACAGCTTCTGGCAAACAATCTGATGCGAGTGAAATGAGCAACGCAATGATGGGTAATATGTCGAAGTTTATGCCAATCATGATGTTTTTCATTATGGTTAACTTGCCAGGCGCACTTGCCCTTTACTACACGGTATCTAACCTTGTCGCGGCAGCGCAACAACACTACTTGCTTAATAAAGATACCGAAGAGATGGAAGAGCTCGCTGAAGAGGTTGTTGATCAACCAAAAGCTAGCAAGAAGGGTAAAGCCGCTCAGCGCGCAAAAAAGGCGAGCGAGGCACATATTACTCGGATTAAGGCGAAATAGGAGAACGTTATGGATGCTACACAGTCAATTGAATTCGCACGTGATTTCCTCAAGGATATCATTTCATTCTTTGGTGAAAACATTGAGGTAACCGCGACGCAAGAAGAAGACATTATTGAACTCTATGTTGAATCGAGCGACCTTAATAGCATTTTGATTGGTCGTAATGCCGAGACGCTTCGTAGCCTACAGTATATTGTGAGCACTGCACTGCGCAATAAAGATGCCGAACTTATTCGCGTGAACGTCGATATTGCTGACTATAAAAAGCAGCATGAAGAGAAGGTAGCTGAAAAGGCACGGGGCTGGATAGAGCAGGTACGCGCAACAGGTGATTCATACATCGCGCATATTAACGCAGCTGATCGTCGTGTTGTACACCGAGTAGCCGCAGAATATGCAGACATTCGCACCTATTCAGAGGGTGAAGGCCGCGACCGTAAGATAGTTATCGCACAAGCCAGCTCATAATCTAGTAGAATAGAAGTAAGGTAAGAATAGGAGAATAAAATGTCAGGGTTAGTTATCGCAATCATTATCATTGTAGTTTTGGTTGTTATCGCCGCAATTATCGCAGGCATGTACAACGGTCTGGTTCGTCTCAACATAAAGGCGCAAGAAGCGTGGAGTGGTATCACTGTTCAACTTAAGCGCCGTGCTGATTTGATTCCAAACCTCGTGGAGTCTGTGAAGGGGTACGCGGCGCACGAAAGTGGTGTGTTTGAGAAAGTTACTGAAGCTCGCTCGGCAATTATGAGTGCAACTCAGGTAGGGCCGGCAGCTGCCGCTAAAGCAGAAGGTGAGCTTACGGGCGCTCTTAAAAGCCTCTTTGCGGTCGCTGAGAACTATCCAGATCTTAAGGCGTCGCAAAACTTTATGGACTTGCAAGCACAGATCGCTGATACTGAAGATAAAGTTGCGGCTTCACGACGCTTCTATAACAGTACCGTTACCTTGTTTAACACCAAGCGTAAGGTATTTCCAACAAATATCTTTGCAAATATGCTCGGATTTACTCAAGACAAAGAATTCTTCGATGTCCCTGAGGCCGAGCGCCAGACAATCGAACAGGCTCCAGAAGTTAAGTTTTAGTCACTGGTAGGTTCCAGTGTTTACGTCACTCCTTAGTATCGCTACGTTGCCGCTCGAGTTTTTCGCTCGAGCTGGTGGCGGTGGCTCGGGTGGAAGCGGCGGCGGTGATAGTGGTGGGATCTTTGTATTCTTGGGATATATCCCCATGCACGCAGTGGGTGCGCTTCTTCGACGCGCCGGTGCGAAAAATGAAGTTATTAAGATCGTCGCAATTATCACTGGATGGGTTATCGCAGTAGTTTACGCTATTATCTGGACTGTTATTTGGCGCGGATTCGGATTGTTTGTTGGTATGGCAGCACTCGTTGGTATGGCAGCTGGGCTTTATAATCTCTTTGCTAAATTAAAGCAGAGTAAACAAACACAGGCGGAATTAGAGGCGGCGAGCGCAGGTGACGCTGCGTGGTCTGAAGATAGGCTTGTCGCCCACGCGAAACAAGTGTTTCTGCAGTACCAGCAGGATTGGTCTAAGCTTAATGCTAAGGCGATGCAAAGCTACTTAACGCCATATTACTATAATCATGCATCGTTAATGATCTATATCCTACAATCGATGGGCCGTCGAGATGAAATGCAAAATGTGCAAATACAGGATGCGGTGATTCTTGGCGTTAACAACGACGCGGACGATAGCCGGGATACGTTTACAATTGGAATTACCGCTCAAGCCACTGATCAGTTGATTAACACTACGACTGATCAAGAAATATTCACCGATCGAAAACCTTTTACCGAGTATTGGACGTTCCAGCGTAGCGGTAATACCTGGCTGCTTGGCGGTATTTCTCAGGCTACCGCCGATCCATACGCGCTCAATGGACAGCTGCGTGACTTTGCACAGAAGAATGGCTATTACTACAGCCTTGATATGGGGTGGTTATTTATCCCACAGCGCGGCCAGCTATTTGGTGAGGCGAAGTTTGGCACATCTGACATTAATAATCATATTGTCGGGATGTATAACAATCAGCTACTTGTGCAGTTTTATAGCTATGTAAAGAATCCTCAATCGAGCACTAAGCCATACGTGATTGCACAGGTAAATGTACCAAAACAATACGGTAATATTGTTGTGCGCCGCAAGAAGATGCTTCAAATGGGGATTCGCGGCTTAGAAAAAGTAGAAACCGAGTGGACGCAGTTTAACGACAAATACGAGGTATTTGCGTCAAGCGCGGAACAAGCAACGAGCTTTGAGCTACTAAACCCAACGTACATGGAGCAGCTCGAGGCGCTTCCGTTTGAGGTTAGTATCGAGGTGGTAGATAACGTTATTTATCTTTACACTAATGAATTAACGGCTACACTTGAGATTTACGGAGCAATGCTTGATCTCGTCAACAAAGCCTTTAAAGAGCTACGTTACTAGATTAATCTCTTAGCGCCTTCATATAGACATCGTGAGTCTGCTCGGCCATACGACGCCATGAGTATTTAGCAACTTGTTTTGTGCCGCGAGCAATCATATCACTGCGAAGCTTTTTATCGTGAATGACATGATCGATAACCGAAGCCATATCGTGAATATCGGTAGGATTAAAATATTCAGCAGCCTCACCGAGAACTTCAGGAAGACATGAGGCATTACTACTAAGAACTGGCGTGCCATACGCCATAGCTTCAAGTGGCGGCAGGCCAAAGCCTTCCATAAGCGAAGGGAATACGTATGCCTTAGTTTTAGTGAATAGCCAGTCGCGCTGGCTATCGGGGATAAACCCGGTAAAGTGAATATTTTTGTAGCCCTGCTTTTCGTAAAATTCTTTATTACGTTTGGTATCTTCGTTCATTCGACCGACAAAGACAAGGCCGAGGTTGGGATTTTCTTTGAGTAAATCCTGGTGGGCAGCTGCTAGTCGACGTAAGTTTTTGTAATCTGGCTGCTGGCCGACATACATAATAAATTCCTTAAAAGGAACATCATATGGCTCAAGCTCGCCTTTATAGACTTCACCAGATTCATAGATGACTGATATCTTATTGTCGGGTATATGGCTGAATTTTTGATACTCGCGTTTAGTATTGTTACTGATTGCGATCACGTGACTACTAGTGCGCGCAATCCGTTTGAACACCCACCGGCCAACAAGTTGCTTGGCGTGGAAGATGAGCCAATTTTTATCACTATTGTAGGTATTGAGGAGCGTGAGGTCGTGCATAGTTGTGACGTGCTTACCCGTATAGAATACGGGCTGTTGTGGCATACAAAAATGCACTAAGTCAGGAGCGAGGGCGTCGAGGAACTTCTTAAATCCGACTTGTTCCGCGAGAGAGTAGTTGTCGAACTCGGCTACTTTAACAGTAAAATTGGGCGCACTCGGCTTCCAGTACGTAGTATCTTTTGCTCGCAGCAGCACTGTGTACTGGTTTGTCGTGTCTATTTGTTGTAAGTATTCCAACAATTTTGCTACGTACGTACCTGTACCAGAGTTGATGATTCGGGCGTCTATTGCGATGTGCATATATTCCTAATATACAGTACTATAGAGGTAACCACAAAGGAGGGATCATGGCTGAATTTGCAGACAGTATTACTATGCTTATTAAAAATCAGAGTAACAATAAAGTAGAGATGGTCGCCGACATTATAAAATTCGCTACGCAGGCTGGCTATAGTATCGCTGATGTTGATGATACGAAACCATGGGGCGGGTATGTTCGATTTGACTATAAAGATGGCGACCGCTTCATTAGTGAATTCTTTCCTGATATCAATCCTGAGCAAGCTCGTCTCGGCATCCCTGACGCCGAACTTAGTCCAAAGATCTTGCTTGTTGAACCAAAACAACGCTTGAGCTGGCAGGTGCATGCACGTCGCGCTGAGCGCTGGAAATTTCTTAATGATGGCGGCTACTACAAGAGCACGAGTGCCGATAACCCAGGTGGGCTCATCGAGGCGCATGCTGGTGATGAGGTTCAGTTTGAGGCGGGTGAATGCCATCGCTTAGTAGGGGCTAAAGATCTATATACATTTGTTGCAGAAATTTGGCAGCACTCAGATAAATCTCACCCATCTGACGAGGCTGACATTACGCGGCTTCAAGATGATTACAAGCGTTAATCCTTTTTGAATACAAGCTTACTGTAAAGTATATAATTCCATACAAGCGAAACGGCAGTGGCGATAAGCTTAGCGATGAGCAGGCCGATATTCTGATTGTCTATAATTTGCTTAGCAAGTGGCATAGTTACGTTGATGACGATTGTTTGTAGTACCCAAAGCCCAAATAAGGTAACAACGACAAACAACACCATCTCGCGTACGACATTTGTATCTGTCGTCTTGAACGTAATTTTTTTATTCGCAAAGAAACTAAAAATAAAGGCAGCACCAGTCGAGCAGACATTGGCAAGCTCTACTGGGAAGCCGAGAGACTTCAATAGGAACAGCAAGCCAAAGTCGATAGCGGTATTAACGAAGCCAACCACTGCGTAGCGTACGACTTGGTGACTATTTTTCAGCTTTTCGGTGAGACTCATGGAGTTCCTCGATGAAATAAAGCGGGCGGCGTTTTGTTTCATTAAAGATGCGGCCGATGTATTCGCCAATAATACCAATGCTTAACAGCTGAACACCGCCTAAGAACAAAATCACTGCCATCGTTGATGAGTAGCCGCCGCCTGTTGGCACACCAAATATCGGGCGAATAAGTAGGTAGAGGATATATACAAATGCAACAACAGAAACAATACTACCAATTACACTCGAGATACGTAGTGGTGCGGTTGTAAAGCTCGTAATACCGTCAACGGCAAGATTAATGAGCTTAGCATAATTCCATTTTGTTTGGCCGGCGGCACGAGGATCGCGGTCGTAGAGGAATTCTTTTTTCTTATACCCTATCCAGCTGTACATGCCTTTCGTGTAGCGCTCGCTTTCGCGGAACTGTTTGAGCGCCTCGATGCAACGACGATCGAGTAGGCGGAAGTCACCGGTGTCAACTTGGATGGGGATGCGCGTTGAGCTCTGTAAGATTTTGTAGTACCACTGGCTGGTTTTTTTCTTTAAAAAGCTTTCACCAGCACGGCTACGACGTTTTGCGAATACATCATCATAGCCCTCTTCCCAGTATTTGATCATCTGTGGAATAAGCTCGGGCGGATCTTGTAGATCGGCATCAATAATTACCATAGCGTCGCCGCGCACGTTGTCAAACCCAGCGATCATAGCTGTCTCTTTACCGAAATTGCGGCTGAGGTTAATGTATGCAACGCGGTGGTCTTTATCGGCTTGCGCACGGATAAGTTCGTAGGTGTTGTCGCGACTGCCATCGTTCACGAAAAAGAACTCAAAGTCATAGTTGGGGTTGTTGTCCGCAAGTGCTTCAAGCCGGTCGAAGAGGAGGCTGAGCACTTCTTCTTCGTTATAGGCGGGGATGAGGAGTGAAATAAGCTTTTTCATAGTTACCCCTATTGTACACGGTTTACGAGCTCTGTAATACTGTCTGCAGTAATTGCTCCAGATTTAGTAAGATACTCGGTTTTAGCCGTGGCACTTTCTTGATTATTTTCACCAAGGATTGCGCCAGCGTGGCCCATTTGTACTCCAACAGGCGCACTGTGGCCTGCGATGTACGCGTATACGGGTTTCGTCACGTAGGCTTTTATATAATCTGCAGCAGCAATCTCATCGGTCCCGCCAATTTCACCGATCATGACAATGCGTTGCACCTCGGGGTCATTTTCGAAAAGTTCTAAGCATTCGATAAAATTCGTACCGCGTATCATGTCGCCACCAATACCAATGATGTACTTTTGCCCAAATCCGGCTTTTGTCAGTAAATCCATTGTTTCGTAGGTGAGCGTGCCGCTGCGGCTTACGACAGCGGTGTCGCCGTGCATGCTGAGCGCAGCAGGGATAATGCCAAGGAGTTGGTTGCCTGGAGTAAGTACGCCCGGGCAGTTTGGCCCAATAAGGGTGCTTTTGCTGTTTTTGAGCCGCCGACGCACGGCAAGCATATCGTGCACAGGGATATGCTCGGTAATGCACACAATCAGGGGAATGCTTGCTTCGATTGCCTCAAATATTGCACCTTTAGCAAATGGGGCAGGAACAAAAATAACAGAAGCATCTACCATTATGTCCTTTTGTGCCTCTATAACACTGTTATATACAGGGATACCGTCAACTGCCCTGCCACCCTTGCCTGGCGTGACACCGGCGACGATATTTGTGCCATAGGCAATCATATTTCGAGCGTGGAATTGGCCGTTTTTGCCGGTAATCCCCTGCACGATTACGTTTTTGCCGGTGAAAATAGAGTTATCCATTAGTCAACTCCTTCAGACAGGTTGGTAAATCGGGGTAGAGGATTAACCCGGCATCAGCGAGTAACTTTGTGGCCTCGGTGCTCTTATTACCACTTAACCGTATATAAAGGTCAGGGAGGTTGGTGAATTGCTTGCGCGCTTCTAAGATCGCATTTGCTACATCATCACAGCGCACAATACCGCCAAATATATTAATAACGATTGCATTTACACTTGGAAACTTTAGAATCTTTTGGAAGCTAGCAACAATTCCCTCAACTGTCGCGCCACCCCCGATGTCTAAGAAGTTAGCGGGCGTGAGACCGGCTTGCTTCACGGCGTCGACGGTAGCCATAGCGAGGCCCGCACCATTAGCAATGGTAGCGATAGTGCCGTGAGAGTTAAGCGTAACGAAGTTTGCGCTTGTTGGCATCTGTTCGAAACGCCATTCTGGGTGGCGAAATGCAGCGTCATCGTCAAGTGCCATTTTGCAGTCAGCAGCTATTAACGTGTTGTTTTTCGTCAGAATTAACGGATTAATCTCGAGTAAGGTCGCATCAGACTTTATGAAGCAGTCGTAAAGATCTTTTACTAATTCCTGCAGGGTAAATACTTGGTTAGGGAGATCATAATATTCTGCCAACATCTCACCAAGCGCATCGGTACTATTGGAAGTGAGCGACTTGCGTAGAAACTCGCTTGCATCGTGAGATTCAATCTCGATACCGCCTTCTTTATGGACGACAAGTTCAATTTCAGCGGTTGCTCGGTTGATGATGATAGATAGGTAATATTCATGGGAGATTTCTAGTAATTCTTCAGCGAGAACTGTCTGCGGCTTTTCATCTTTAAGGGCAAGATTAAAGATACGATTTGTAGCTGAAGCTATTTCTGATTGCTCGCGTACAACTATAACACCGCCGGCCTTGCCGCGACCACCAGCGTGTACTTGGGATTTTAAGACAACAGGAGCCTTCGGGAGAGGATTATCTTGTCGTAAAGGGACTCCACTAGGGATGGGAATAGTAAACTTGCGTAAAATTCCTTTTGCCTCGTATTCGAGTAAATTCATATAACCATTGTAACGGCTTCTCGAGTATATGCTAGTGAATGAGATGTGATGCGGTATAATTACTATAGATATGTTAGGATACGCCAAAACCAAGTATCGCTATTCGGCGATATTGCTCAGAGAACTAGTAGTTACAGATTTTAAACTTAGGTACCAGAACTCTGTTCTTGGATATCTTTGGTCTCTACTGCGTCCACTTTTCTTGTTTGTCATACTTTATGTAGTATTTGTCAACTTCTTGAAGGTTGGTAACAATGTACCGCATTGGCCTGTTGGTCTCTTGCTCGGCATTGTGCTTTGGAATTTTTTTATTGAGGTTTCAAATACGGGTATACGTGCCGTGGTGGAGCGTGGAGATGTTATTAGAAAAATTAACTTTCCAAAGTATGTGATTATCTTAGCAAGTAGCGTCTCCGCACTGATTAATTTACTGATAAATCTTGTTGTGATTGCAATTTTTATGGCTATTAATCATGTCCCATTAATGGCCACGCTTTTGTTGTCTCCATTTCTTATCTTAGAATTATTTATCTTTTCGCTGGGCATAGCCTGTTTGCTGAGTGCTCTATATGTAAAACTTCGTGACATTGCTTATATATGGGAAATCTTAGCGCAAGGCCTTTTTTATGCATCAGCGGTAATTTACCCAGTTACTCTTGTTCTTGATAGAAGTCCGCGTGTGGCTGAGGCGCTATTATTCAATCCTGTAGCGCAAATTATCCAGGATACGAGATATGCTGCAGTTAGCCATAGTATGCCAACTTTATACAGTATCAGTGGAAGTGTTATGGTGGCTTCCATTCCCGTGTTTATTGCAGTTATCCTGTTTGCGTGTGGTGCATGGTACTTTAAGCGGCAATCGCCATATTTTGCGGAGGAAGTGTAATGAATAAGACCAAGGAAGCCTCGGAAGTCGCTCTGTCAGTAAAGGGTGTTTCAAAAGATTTTATACTACCGCACGAAAAGAAGAGCTCGATCAAGAGTGCAATCGTTGGGGCTTTTAGGTCTCATGATCGCTCAGTAGATGTTCAACATGCGCTGAGTGGTATAGATTTTGAGGTTAAGAAGGGTGAGTTCTTCGGCGTGCTTGGGCGAAATGGAAGTGGAAAAAGTACCCTTTTAAAGATTATGGCTGAAATCTATCAGCCAACAGAAGGCACCGTATCTCACCGGGGTAAGCTTGTACCGTTTATTGAGCTTGGTGTTGGGTTTAATCCAGAGCTTACTGGTCGCGAAAACGTTTACTTAAACGGTGCACTCCTTGGTTTTTCTCGTAAGGAAATCGATGCTCGTTATGATGAGATTGTTGAGTTTGCTGAGCTCGAGAACTTTATGGAACAGAAAATGAAGAACTACTCATCAGGGATGCAAGTGCGTCTAGCGTTTTCTGTTGCGACACGTGCCGAAGCTGATATCTTACTTATCGATGAGGTGCTTGCGGTTGGTGACGCAAGTTTCCAGCGTAAATGCTATGATTATTTTAAATCGCTCAAGAAACAGAAGAAAACGATCATATTTGTATCACATGATATGTCTGCGGTAAGGGAGTTCTGTGATCGCGCAGTCCTTATAGATAAAAGTAAGGTTGTAGCGAGCGGTGCCACCGAAACGATTGCAAATAAGTACACTCAGCTATTCCTCGATAGTATTAAAGAGGAAGACGGATCAGATAGTAATAACCGCTGGGGTGACGGTCGAGCTCTTTACTCGGATATTTCCCTCGCGAAGCCACTCATCACTGAGAAAGATAAGGCGTTGCAATTCGATGTAACATTTGAGGCTAAACGAGACCTTGAGTCAATTATAGCGGGGTCATCGCTAACAACCGCAACCGGATATGAATATTGCGGGACGAACACGGATCATCAGAACCTGGTGATTAAAGATATTAAGAAGGGTGAGAAGGTTACATTGAAGTGGTCATACCCAAATATCTTTAGCAATGGTCGACATTACGTCAACTTATCGTTGCACGGCCATTCGGGCGCTGATGTTGCAGATTGGTGGACTGATGCAATGCATTTCGATGTTCGCAAAAAAGAGCAGTCGCCTTTTGTCGTTACGCCAGATATCGATATTAAGCTCGAGAGGCAAAAAAGTCGTTAAATGGCCCGACAGAAGCTTGTTATTGAAGCCTCAGCGATCGCAGATAAGCAGCCGAGCGGAGTAGGATATAGCATCATTAACTTTATTGACGCATTAAGCTCGAATGCTTCAATAGCTAATGTGTACGATATTCATATTATTGTTCCGTCGCGGCGTTTGCAATTTGCAAAGGATAATATATCAACTGAAAATATTACGATACGACATAATTATCTCCAGAACCGTATCGTTAACCTTCTTAATTATCTCGGGCTGTTACCTCATATGGATAAAATATACGGACAAGGTCTATATTTATTTCCGAATTATAAGAATTGGCCATTAACCAAAAAATCAAAGTCCATGACAATTATTCACGACCTCGCTTTTCTTCTTTACCCCGATACGGTTGAACCAAAGAATCAAGCTATGTTAGCAAAAAACGTACCGCGCTGGATATACCGTACTGATAAAGTAATCACGGTATCTAATAACTCAAAACAAGAGATTATCAAAAATCTGTCTATTGATGCTGAAAGAGTAGCTACGTTGTATAATATCGTACCATCACTTAAAACTTTGCCTACACATGAAAAGGTTCTTGAGGTGCGCGAGCGGTACCACCTTCCAGAAAGATACCTTTTAATTCTTTCGACAATAGAGCCTCGCAAAAACTTATCTCAACTTCTTGATGTCTATGATGCTCTAGGTGATGCGTTTAAAGCAGCCTATCCGCTCGTTATATGTGGTGGAATCGGCTGGGAGCGACCGGCGGTTATTGAGCGTATGGAACAGGGTATACGTGATGGCTGGATTGTGAGACCTGGATATGTCAAAGAAGAGGATAAGCCCTCCTTGTATGCTGGCGCCAAGCTCTTTATTCACCCGGCAATTCATGAAGGATTTGGACTGCCACCCTTAGAAGCTCTTCAAAGCGGTACTGCTGTACTTGCAAATAACATCCCCGTCCTTAGGGAGGTGCTTGGTGACGCGGTGACGTATGCAGACTTTTCAGATGTCGCAGCTACAGTCGCACTATTACGCGAAATGATAGAAAGAGCCGTAAAACCAAACCAACAGACGGTAGCTGGTATACTAGAGAGATACAGTCCTGACTCTGTCGTCAGTGCATTTTGCAGTATAGTAGAAGAGTTGTAAAAGGAGAATGATGAAACAGCGTATTTTGATTCTTGGCACATACCCCTTGCATCCAGCAATGCATGGTGGGCAGAAGAGAACGGTAGCGATTATTGAGAAGTATCGAGAGCTCGGGCACGAAGTAAAGTATGCTTCGATTTGCACACCCGGTAACTACACGAACTATTCAAAAGACGACCTAAGGGTGAGCGAAGAGACTATGCAGGCGCTTAATGTTATACCATCACCTACCTTTACAGAACTTGTTACATGCCAAGAGGCAGCAAAAGATCAGCGTATCATCGCGAAGCTAAAGCAGACTATCGCATCATTCAAACCCACAGTAGTTGAATACGAACAAGCTTACGTCTATGCGCTCGTGAAAGCTGCAGGGGACGCACTTGAACTAGAAGGTGTCACGATATTCTTTAGTAGTCACAATGTTGAATGGCAAATGAAGCAAGATATTGCTCTATCTGAGGGGTGTACTCCCGAGGAGATAAGTCCATACGTCTCAGCAATCAAAGAAATCGAAACCGAGCTTACCTTATCGGCTGAGCGCGTGATGGCGGTGAGCCAGTCGGATATCGATACTTATCGAAAGCTTGCAAAGGGCGGGGTTTATATATTGGCGCCAAATGGCATTAATCCCCTTCATCCAAGCGAAGCAGCGAAAGCTGCATGGCTGAAATTATTTAACGAGCAGGGAGTGAATCGAACGGCGGTATTTGTTGCGAGCGCTCATCCTCCTAATCTTCATGGCTTTAGGACGCTGATAGACGGCATCGGTTTTCTTGGCTTTCAGGAGAGGATTGTGATTGCTGGTGGAGTATCTGATATGCTGAAAGACTTGGCTAAAAAAACGAGCGACATTCAGCTCGCAACGCTTCGTAACCGCGTACTATTCGTTGGACGTCTTTCAGAGACAAAGTTACAGGGGCTCATTGCAGCAGCAGATGCGGTGATTCTACCGGTGCTTGAAGGCGGCGGCTCAAACTTAAAGACAGCCGAGGCTATTACCTCAGGAAAGCCAATTATCGCTACTACCCATGCATTTAGGTCGTATGATGATTTTATGAGTTTTCCAAATACGTATATTGCCGATGAGCCTGTTGCATTCCAGGCTGCTATTAAAAAAGCACTCAGTAGTAAGTATGTAGCGCGAGACCAAGAGCAGACAGAGAAGGCTCGACAGGTTCTCTGGGATGCATGTCTCAAGCCGTTAGAGGAACTATTTTAAGGGGTATTATGCAGCATAAATTATGGATTGATATGACGGACCTTTCGCAGTGGAAGGGTAACATGACCGGTGTACAGCGGGTTATTTATGAGATTGCCTTGAGATATCATAACAGTGATACACTAGTAGGCTATTTCGTTTATGATGATAGGAGTCGTCGATGCTATGAAGTGCCATTCGAAGCTATCGATGTGATTATTAATGCACCCGTTACCAACGCTAAGTCAGCAGCTTCTCCGACGAAGCGCATGGCTAGTATGGCATTTGGCTTTGTCCAGCGTCAATATAATGGGTTATCAGACGAGACGAAAGAGAAGATACCAGAAAGCGTACGATTAGGTGGTAAGCTTGCCTTGAAAGGGACAGAAAAGGTTGCTCGCACAATCCTTCATAACGTTCGTGAGATGCGAGCGCGTCGCATGAGTCGGGCGGTAAAGACTTCAATTCAACAAGGTCATACAACTCCATTCAAAAAAGGCGACACGATCTTCGTCATTGGCGCATCCTGGGATTCAAAGACGAAAATCAATGATATTATGCGTCTAAAGTACGAATACCATCTCAGATACGTACAAGTTATTCACGATGTAATTCCAGCTTTTGATCCGTACTTGTTCGGAGACGGATTCGCTGCCGACTTTGATACGCGTATATTTGAATCTATCGCAAATGCCGACTTATTGCTCTGTGTCTCGAAGGCAACTCGTGACGAATTGCTACGCTTTTGTGAAGTTGCGCGGATTAAGCCTCCAGTGGTAGAGGTGATCCGACTTGGCGACGACTACACGCAAAGTTCACACCCTGTACGTCCGAAGATGAACTTAAAAAATGGCGAGCCATTCGCTCTTTGTGTAGGTACTTATGAAGTAAGGAAGAATCATCACCTCCTCTACTATGCAGTTAAAGAAGCTCTCTACAGAGGTGTTGATGTACCGAAGGTGATCATTATCGGTAGGCCAGGCTGGTTGGTCCACGACCTAACCTATACGCTACAAAATGACCCTGCAGTGCATGATAAAATTCAGTACCTTGGCGGGGTGAGCGATGAAGAAAAGACATGGTTATTCCAAAATTGCAGCTTTACAGTATTTCCATCAGTATTTGAGGGCTGGGGACTCCCTGTAGGCGAATCTCTCTACTATGAGAAGCCTTGTATTTCCTCAAGCATATCATCAATGCCAGAAATTGGTGGTGACATCGTAGATTATTTCTCGCCATTCAACTCAGGCGAGTGCCTTGATAAAATGATCGAATACAGTAATCCCGAAGTTTTAGCTCGGCGCACTGATCAAATACGAGCCCAGTATAAGCCGTATCTCTGGGATCAGACATACCAGCAAGTCAAATCCTTTATAGAAAAATAGGGCACAATAAAAATAGGTAAGTGGTGCTTACCTATTTTTATTGTCTCGATATTTATCTAGTTCTGAATCTTAATCCAGTAATTAATGCCTGTGCTGTCAAACCAAGCCTTACCTTCAGATACGAGGCTATAATATTCAATGTAGTCGCCTACCTGATTTGGTATCGTCACAGGGAAGGCGAATGTCCCGATTTGTCCAGGCGTAACAGAGCTCTCCTTAAGTGTCGTTGGACGGTTGCATGACAGCCATGCGTTCGTACAAAGACTACTGTTCTTATCTGCGACAACAGCGAAATTGACAGGATTAGGGCCGCTGTTTAGCCATGTTACGTTCCCGGTATTTTTTGCTTTTACCACTAAGTAGGCTGTATCACCTGGGTGAGTGTACCACATGTTCTTTGGGGTAGTCATCGTGCTATCGGTAAACGCTTCTTGAGATTGAATACTCCAGGTATAGCTATCGGGGACGATCTTAATCCAGTAATTAATCCCAGTACTATCGAACCATGCTCTACCTTCTGATACTAAGCTATAGTATTCAATATAGTCACCCGGCTTATTTGGTATCGTCACAGGGAAGGCGAAAGTACCTACTTGACCTGGTGCCACTGTAGCTTCTTGAAGCGTTGCGGGACGATTACATGACAGCCATGCATTTGTACAGAGGCTACTATTTTTGTCTGCTGCGACTGCAAAGTTTACTGGATTTGGACCGCTATTTGACCATGTTACGTTCCCGGTATTTTTTGCTTTTACCACTAAGTAGGCTGTATCGCCCGGTCTCGTATACCACATATTTTTGGCCGTCGTCATGCTACTGTCGGTGTATGCTGATTGTGATTGAATACTCCAGGTATAGATGGCCTTTTGAGGGGTAAGATAGAAGTTTGCCCCAGGGTTGTTAAACCATGATTTTCCTTCAGCTACGAGAGAGACATACATTCTGAATGCGCCGACAGTGTTAGTCGGATTATAGGCGTCAAACTCAAACGTTCCTGTGCCACCAGGGGCCACGGATGTTTCCTGGAGTGTTGCCGGTCTATTGCAAGATAGCCAACCTTGACCGCAGAAAATACTATCACCGCCAAGTATAGCCAAGTTTATTGGTCCTGTTGAAGAATCCCATGTTAAGTTCCCGGTATTCTTTACTTTTAGTACGAGATGGACACTTCCTCCCGGAGGAATGTCGGTTGATGCTGCTGTTGTTTTTGTTGCGTCAGTGTAATAGCTTTGAGAAATAACTTGCCATGCGTAATCCGACCCATGAGTAGGTCCAAACCAATCATTATAGATGCGCCAGAAGTTTCTATTACCGTAAGCTGAGCAGCTATCACCTGTGCCGTATAGATTATTAAGCGCTGCCTGATTTGGCTGATATGGTGTGTAGTTGTAAAGACCGGTAGTTGCGTAGTTGCTCATCTCAAGCGCTGTACCGCCACAAGAGGTGTTTGGATTGTAGCCGACTGATGATACGTTGTATGGTTGCTGCCTATAAATGTAGTTGCCCTGCGTGTTTTTATCGTACGCATGGACCCTATAGTAGTTCCATTGCCAAGCAGCGTTATTTATTTGGTTGTATAGGCCCGCGTAGCTTGGATCACAAGGCGCATTGTCTGGACAACCGTAGCCCATAGCATTTGTATACTGATTTTGTAGAGGCCACGTATCATAAATCAGATTTAATGACTCTTTTTGCAGTGTAACCAAAAGAACCTTTGGATTGATGCCATTATCATCGGCAGCAGCTTTTATAATTTGCGCCGCACTGCATCCTTGACCAGCAGGCGCTGGAGTTGTTTGACTTGCGGTAGGACCACAGGTGGTATCAACAACAGAATCGCTCACCTTGGTGAGTGATGTAGTATAGGTATCTATAATTGGAGAAGATTGAGGTACTTGAATGTAGTCTTTTAGACACACGTAAGGAGGACCGGGCCAGCCTTGCTGAGCTGCGTATTGTGCATGGGTGAGATTTGGGTATCCATCATCCGCGGCCGACTGGGTGCCTTGTGTGTCGCAAGTAGAAACTTTGTTATTTAAGAAGGTTTGAATATCGTTCACAGACATTGAGCTACTTGTGTAGAAGAGTGTATCGTCGATGATGTTGCCCGCATTCCAGTCCGCTCCAGTCACTGCATGCGCTGGCATACTCATAATAAACACAGTAACTGACGCGGAGATGATTAGTAGTGAGAATAGCTTCGCTAAGTTTTTCATTGTATCGTGATGGATCCTGTCGTAGTTGTCACTGTGTTATTTGCAAAGTAGTTGACCTTTACTTGCCAGTCGCCAATCATGCTAAATTGGTAATCTGGTATAGATGTTGAACAAGAGTCGTTTGTTGTAGCTGCTTGGCTTACGACGGGTTTAGTCCCTTGTGCGGTAAAAGTAAAGGTGCATGTACCGGAGCTTGCTGGATTTGTTATTGTTGCAGTCAGATTTACGCTTCCGTTCTTTTGTTCAAGTTGCGCTATGGCGATGCTCATTGTTTTTGCGACAGGTACATCATTAGTCGTCTGGCTTCTACTTACGCCGGCCGCTGGCTCCGACTTTGTCGTACTTGTTGTCGTAGGGTCATTCTTAGTGGCCTCTTCTTTTTGTTGAGAGACAGTCTTGGTAGGAGTTGGTTTATAGAACGGATTTTTAATAATGTCAGTGATATGATGTGTCTCTGTGTATGCAAGAACTCCTGCCGCTATCAAGAGAATGCATGCAGTGATGAGGGCAAGTATCTTTTTATTGATATGTTTCTTTGTAGGTAATTGCATATATCCGCAGTCGTGAAATTAGTAGCTATTCACCTACTATTTAAACATAAACAGATTGGATTTACAATGAAGACTAGACTATTTGATGTAATTATTACGTGATAAATAGTCAACGACAATCCTTGAAGGTGAGGTACTGCTCGTGAGTCCTTGAAACTTCTTTTTATCAGGGTGGTTTTCCAGGAAGTCGGCAACTTTATTGACGTCCATTTTCGAAATAGATGCATTCAGCCCAAGGCCTTCTTGGCGTTCGGTGCGTCCACGGTGAACGATTACTGGTATTCCAAGGAAGAACGAGTCTTCCTGAAGACCGCCTCCATCTGTAATGATATAGTCAGCGTTTTTTACAATAGCCATGAAATCGAAATACGGTTGTTTTGGGATAACTCGTACATAAGGACTTTCAAGATAATGCATAAGACCATAGTCCTTAATGCGTGCGCTTGTAGTGGTATGCATAGTGAATACCACATTATTTTTCTTATTTGCATGCTCACGGATTGTCTTTAAAATGGATTCAAGTGCTTCCTTACTTTCGAGTAATTCGGTGCGATGCAGTAAGACAAGGCAGTAGTGCTTAGGGAGCTTTAATTTTGCATAGTTATCACTAACGAATTTATCAGACTGCTCAATTGCGTCTTTGGCGGTATTGAACGTCGTAGGGACAATTTCGCCTTTTGCTTTTTCATCGATCAAATTCTGCTTAGCGAGGTCACTCGGGGTAAAGTGGATTCGTGCAAATTTAGATACAATCCGACGGTCCATTTCTTCGGGGAATGGACTTTTCCATGAACCACTTCGCAGACCAGCTTCAACATGTCCAACGGGTAGCCCAAATGCACGGCCAAGGTATGCGCCAACGACTGTCGTAAGTGTGTCACCGTGAACTAGTACAATGCTTGAGTTTTTGTATTTTTTATCGGAGTCTTTAATCTGCTTTTTTATAGCAAAGAATTGCTTAGCAAAGTTGCCATGCGCACGTAGCATCAGACTAAGCATCTGCTTCATGTTAGCAACGTCGTTGCTTTTCCAGCCCTTTGCTAGGTAAATATCAGGCTGAATATCAAGTTGTGCATGTACTTTCTGTAAACCGGCGTATTGCTGAGAAGTACAAATTAAAAGTTGCTGGTCACGAGGGATACCTTTAATAATACCGTACATTTTAATAAGTTCGGCGCCGGTTCCATAAAACACAATAATCATGCGGTTATTGTATCAAACCCCCATTATGTGTGTATAGGGTCGCGAGTACGTAGTATTTGCGTAAGTAAGATTATTAGGAGGGCTGAGGCTGATACTATTTGGCCCATTAATGAGGCAAAGATGGGCGAATGGTGGTGGACCGTGAGTGTGAACACTACCCCATATAGAATGATGGCTATTAGTGAAGAAAGAAAAGTTGTCTTTAGGTGGCCAAAGCAAATAGCAGAAGCGACAACTACAAAGGCGACGGCGTATAATATCATTGATATAGTTGCTGGCGTGGTGAGATGTAAAAAGGCACCAGGGTCTACGCCTACAAGAACTTTTGTGAATAGAGACGGTAGCGCAATAATTAGCACACCAAACGAAGTGCAAAGAAGGAAAGTTATTGCGTATAGTGAGACTACTTTCTTTCTCGCATGGCTGATTGCCGCCGGAAGAGCTAGCCACATTAAGGGGGTTGCGATTGCGAGAATCGATTTAGTGATCGTAGCGATAGCTGCGTATTGCCCCGCCTCGTAGCTACCGAGTGTAATTCTTGATGTAATAGAGTCGGCTGAGGAGATTATCGTTAGCACTGCTATTGATACAAGAGCAATAAGGCCTGATTCTTTAAGGAAAGCAAGCTCAGAGAAGGGTATTCTCTTAGAGAAGACATTGGACATAGGGAAGCGAGACAGGGCTTTATTTGTAGACATAAGCCATTCGCCTATAGCCCAGGCCGCAAATAGCCCAACCGCAATACCCGCTATAGCGCCGCTACTACCTAAGTGGGCCATGGTGAACAATATAGAAGCAAATAGCTTGATCGCGACACTTGCTAAGCTGAGTACGCCTGATGCTACAAATCTTCCATTGCCCTGTAGTCTTCCGATAACTATAGTGAAAGGTACATTTATCAAGAGGCCTACGCCTACCCATGTGATGGGCCATACGCTCGAAAGAGTTAGATGCTGACGATAGGCGCTCAGAAACGCAACACCAATGACGCAGACGGCTATAGCAACGAGCTGGGCTAGTTGATTAAGTGCTCGTATGGCACTTTGTTGCTTGGTTTGATCGGTTACTTTAACACTAATGATAACCGCTAAAATATTTAGCACAACGAACCCTACGGAAAGTTGTCCAAATATTGACACGAGGAACTGAATTTCTCCGTATTGCTGGACTGTTACAAACCGTGCAATAACAGGGTAAAAAAGGTAGTTAACAGCTGACGTAAGACCTGATAAGGCATAAAACATAACTGAGCTCGCAAAAAATTTGCGCAGAATTATGGAGCGTCGAAACCATTGGATCATCTTCTCTCTATAGTACCATCTCTTGTCGTGTATAATGATGGATGAATAGGTTCTAGGTAAGGGAAAGTGCATGCAGCAACTACGTGTATCGGTTATTATTCCGGTTTATAATTCTGAAAAATGGATAGGTCCGACGCTCAAACATCTTGATAAGGCGCTAGCGAGGTCTCGCTTTCAGGCGGAAATTGTTGTTGTTGATGATGGCTCTACGGACAAAAGCGCAGCAATGGCGCGTCGCGTAAAGTTTAAGAGTGCTGCAAAACTTACAGTAATATCTCAAAAGAACATGGGTCGATATCTAGCGCGTAAGACAGGTATTGAGGCATCTAGTAGCCCCTACATACTCTTCGTCGACTCTCGTGTGTACGTTGGTGAGGATTCCCTCGCTTATCTCTCTGATCAACTACAAGATGATTCGGACCAAATATGGAATGGCCATGTCTATATCGATAAGAAAGGCAGTGTTTTCACAAGATTCTGGGACGCTATTGTCAACGTTGCATGGCGCCGTTATTTTAAGCATCCAAAAAAGACTCAGTACGGAGTAAAAGATTTTGATTACTATCCAAAGGGTACGGGATTCTTTTTTGTCCCACGCAGGCGGTTGATAGCTGCGATGAATCACTTTGAGAGCATCACAAACGATGTCGAGCATTCATCCGATGATACACTTTTAATTCGCTTCATGAATAAACAACAAGACATTCATCTTTCGCCCGACTTCAATTGCCTCTACCATGGCCGTACAAATGGCAAGAGTTTCTTCAAACATGCATATCATCGAGGCGAATTCTTTATTGATGGTTTCTTGCGCCCTGGAACTCGATTCTTTTTCCCGCTCATTGCTGTATTACTTATGAGTATTTGTTTAGTAATAGGGCTTATTAGTTTTCCCCTATGGACACTAGTAGTCCTTGGCGTAGGAGCGCTGTTGCTGATGTTTATCTTGTTTGCGGGCGCATTGCTTAGCGGAGTTGAAGTGGCGGATGCCGGGTCATTGAGTCTTCTCTCGGTTCCATTCGCCATTGTTTATTTATGTGGCTTATGGCGAGGTGTTGCACGGAAGACTTCAAAGAAATCAGTTAAAAACTTCCTTACTCGTCAACGAACATTCTTACGAGGCACAATCCTTGAGTACCTAATAATGACGGCAGTATACGGCATTATCACAGTTGCTCTCACGGGCGGCGTATTACTCCATATTAATACCCAATTATTTACAGCGGGCACTGGTGACGCAACGGCAGGATTTCTCTGGCTAAATTATGCAGAACCAGGGCTTAACCCAAATCTTTCTCACACCAATCTTGTTAACTACCCAAATGGTGAAGATTTGGGTGGCCCAACATTTGTCACTTACTCATCTCTGTGGCTTCCGCTGAGAGTCTTGTCATACCTGTTTGGGCCAGTTGCTGGGCTAAATTGCATGATGGTTATCGGTTTCCTGGGTGCTGCGATGAGTGGCTATTGGTTTCTCAAGCGGCTTACGGGTTCTAAACTGATCGCATTCTTTGCCGGATACGCAATTGCATTTGTTCCGTACAACATCTATAAATCGGTCTCTCATCTTGCATATCTATTTTGCTTCCCATTTGTATTAATACTTGCAAGTTTTTACGGATTATGGCTAAAGCCTACGAAAAAACGCGCGCTTTTAGTTTCCCTTGTAGTTGCGCTAGCATTCTATACGGATGGGTATTATTTACTCATTGGCAGCGTCACTGCTGCATGCCTGGTATTTACTGCGTATGCGATTATGTTGCTGAATAAAAAAGAGCGTCTACACATTGGCGAGCGTACGCGAATGATAGCGTTTGCAGCTGGTGCTCTCGCTATACTTTCATTGCCAATTTTGTATGTGCAGTTTAGCCAAGGAAGTAAAGTAACTCAGATACTCTCGAGTTCACGTGCAAGTGATCCAATTGATGAAATGCGTGCATATCGTAGCAGGTGGGAGGATTTGCTTTTGCCGTCAGGTCAGCACCCTCTGCTTTCTCAAAATAAAGCATTCGAAGTAGTAAGCCATGATAAAGAACTTCGCTCAACGCCGAGTGAATCGATGAATTATATCGGATATGGCGTTCTGATATTAACAACGATCGGGGCTATATTAATCGCTGTTTACTTCCTATATCGACAACATTCAAGTCTCGCTCGTATACCGACTGATGTTCGGACAACGTTGTTCGTGTTCGGTGCGTTCCTTGCTGTTGCAACACCGGTGTTTCTTTCTTTCATGTTTTCACCAATGATGGCTATTCATGGCCACACTATCTACTTGCCAGGAGGTATTCTTGCTCACTTTGGCATTGGTTTTTGGCGCGTATTGGCAAGATTCTTCATACCAATGCATATATTCTTTGTCGTATTTGCGGCACTGGTACTGAATGTTATATATCGCTACGTGATGAAAGATCGTAAAAAGTGGCTGAGAATAGGTCTTGTGATGTTCGTAATAGTGTTCACGGCATTTGAATATCTTACAACATACAACACGCCATCGTTTGACTTTACGAAAATGCCGTCGGGATACTACTGGCTTAAAGAGCAGAAAGATATTAAAGTTGTCGCCGAGTTGCCTATGGTAGATGCACTTGATGGTATGACTGGCCAATATGTCACAGCACAAATTGTACATGGCAAAAAGCTTGTTAATATGAAAGAGCCATCTGTTGATCGCCTGAATAATGCGATTGGCGGGGATGATAATCCTGAAGCAATTAATCTCGCATATGATAGAGGTGCGCAGGCAGTGATTACTCACGATCAGAAGTGTCTCACGCAACCTGTATGGGGTAAGCTGCTATATGACGAATCAAAGCATGATAGCCGTGCGAAGCTTTGTATTTATCTGTTGGAGAGACCTGTTGATAGTGATAATGACTTTGTGTTATTTGGCGACGGTTTTGCATATACGCCAGTTAGGGTAAAGCCCTACGAGCAGTCGGCGAAAATCGCAGCACAAACATCGTCATTTGAAGTTACCGACCAGAATTTCCATAACCTATCTGGAACAGTTCGCGTGAGCACACAACTTCGATATGTAAGTAATCTCCCTCTAGATACGATTTGGAAAGTTAGTCAAGATGGAGTGGTTCTTGCGAAGGGTGAAACGACCGACCGTAATACGAAAATTACATTCAGCGCAGATGCTTCAAAGCCGGTGATGTTATTGGTTGAGTATAATACTAACCATCTTACAGTGAAAGACGTCGACACTTACTTATACGATACAGTAGCGTATTAGTTGATTGTATAGATTCTGAACTTAGAATCGCTCGCAAAGAGATGCTTATTTTCTTGCCGCAAAAGGCGCTCCATGGTAACACTTGTGCCATCAACGATAACATATGTGACGCCAATGTGCTTAAGCTGCTCTAGCTGATCTTTAGTTGATTGCTTGGCAATGGCTTCAACGATTGGCCATTTACCTGGTTTAGTATAGACATCAAGACTGCAGGGGTTAACGATTGTTTGGTGGTGGATAAGGTAGTTCTTGCACGCAAGCTGACCAGGGTAGCCGATTAAAGAATCGTTAAGATACTCTGCTGTTACCCCCTTCGGGGCCTTGGCAAGTACTTTCATAGATGGCGGCACTCGCATAGTCGCACTCATTTGATCAAATACAGTTACATACTCAACCGCGATAAGGATGGCGATACAGGCTAGTAGTATTGACGGTCGAACGTACATATGAACCCTACGGGACAGATAGTAGACGCCTAGGGTGGCAAGAATGATGAGGCCCAGCATTATGGGAACAACCAAGCGCTGACCTGCGCGCAGTGCTGGTACTGCATGAACGACGAAGTAATTAAGAGTCGGTATGCGGATGTCGAGAATAGTAATCGTCGGCGCCAATGAAAAGGCAAGAGTTACGATGGTTATAGCTCCACCAAACACACCAAGCAAGCGCATGTCTTTTGTAAGATATCTATTGCGCATTACGGCGTAGGCCCCCACAAATGCAAGCACGCAGACGGTATAGCCCGCGAAGAGCACGGCAGTTCCGTCGCGTGGGCTAATAGGCTTAATAAAGTTTTCGTATATTGGAGCAGTGATAGCTGTAAACATGGTCGGAGTAACCAGCATGCGAGGGTCGAGTGATTGATCATAAGCATCTGAAATCGGCCGATCTGGGATAACAGTGGAGCTCGAACTACTGTGGCCAATAGCAACGTAGGCACCTGCCACAACAATGATGGCGCCGGCTAGAAACGCGAGATGTTTATACGGAAGAGTGTGCTGCTTGCGGAAAGTCATAATCGCGTATACAGCTACACATGTAAGTGCGACAAGAAAGACATGGAACATAAAGTATGGAGTCCAAAAGACACCAGGAATAATAGAGAGTCCAGCTAAAATAAGCTTCTTTGTTGAATACGATTTTGTGAGCTCAATAATCGCCCAAATTGGTAGAATATATAACCACGACCACATGTAAACCGGAGCAGCGCGGGCAAGGCTAATAAAGAGCGGGAATGTAATAAACGCAGAACCAGCAATGAGTCCTAGTCTATTCGATTTTGTATATTTTCGGATAAACAAAAACATAACAAGCGCAGTGATGAAGTAGCCCAAAAAGACGTACATATTATGCGCAAATGTAGAAGTATATAAAAGGGTGAGTACCCACAAAAACAGGGTAGAGAGGAACGATACACGGTCAACGCCCACATTCGATCTCACGCCATCTGGATAGGCTATAGAATTAATACGACCATCGATAAACGGATTGTTGCCATCGTTTTTTATTGCATCAAATTTAGCAATACTACCGAAAATGTCTCCATAGTTAGAACCTACTTGGGTTGAGAATGGGTGTACTACAAAAGGCCATGTAAGAAAGCTCGCGAGCAAAAAGAAGAAAACCGAGGCAAGCAAGACTGCATGATGACGCACTAAAAAAGACTTAATGTTGATAATTAATGTGGCGCGCCAGGTGCGAGAGGCTTTCTTATTGCTGAAGTTCTTCATTGTTTAGTTTGTGTGATTTTTTGTGGTTAATAACAAACAATGGACGAGCCTGAGTTTGTGCGTAGATGTGTGAAATATAGACAGAGAAAACAGCCTGTGAGACAAGGATGAGTCCAACGAGAAATGCGATGAAAATACTGAGTATTGCGGAGCCGCTAAAGTGAAGGCGCATTGGGTCGCCCATAATAAACTGTTCGATAAGAATGAATAAGCCAGCCGCAATCGATAAAAGAATAATACTCATTCCAATCCAGCCAAACATAAAGAGCGGTTTGATAGAGAGTGAAGTAATACTATTGAGAGCAAGTTTTACGAGCTTACTAAAAGTGTACGTCGCCTCACCAGCGAGTCGCGCAGGTGAGTGAAAGGTAATGTAATCTCGTTCGTAGCCAAGCCAGTCGATAAGGCCTCGGGTAATTCGGTTGCGCTCGGTGAACTTGAGAAATTCATCCGCAACTTCGCGATCAATAAGGCGAAAATCGGTTGAGCGAGGCACCATCGTCGCATCACTGTATGAATTAAGGAGTTTGTAGAATAGCTTAGATCCTATTTTTTTAACCACACCCTCTTTCTGGTTGGTAGCTCGTACGCCTACGACAACCTGCGAGCCAGCGTGCCACTTTTTAAGAAATTCCGGAATCTGCTTTGGTGGGTGTTGGCCGTCAGCGTCCAAAATCATAATCGCGTCACCCTTTGCCTGGCTAATGCCGGCAGTTGTCGCTATTTCTTTACCAAAGTTGCGCGAAAGATCAACAACTCGCACGGTCTTGTCTTTTTTGGCAATTGCGTGGAGCTTTTTTAGTGTATCGTCACGGCTCCCGTCGTTGACGTAGATCACCTCAGACTGCTCATCAAGTGATTTAAGCGCTGGGTGAAGGAGGGTGCTATGGAACGTTTCTATACCTTCTGACTCATTGTAGGCTGGAATAACAACTGACAACATAATGTATATAGTATATATGAAGAGGCATTATTACGGTAATAGGTTGCTTGGGAGCGTGAACATAGGTACAATAGTTCTAGTTTTGATTGGATAGCGGCTGTGGGGTCTGATCGGAGGGGTATATGCAGAAGATCCAATTATTATTTAAGACTATTTTTCGTAGGAATAAAACCAAGCAGGTTAATGGCGAAGGTAAGATGCTCTATCTTGAGAGTATCCGTGGGCTCGCGGCGCTTTCGGTCGTATGGGCTCATATTCTGGCTACGTATATTCCGGCTGCAATGGTTGGCCCCGGCTATAATGTTGCCGGCCGAGGTACGGCTTTCAGTTCATTATTTTACGGTTTCCCGTTTGGATTCACTGAAGCTGGTCATTTTGCAGTAGTTCTGTTCTTCACTCTAAGTGGGTTTGTACTTAGTTTTAAATATTTCAAAACCCACAATATCACCGAGCTTCAAAAACAGGCAGCGAAGCGCTATTTCCGCCTCGCCATACCGGTATTTGCAACGGTAATGGTCTCGTGGGTTCTGATATCCAATGGAGCTTTTTCACACACTGCAAAAATCGTTGAAATTACAGGATCTCCAGAGGCGGGGCGTATATTTAACTTTGCACCAACGCTATGGAGCGCGCTGTATGATGCGACAATAGGCGTGCTTGTAAATGGAAGTACACAGTACAACCCTGTACTCTGGACTATGCCCGTTGAGTTTATAGGGTCGTTCGTGCTTTTTGGATTTTTGACGCTAGTTGGTGGATTGAAGTATAGGTGGATTTTCTATATCGCATCGGTTGTGCTCCTAAATCATTCATACTACACTTGCTTCATTCTCGGCGCGGTATTGGCTGATATTGCGACTAATACGAAACTGATTGAACGAGTGCGTGAGAAAGTAAGTGTAGTTTATGTTTATACAATGTTGTTGGTTGTTACTTTGATGGCCAGTTTCCCATATCCCGATCGAGGTGCTGATGGGCAGCGGTTTCAGACGATTCCATTTCCGGGGGTCGACGCAGGCACCTCGTATGTACTGTGGCATTTCATAGCTGCCTTTTTCCTACTAGGAATAATCTTAGTAAGGAAAGAGATCCAATCTATTTTAAGCTCCAAGGTGCTTGTATTCATTGGTGGTCTATCATTCTCCCTCTACCTTACACATTACCTTGTTCTTCACTCCCTGGGTGATACGGTCTTCGTTCACCTATCACATAATCTCGGTCTAGGGCTGGCTGCAAGTATTGCGGCGATTTTAGTAGTGGTCGTAACAGCGGTGGTATCTATTATCTGGAAAAAATATGTTGATGATATGAGTGTTCGGGTGAGTCGTTCTATGGCGAGAATACTTTTGCAGTCTCGTAGCTAAGCTTAATCTTGGTTGATTTACGCGACTACGGTACACTTATAGATGTAATGGCGAGGGTTAAACTTACTGAATTTAGAGCAAAGTCATTGCTCGTTGACGGCTATAATGGCTATGAACTGCGCGAAGCATACCTTAAAGGTGATATTGCGAAGCTTGAAGCGAAGCAGAAATATATCGTAAAAGTAGATGAGGGTGTGAAGAAGCGCGGCAAGAAGGGACTTGTCCGGCTTAATATAACTAAGCAGCAAATGGCTAAGGCGGTGAGTGAATTAGCGGCGCGCGGCTACCATCGATTTATTGTTGAACCAATGCTTGCCCATGACGATAACGAAGAGCGATACGTATCCATCGAAAGAGTGCGAGACGGATTTCAGATACTGTACTCAGGTCAGGGTGGAGTAAACGTTGAGGAACATCCAGAAACAATAAAGAAATACACAGATTTTAAAGATGTGCCGTTGCCCGAGGAGTTTATTACTCACCTAATTGAAGTCATGAACCAAGAGCATATGAGCTTCTTGGAGATTAATCCGCTTGTTGTTCGTGATGACGAATGCTTCGTGCTGGATGCAGCGGTATTAGTCGATGGGGCCGGGGATTGGAAGGCATCGTGGACAGAAGACGATATTGTTGAGGCGCGACAAACAACCAAATCGGAAGAGACGATTACCCAGCTTAACAATAATTCACCGGCCTCTTTTTCATTTCGCGTGCTCAATCCGAATGGTTCGATTTGGCTGCTTCTCAGTGGCGGCGGAGCAAGTATCACTATTGCTGATGAGGCGGCAAACCGCAATAAAGCTGATTTAATTGGTAATTACGGCGAATATAGCGGCGGCCCAACGCGTGAGGAAACCCAGATTTATACGGATACTGTGCTTGCTCAAGCACTGCAATCTACGGCACCTCGTAAAGCCATCGTTCTTGCAGGTGGTGTCGCAAACTTCACTGATGTGAAGAAAACATTTGCGGGTGTTATCGATGCGCTTACAAAGCATATTGATGCACTTAAGGCGGCAAAAATAAAAGTATACGTGCGAAGAGGCGGCCCAAAAGAGAAGGAGGGCCTGGCGCTTATGAAAGAATTTTTGATTGCCCACGATATTTACGGCAGCGTGCACGGATCGGATATTGTCTTAACAACTGTAGTAGATGAAGCGTTGGAGTATATTGATGCGTAGCCTTGATGATATTAGAAAGCACCCGGGAACAATACTAGCTGTCGGGTCGTATAGGCCTGGATACCAGGCGATTCTGGATTTTGACGCACTATGTAATCGTGATGAGCCATCGATAGTCGGTATTGTTGGCGGCTCGAAGCGGTTTGAAAAGTACTTTTGGAAGGGCGGCGAGGTGATGATTCCTTGCTATCGAACTATCGCAGAAGCAAAACGGGCGATTCCTCAGGTTGACTGGCTCCTTAACATTACCAGCGCGCGCCGTGCCTATGATGTGACCAGGGAGTTTTTTACAACTTACCCTGAGGCTTTTGGTGCGCATATTTTTGCAGAGGATGTACCTGAACGTGAAGCGCTGGAGCTCTACCGTACGTACGCAAAAGCTGGCAAAACAATCATCGGTCCTGCTGGCGTTGGCTTGATTGTACCTGGGTTTTTGAAGCTGGGCGTAGTGGGTGGTGTGGATTGGCGTCAGCTGCAGGCAAATCGTTTGCATCAATCTGGATCAGTGGCGGTTCTTTCGGCAAGTGGAGGGATGATTAATGAGCTTATTACGATTGTCGCTGCCTCAGGTAACTCGCTTAGTTTCGCTCTATGTTTTGGTGGTGATCGATTCCCTGTTACTTCGCCGCGTGATGCATTTTTAGCTGCCGAGGCCGACTCTGCGACTGAGAGTATTGTTTACTATGGCGAGCTCGGTGGGGTTGATGAATACGAAATAGCTTCACTTATTAAAGAAGGGAAAGTCACTAAACCCGTTGTTGCGTATGTCGCTGGGATTATCGGCGAGAGCTTCGATACGCCGGTGCAGTTTGGGCATGCTAAAGCGCTTGCTAATTCACTTGATGAGACAGCGAGCGCTAAAAGGCGGGCACTTGCAGGTGTCGGCGTGAATGTAGCGCAATCGATTGGCGACTTGACTGCGGCGGTGAAAGAATTGCCGAATGGCGATGTTGAGGAAAGCCAAGCAGACTTCTCTACT
>Ga0207702_10000273_pt1 | contig 59343 bp, 58 predicted proteins | sample KBSCornC62_FD_184302 | JGI IMG/M metagenome (GOLD analysis project Ga0207702, IMG submission 184302) | Corn rhizosphere microbial communities from Kellogg Biological Station, Michigan, USA - KBS Corn C6-2 (SPAdes) (version 2) | ecosystem: Host-associated > Plants > Roots > Rhizosphere > Soil ...
GGCATTTTTAGCTAAATGTGAACGGATAACTATTTAAGAAGATCACAAAGACTCTCCCGGAGAATGCTGTTTAAGCCCCTTCGAAACTAACTTTTGATCATAGCTTTCAACACCCGGCCGAGAGTTCAGCAAAATATTTGTGGAATAAAGGTATAGTTTCGATCCCCTTGTAATAATTATAGATGTCGTATTTTTCGTTAGGGGAGTGGAGTGCGTCGCTATCCAGCCCAAAGCCCATTAAAACAGTTTTTATACCTAATTCAGCTTCGAACAAGGCCACTATAGGGATACTGCCTCCACCGCGGGTTGGTATCGGTTCTTTACCAAACGATTCAGCGATGGCTTTTTGCGCTGCCCGGTAAGCTACGCTATCGGTTGGTGTAACAACTGGCTCACCTCCGTGATGCGGAGTAACCTTCACCTTCACTGATTTGGGTGCGATCTTTTGAAAATGTGCGGTAAATAACGCTGTAATGGCGTCGGAATGCTGGTTGGGTACTAATCGCATCGATATTTTGGCATGGGCCTTTGAAGGAAGTACTGTTTTTGCGCCTTCACCGGTATAACCACCCCAAATGCCATTTACCTCCAGGGTAGGGCGGGTGCCGGTGCGCTCAAAGGTAGTATAACCTTTTTCGCCCCATAGCTCATCCACACCGAGATCTGTTTTGTATTCGGTTTCATTATAGGGTGCATTATTAAGCGCCGCGCGTTCAGCGTCGGAAAGGTCGACTACTTTATCATAAAAGCCCGGGATAGTAATATGGTTGTTCTCATCGTGTAGCGATGCGATCATTTTCGCAAGGATGGTAGCTGGGTTTGCAACAGCGCCGCCATACACGCCCGAATGCAGATCGCGGTTGGGTCCGGTTACTTCAACTTCCAGGTACGACAAGCCGCGCAGGCCGGTTTCCAGCGAGGGGTTTTCCATGCTGATCATCGAGGTGTCCGAGATGAGCACCACATCGGCCTTCAGTTTTTCCTTATTCGCTTTCACAAAGATACCCAGGTTCGACGAGCCCACTTCTTCTTCACCTTCAATCATAAACTTGATATTGCAAGGCAACGTGCCGGTTTGCATCATCAACTCGAATGCTTTTACATGCATATAAAACTGGCCCTTGTCATCGCAGGCGCCCCGGGCGTATATTTTTCCGTCGCGGATGGTAGGCTCAAATGGGGGGGTGTTCCATAGTTCGAATGGATCAGCTGGCTGCACATCGTAGTGGCCGTAAACCAGTACAGTCGGCTTTGTTGGGTCGATGATCTTTTCACCATAAACTATCGGGTTTCCGGCTGTAGGGCAAACTTCAACATTTTCTGCCCCCGCATCAGTAAGTCTTTGTGCGACAAAATCAGCAGTATCGAGGATGTCCTGTTTATACTTTGGGTCAGCGCTCACCGATGGAAAGCGAAGCAAGTCGAATAGTTCATCCAATAAGCGCTGTTTGTTTTCCTCAACATAATTTTTAATAAACTCCATGGCGATTAATTTGACGCAAATATAGGGTTTGTTGACATGAAATTCGGACGCAAGTTGATCGACCAACGAAAATCTGTCGGGTAAAAAGTAAAACGTTTAGGATTGACAAAGGTATACCGGACGGGAGAAAAAAAAATGATCTGCCGGTTAAGAGCAGATCATTTCCTTATTTGGAAGTCTATAATTAATTAGTTCAAATCAGCGGAACCAACATCTTTCTTATCGCTTAAATCGGCAGAGCCAACGTCTTTCTTGTCACCTAAATCGGCAGAGCCAACATCTTTCTTGTCCCCTAAATCAGCGGAGCCAACGTCTTTCTTATCGCCCAGGTCAGCAGAGCCAACATCTTTCTTGTCACCTAAATCAGCAGAGCCAACATCTTTCTTGTCACCTAAATCAGCGGACCCAACATCTTTCTTGTCACCTAAATCAGCGGAGCCAACATCTTTCTTGTCACCCAGGTCAGCAGAGCCAACATCTTTCTTATCACCCAGGTCAGCTGAGCCAACATCTTTCTTGTCGGTTAAATCAGCGGAACCAACATCTTTCTTATCACCCAGGTCAGCTGAGCCAACGTCTTTCTTATCGCCCAGGTCAGCGGAGCCAACGTCTTTCTTATCGCCCAGGTCAGCGGAGCCAACATCTTTCTTATCACCCAGGTCAGCAGAGCCAACATCTTTCTTGTCGGTTAAATCAGCGGAACCAACATCTTTCTTGTCGGTTAAATCAGCGGAACCAACATCTTTCTTGTCGGTAAGGTCAGCGGAACCAACATCTTTCTTGTCGGTAAGGTCAGCGGAACCGACATCTTTCTTGTCGTTCAGATCAGCACTGCCAACATCTTTTTTGTCCGTAACAGTTGTAGAGGTTTTCACAGTAGTTGCCTGCTGTGCATAAACTGCAGTTGACAGTCCCGCCATACCTAAAACCAACGCTGCAGATAGAATTATTTTTTTCATGTTCTGTAATTAGAGATTAAGATCTATTTTTTTATTTTTTTTGTTTATCTGTACCTTTTTGCTGGCCTATCACGTAAAAGCCGTCGATTAAATACCGCCTGAAGGTTTTGACTATGCATGAAATGCTGATCGAAACAACGACTGAAAAAGACACAAGTCCAGTTGACAAGGACGTTATTTTTCAAAATTTCAACACGAAAAAACCTAAAAAAAGAACGTAACCCTCGGGCTAAATGTGTTCGGTATATAGTTTGAAGTCAGATAGTTACGACAAGATTTAACGATGCAAACAAATCCCGGTGTTTAAATTAATTTACCGGGTATATTATTTTGAACTTGCTAAATTTGATTAACTTTCGTTGTTCAATAATTCATCAGCTCCAAAGGTAAACAATTTATTTCATATAAACCAAATAAAATTGTCTAATAAATTAAATATTGCTTAATATCTAATTTTTAGGACACCAATTATAGACGGAACTTTATTTTCGGATAAACGTAAAAAGGTTTGAATGAAGAAGCTTTTCATAATTGTCATCATAGCCGCAACTGGATTTCCCGCAATGGCGCTCACTTCACCAGGTGGCGCGGGGCAGGATACCGCCGAGATCATTAAGCTTAACAACCAGGGGTTTGCAAGCCGTCTGACTAATCCCCAACAAACCGTTAGTTGCGCAAGCAGGGCAATGGCGCTTGCAAAGAGCGCCGGTTATAAAGATGGTATGGGTGAGGCCTATCGCGTTTTGGGGATTGGCTACTATTATTTAAACAGAACAAAGGACGCCATCGATAGTTATCTGGCCGCATTGGATTATTTTACACAGGCAAATGATTTACGCGGAGAAGGGAACGTTTACAACAATATTGGCAATTTATATCGCGACAACGATTACGAAGCGTCACTTGAATATTTAAACAAGTCATTGAAAATTGCCCAACAGTTGTCGGACGTTCAACTGATGGCCAAACTGTATATGAATATCGGTAATGTTTATTATCGTAAAAAGAGTTATAACCAAGCACTTAATTATTATGATAAAAGTAAAACCCTCTTTGTTACCTTAAAGGACTCCGCCAACCTTGTGCAGTGCTTGCAGAATAAAGGCGTAGTTTATTATAATCTCAACCAGTTTGCCACCGCCGAGGGTTTGTTGAACGAAGCCAACAAAGAAGCAAAAAAATTAGACCTGAACGAGCCGATTGCCAGCATTGACCTTACGCTGGCTGCGCTGTATATAGCGGAAAATAAATTTGACGAAGCCGGAAAAACCGTACAGGAAGGTGAGGCCTTTTCCGAGATCATCAAAGACGAAAAAATAACTTCGGATTTTAAGTATACCAGCTATCAATTGGAGTTAAAACGAAAAAATTACGAAGGCGCCGTTACCGCACTTTACGAAATTTATCATAAGGATAGTACAGCGTTGAAGCAAAACACCTCCAACGAAATTATATTAATACAGGAGCATTTCAGGCAGCAGGCGAAACAGAAGGAAAACGAAATTCTGTTGCAGCGACAGAATTATGACAGGGTGAAATTCTGGGGGGTAACCATTGTGGCAGGCCTGCTGTTGGTTTTGGTAGGTTTATTAATAAGCAACGTTAAACGAAAAGCAAAAACAAACGTACAATTAACCAATCTTAACGCTGAAGTCTCCCGGCAAAAGGATAATCTCGACCGGATCAATCACCACCTGGAGGAAATAATAGACGAAAGAACTAAGGACCTGCAGGTAAAAAACAAAAAACTCTCGGAGTATTCTTCGTACCTGTCGCACCAGATACGGGGCCCCATCGCTACGCTTAAAGGGTTACTCAACCTGGAAAAAGAAGCTTTGGTTGACGAACGTGAGTGTATAAGAATGATGAATAAGAGTGTGTCGGAAATTGACGATAAGATCATCGAGATGAGCGACATGCTTCACGATCCGGGAAGGACAGGCTTCTAATGATTGTAGCTGCGCACCGATCCCGCAATCAGTCTTCAATAAAAATATCTCGATTTCAACAGAAATGAGCTGGTGCCATAAACGTGCATCAGCGCAGACGAATGCTTTTACGGCCAGTTTGAATGTATTTGCGCCTCGAACAGACCCAGGTACATGCAATACCAGGCAATCATATGCAGTATAAGCAGCTTGCGGTGTTTCCGGTACCCCTGGGTTTCGAACGCGAAGGTTTCGGCGCCTGATGTTACAAAATAAGCCACTTCTCCTTTATGTGGTTTAAATCCCGACTTTAGTAAGTCGATGGCTCTAACCTTTAACTTAGTGTTGGGGTCGTGAATTGTTTCGTCCTTCCTGGCCGTTCTTCCCGGCATTGATATCCAATAATTCGACATAGCAGGCATATTTATGATACCTGCATTGCAAACATTACTCCAAACAGCATCCGGGCGGCCATGAAACGAAACGTATGGCTCATTATGCTTCAAATTGCCGATTTAGCCGAGTGAAAAAAGCAAAAAGCGTGCTGGTTATACCGAACTTTAGTACAACAGTGTCATTTTTATTGAACAAAAAGGGCAGTTTATTTATACTGGCTCGGGCGTTCTGTTTCGCAACTCTTCATAAAGTAAAATAACTTTGCGCTGCAGACTGGCGATCTCGATTTCGCGATCCTGAATTTTCTTTTGAGCGATATTCAAACCGGAAACTTGTGGTTCAACATCCTGAACATCCAGAGAAAGCAGGTTGACGACATTGATCTCATAAATATTTGCGATCTGTTCAAGCCGCGATAAATTAATATCGGTGACTCCCGTTTCTATTTTGGAGAAAGCAGGAATAGAAATTCCCAGGCGATTGGCAACATCTTCCTGGCTCCAGCCACGCTGATGACGCAGGGTCCGGATATTTGCCCCTACGGATTTGTTCGCTTTTTTCTTGTAAGTGTCGATCATGTCAAGTTTTTTCAATAATTTATCAATCAGGACAAAAAAAAAGACAAATCCTATGCCATTATTAATTATTGCGAAAGCCTCACTTTCGGGACAATTAACTAAATTTAGTAGTGGGGAAATTGGGGAAAAAATTCCACAAAATGTGGGTAATTTTTTCGTTACATTATAATATGCGCAGTTTGGCAAATTTTAATAAAAGCTGTTTCTGACCTATTTCTTTAAAGAAAATAGTCGCCTTAACATCAGGTTTGTTGCCCTCGAGATTTAATACCTTGCCAAATCCGAAGCGTTCGTGCTCAACTTCCATACCAACCTGCAGGTTTGAAGTGTCGGAAGGAGCAAATCCCGCCGACGGTATGTGTGCTTTCGCTAAAATAGAGGTGGTTTTAACCACCGGCGGTTTGGGTTTGGAAAAAGTATCAGCCCGACCGCTCCAGGCACTTCGTTCATCGTCGAAAAATGAATTGTTTCCGGCCGCAGGCTTCGCGGTAAAATCCAGCTCAAGGTAGCGGGCATCAATTTCATCCAAAAAGCGGCTGGGTTCGCAGCTGATCAGCGTGCCGAATTTAAAGCGGGACGTTGCATAACTGAGGGTGAGCTTGTTCTCGGCACGGGTAGTTGCCACGTAGAACAAGCGCCGTTCTTCTTCAAGGTCGCTGCGCGAATTAAGCGACATTTGCGAAGGAAATAAGTTCTCCTCTAATCCGACAACATACACCTGGGGGAACTCAAGCCCCTTGGAAGAGTGGATCGTCATTAGCGATACCGTGTCGGCATCCGGGTTATTGTCTTTATCATCATTAGTAAGCAGGGCAACATCCTGCATAAAAACATCGAGGCTTTTTTCTTCGATATCTTCCCGCTCGGAGAATTCCTTGATACCGTTTAACAGCTCCTGTATGTTTTCGTAGCGGTTAAGGCCTTCGATGGATTTATCTTCATAAAGGTCCTTCAATAATCCCGAGTGCTGTGCAATATGCAATGCGGCATCATAAGCGCTAAGCGTTTTGGTAATCACCTGGAAACTCTGGATCATCGTAGCGAAAACATACACCGCGGCTGATGACCGTCCATCCAGGTATTGTCCGGGATTTATGATCACCTCCCATGACGATATATTATTTTGACCGGCACTGAGTATGATGCGGTCTACTGTGGTGTCGCCAATGCCGCGACGGGGATAATTGATCACCCGTTTTAAAGCCTCTTCATCCGCGGGATTAAAGGTGAGCCTGAAATAGGCTATAAGGTCCTTGATCTCCTTGCGCTGGTAAAACGACAAGCCGCCATATATTTTGTAGGGTGTTCCCTGTTTACGCAGTGCTTCCTCCATCGACCGCGACTGGGCATTTGTGCGGTAAAGGATGGCGAAATCGTGCCATTTGAGCCCCTTGCTGGTGCGCTGTTGCAGAATTTCTTCGGCTACCAGCTTTCCTTCCTCGTTGTCGCTGAAGGCCCGCACTACTTTTATCTTTTCGCCCTCTTCTTTTTCACTAAAGACCAGTTTTTTTAGCTGCTCCTTGTTATTGGCGATGATGCTATTGGCAACATTCACAATGTTTTGGGTGGAGCGGTAGTTTTGTTCCAGCTTATATACTTTCAGGTCGGGGTAATCTTTTTCGAAATTGAGGATATTTTGAATATTGGCGCCCCGAAAAGCGTAGATACTTTGCGCGTCGTCGCCCACCACGCAAATATTTTCGTTAACAGCAGCTAATTTTTTTACGATCAGGTATTGCGAAAAATTAGTGTCCTGATACTCGTCGACCATCAGGTACCTGAATTTGTGCTGGTACTTATTCAGCACTTCAGCGTGATTTTTCAGCAACTCATTGGTTTTAAACAACAGGTCGTCAAAATCCATCGCCCCGGCCCGGTAGCAGCGGTTTACATAGTTTTGGTAAATGGTGCCCAACATGCCGCGGCCGCTCGAGAAATCGTCCGCCTGTATCTGCTCGTTTTGCTGGTACTCCTGCCAGCTTACCAGGTTGTTTTTTGCTGCCGAAATACGGTTATGAACGAAGTTGGGATTATACAATTTATCATCCAGGCTCATCTCCTTCAGGATGGCCTTCAGTACGCTTTTGCTGTCGTCAGTATCGTAAATCGTGAAGTTATGGGGATAGCCAATTTTGTCGGCCTCTATGCGTAATAATTTAGCGAACACGGAGTGGAAGGTACCCATCCAAATGTTTTTGGCTTCGGCGCCCACCAGGTGGTTAATACGTTCGCGCATTTCGCGGGCCGCTTTATTGGTAAAGGTAAGCACCAATATATTGAAAGGATCAACCTTGTTGCGTATCAGGTGGGCCACACGGTAGGTGATCACGCGCGTTTTACCCGATCCGGCACCGGCAATGATCATAACCGGTCCGCTTATTTGCTTTACTGCCGCCTGTTGTTCGGGGTTTAAATCCCTTAAATAATCCTGGTCTTTTTCCACTTTACTGCGAGGGCGAAATTAGGCTTTTGATGCGAGAATAAGAAGGGTGAAGGTTGGGAAAGTCTGGAAGTCGCGGAAGCCCCGGGTATTTTCGAAGGAGCCCGGATGAACGCCACGTTAATTTCAGGCGCAGGTATTGCCGGCAGCGCAAGGCCGTTATTACATTTATTTAATAAAAAATTTCTTATCTAAACGGTTGCCGCCTGCTTAACTGGGTAGGTTGTTCGGGATAAGTTTTGTAGGCGAGGTAAAAAAACACCATGTCGGGTATGGTAATACACAAAACTATTTCCGAATCGAGGTCGGGAAACCGGGCATAAACGTAATATCCAAATATCAAAAGTCCCGACAAAGCTAGAATGAGCAAGAGCGCACGTATAATATAAATTTTGAGCATAACTGAGTGTTTGACTATGCTTGAATTGTTGCAAATGTTATGCCCTGAAGGTCGTAAGCTGATGCCTGGAAGGGGTATTTTGTCTGTTAGCCGGCAATGAATTTTTTTAATATCAGTGCATGGTTGTGCTCCTCGTCATTAACCGCATACAACAACGTTATAAGTTCATTCTTGGTGACAACATCTTTCAACGTTTGCACTGCGGGGTTTTGATCCAGTTCACTTAAATACCTGGCCTTGAATTGTCCCCACTTATCTGTGGCATCGCTGCCATGAAACCATTGTCGCAGTTCAGTCGACGGGGCAATATCTTTTAGCCAAAGATCGAGTTTCGCCGATTCCTTGCTCACCCCGCGCGGCCATAGCCGGTCGACCAATACGCGAAAACCATCCGATTTTTCGGGAGGCAGATAAATGCGTTTGCTATTTATGGTGGCCATATCAGGTTTAAAATTAAGTTTTTATAAATTGTAACATTACAGCTGCCGGGTATCTTTTTAGTGAGTGAGCCCCAGCTTCTTTAACCCCTCCTGCACTTCAGGGCAACCCATAAAAAGCTTCCAGATCAGGCCGCTCCGATAATTCTCTATCATCACCACGATCGGGCCCTCATCAATCGCGAGGTGTGTTTTGCCGTACCAGTTATGGCTCTCGCTAAAACCGTCGGCGAAGCCGTAAGGTCCCCATATTTTGTCGCCCAAATCATAATAAAAATGCTTTAATGCCTGCATGGAATATTCGGGGGTGTAAGGAAATGATGACAATGCCGCGGTTGGTTGTATTACACCCCGGTCATCCTCCGGGCAGTGGGCAACATAACCTTTGTAGCTGTCGCCTGCGGTTAATCCCCAACAGTTGGCGCCATATCCTTTGTATTTTTTTGGGTTTTCGATGCAGTAGGCCCTGTTGATCAGTGTGTGATTCCTGGTTTGTTCGGCGTAATCGATGCCGTTATCGTCTTTCAAACCATTGGGATTGATGCCCATGTAGGTGTATTGTTCAAAAAAAAGCGGGCCGCCCTTTTCGTAATTTCCTAATGGCAGGCGGTAACCGTAGTATGTTTTTCCGTTTTTCCAACCAGATCCTTTTACCCATGAATTTTCGTAAAGGTCCTTTGAGATAGCATGATTGGCCGAGGATGCCGCAACGATATACGTGATAAAGGCTTCATCATAACCAAATACAGGAAAGTTCATATCAAAATCATTGTCCGGGCTCCAATGCCAGTACAAGTGTTTGTCGTCGCCTTTGCTATGCCAATTCCAGTCGGCATTGGCCCACATCTCGTTCACACGGTTCCTGAAATATTTTTCCAAGGCGGTATTGCCGTTAAAATACTGCCGGGCAGTGAGCAGGCCCATAAACAGGTATGAAGTTTCAACAATATCTGCGCCGTCGTCGAGTCGGCCGAATGGGATGGTTTTGCCGGTTGCGCCATTCATAAAATGGGGATAGATGCCATGATAACAATCCGCCTTAATTAAAAAATCCACAATCTTAACCAGGCGTTTCAAGGCGGTGTCGCGACCGATCCAGCCACGGTTAACGGCCACAACGGTCGCCAAAATTCCAAAGCCTGTGCCGCCCATCGCGCAGGCCTCGGGGCCAAAAGTGCCTTTACTGAAATTTGGCTGGCCGTCGGCCTCATTAATATAGTCCCAGTAATAATTGGCCTTTACTGTATTGTCTCTTTCGCGTGCCATCCCGCTTACCGGGTGGCCAAACTCCCAAAAGTACCGGAACGTTTGTCGCTGGACGATATCCAGCAGGGCGGAATCGGAAATATTTTTGATGATGCCGACCGGCGCAATGTCATTTTTACCGCGGGTTTTGATAGAGGCATGCTGGGCGGAAGCCGCAACTACCATAAACGGCAACGCAACGATAGTTAAATAGCGAAACATTGAAGGAAAGTTTAAAATTGGTAAGCACATGGCGGCTAATTTAACACAAAGCGCGCAAAGAGGGCGCAAGATCACAACGCATTTATGGCGATTTAAGTGGATTTTTCCGGATTGCCGACGTTATTGTTTTTAGTAAGAGTCATGTTTTTTTTAACCTCACGCCAAAGGCCGAACAATTCATCGTTCATTTGCAGGGTTAACTTTATTCGCTCTTCGGGCGGTTTTGCCAGCCAGATTTCCAGCTGGATTTTTTTTACGTGTTCCGGCGTATCGTCCATTAGTCCAACAAATCAAACATAATGAAAAAGCCCTTGCTTTTAATAGAGCAAGAGCTTTTTATATCAACAAATCTTAACTATAATCTAAATTCCGAGATCGGACTGCCAACTTCTGAAATCACTTCCCGCTCCACACGTTATTCTTTCTGTCAATATCGGGCAACTGGTGGTCTGGATCAATCTCTAAAGATGTAATTGTGGAGGTTGATGGATAAACAAACGTCCACACCCCACCACGCTGCCATATATTTACGGGTAGGTGCAGCACTTCAGTCTTGCCGTTGGACTGGGTAACTTTAAGGTCTACCGGCATGGCCAGCTTTTCTTTGTTAATTAAAGTGATCTGGGCGCCATTTGCTGCGTTGTCTTTCACATATTTTACGCCCTGTACGGCCTGGTCCAGTTGCCCGGTCGTAAAGAAAAAGGGCTGAAAAAACCAGTTCAGGTCTTCGCCGCTGGCGTCGTTCATCGCACGGAAAAAGTCGTAGGGGAGGGGGTGCTTAAACGCCCAGTGTTTAACGTACTCGTTGAAAGCATAGTCGAATCTTTCGGGACCGAGCACTACATTACGCAGGATATCCAGGCCGAGCGCTGTTTTGAAATAATATTGGCCATATTCGTTTTGCGCTTCCGGCGCGGTCATCAGCGGGTCTTTTTCACGCTTCAGCAAACCGGTGATCTGGTTAGCCAGGCGGCCCTTGCTATCAAAATATTCACCGTTATTAAATTTCTCCGTCGAATATTGGTTGATAAAAGTGTTAAAACCTTCGTCCATCCACATGTACTTACGTTCGTTGCTGCCCACGATCATCGGGAACCAGTTGTGGCCGATCTCGTGCGTTATGTCGCCCCAAAGGCCGCCGTTTTTTAAGTTACTCAGGCAGAAAATGATGCCTGGATATTCCATGCCCAATGCTACACCCGACACGCTCACCGCTGAATTCCAGGGGTATTCAAAGTACTTGTTCGAATAAATTTCAATGCTGTACTTTAAGTACTCGGTTGAACGCCCCCAAGAGTCGTTGCCCGAGCTTTCAACAGGGTAGGTGCTCTGCGAAATACATTTACGTCCTGACGGAAGGTTAACTTTTGCAGCGTCCCAAATAAATGCAGGGGAGGCGGCCCACGAAACGTCGCGGGTGTTCTGCATTTTAAAGTGCCAGGTAAGCATGCTTCCTTTGTTAAGGTGTGCGGCAGCTGTTCCAACCTCCTCAGGTGTAATGATCATTACGGTTTTATCGCTATTGCGGGCGTCTTCCAGCCTTTTTTGCTGTATTTCGGTTAAAACCTCCTTTGGGTTTTGCAGGTCGCCCGAGCCGGCAACGGTCATATTAGCCGGGGCTGTGATGTAGTAATCGTAATCGCCGTAATCGCAATAAAACTCGCCGAGGCCCATATATGGCAGCGTGTTCCAGCCTTCTACGTCGTCATAAACGCACATGCGCGGGTACCATTGGGCCAGCTCGTATACCCATCCCTGTTTGAATTGTTTACGCCCCATGCGGTCGGCGCCGTAATTAGGTATGGCGAAACTGTAGTTTACTTTCACCTGTATCTTCTCGCCCTTACCTTCCATCGGCTTGCGCAGGCGCACCTGCATCCGGGCGTCGGTAATTACAGGTTCAACAGTGTAGGTATCGCCTTTATAAGTCACTGATACCGATTCGATTTTGTAACCGCCTTTGGTAAATCCTTTCACATCAAAACGGTCACCGCCGATGGGAACGGTTGCAGCGCCGCGCGAATCCGGCCTGAACAGGTTTTGGTCAAGCTGCATCCACAGGTAGTCCAGGTTGTCGGGGCTGTTGTTGGTATAACTAACACTCACCTCGCCAGTTATCGTCGTATCCGGGGTGGCCTCATTCAGTGTCGCTTTGATTGTGTAATCAGCGCGGTTTTGCCAGTAATGCTGGCCGGGCTGCCCGCTGGCCGAGCGGGTGTCGCCAGTGGTTGTAGGCCATACGATCGGACCGAAAACGGCGTTGTGGTCGTACTTTATCGAATCGGGCTGTGTTTGTGCCGACGCGGTAAATGCCGTGACCATGAACAGTGCTGCTGCACCTAAATAGTTTAGTTTTAGTTTATTCATCTTATTAATGATTTGACTTTTGATGGCGGGATGTTAATTTTTGATCGTAAGACACCAGTTTTTAGTATTTTGTTACCGTGCGGCGCAAATTAACCAAATTAATTACGAAAATGGCAATTTGTGTCAAGGATGATACAAGTGCGGGGTTGGTTGGATTGATTTGAATAGGTTGATTTGGTTAGATCGAGTTGATTAAGTTTGCTTTCAATGTCATAAAACATTTATCGTCGTTTATCTATTTAAATTATTCCGTAATATGGCCCTTTTATCTGCCGTTAAATTATGATGAATCACCTCGCCAATTCTACCTCGCCGTACCTGCTGCAACATGCTAATAACCCGGTTAACTGGTATCCCTGGGGCAGCGAATCTTTGCGAAAAGCAAAGGACGAAAACAAGCTGATCCTGGTGAGTATCGGCTATTCAGCCTGTCATTGGTGCCATGTGATGGAACATGAGAGCTTTGAGGATGAAAAGGTCGCCGCTGTGATGAACGAGTATTTTATTTGCATAAAAGTGGACCGCGAAGAGCGCCCTGATGTTGACCAGATATACATGAGCGCTGTGCAATTGATGAGCGGTAGGGGAGGATGGCCGCTAAACTGTATTTGCCTGCCCGACCAGCGACCTATCTACGGCGGCACTTATTTTCGCAAAAACGATTGGATAAGCCTGCTGTTTAACCTGGCGGATTTTTATAAAACCAAACCTGGCGAGGCGGAAGAATATGCATCCCGCCTTACCGAAGGTATACAGCAGTACGAATCCCTGGGCCGGGTTGCTGAAGAAGCTGCATATTCGCAGCGGGACATTGCAAAAACAATCGGCAGTTGGAAGAAATATTTTGATACGACTCAAGGCGGGCTGGGCAATGCGCCAAAATTCCCGATGCCGAATAATTGGCAGTGTTTGATGCGTTATGCTTATTTGATGCGGGATGAAAGTGTTGCTGCCCAGGTAAAACTAACCTTACTCAAAATGGCTTTTGGTGGTATTTATGACCATATTGGCGGTGGCTTTGCACGCTATTCAGTCGATGGTCGATGGCACGTGCCGCACTTTGAAAAGATGCTGTATGATAATGCCCAGCTCCTCAGCCTTTACGCTGAGGCTTTTACGTGGTGCCACGAACCGCTTTATCAAACCATCGCTGACGAGATCATCAGTTTTACACTACGGGAGCTGACCTCGCCTGATTTCGGCTTTTATTCGGCGCTCGACGCAGACAGCGAGGGTAAAGAAGGCAAATTTTATATTTTTACCAAAACGGAGATCGAACAAATTTTGGGCGGGGAGGCGGAACTATTTTGCATCTATTATCATGTCACCGAAGACGGCAACTGGGAGGAAGAGGCATCAAACGTTTTGTTTCGAAGGGAAAATGACCGGGAATTGGCGGGTAAATTGGGGTTGACCGTTGAAGGGCTTGTCGACCAAATAGCGGCTTCGCGACAAAAAGTGTTTGAATACCGAAGTCATCGGGTGAGGCCGGGACTGGACAATAAGATACTGGCATCGTGGAACGGGTTGATGTTGAAAGGCCTTTGCGATGCTTACCGTGCATTTGATACGGCCGTGCACCTGCAAACGGCACTCAAAAATGCGGAGTTTATTTTAAATCATTTGATCGATGAAAAAGGGCGGTTATCGCGAGTGGAAGGTACCGGTATTGCTTTTTTGGATGATTATGCCAACATTATCGACGCTTTTAGCGCATTATATGAAGTGACTTTTGATGAACAATGGCTCTCCCACGCAAAAAAACTGGCCGACATCGCGATCGACCACTACTACGATACAGACAACGGGATTTTCTTTTACACAGCGGATGATGACGAGCAATTGATCGCAAGGAAATCGGAGATAATGGACAGTGTCACGCCGGCGTCCAACTCAGCAATGGCCCGAAACCTGAAAAAGCTTGGTTTGCTATTTGACGATGATCGTTACCGAAAAATTTCTCAGCAAATGCTCCGAAATATTGTCTCACAAATAGATAAATATCCATCGGCTTATTCTAATTGGTTGATGTTAATGCTGGAGGAAGTTTTTGGAACCTACGAGGTCGCCATTGCCGGTGATAATTACGAATCCCTCCGTCGGGGTTTAGAAAAAAATTACATTCCCAACAAAATTATCTTGGGCGGTAAAAAAGGAAGTTTACCTTTGCTGCGCGACAAGTTTGCCGCTGACACACAAATTTTTATTTGTAAAGATAAAACCTGCGGGCTACCTGTGCGTTCAGTAAACGATGCATTAAAACAAATTAATAACTACTGACCGCTGATTTTTTGATGATATAATTGTGCCGGAAAGTTACGGATCGGCTATTATAGAATTCGATAAATCAACTGTTCAAATAATAAACAATACATGGAAATCAAACCAAAACATGTGGTGTCATTAACTTACGACCTGTACGTTAATGGCGAGGATGGTACTGAAGTGCTGGAGGAAAGCGCTACCGAAGAGCAGCCGCTTACCTTTTTATACGGTGCAGACCAGATGCTGCCAAAATTCGAGGAAAATTTGAACGGTCTGTCAACAGGCGACAGCTACGATTTTCAGTTAAGTGCCGGTGATGCCTATGGTGAATACGACGAGGAGGCGGTGGCCAACCTTCCGCTGGAGATGTTTAAAGACCAGGACACACCCGAGATCGGCAGCTATCTTCCTTTACAGGATAATCATGGCAACCATTTCCAGGGACAAGTGGTTTCCATCGCCGAAGACGCTGTTCTTGTTGATCTAAACCACCCCATGGCCGGCCAGAACCTGCACTTTAAAGGTAATATTTTGAATGTGCGGCCTGCAACGCCCGAAGAATTATCGCACGGGCACGCACATGGGCCTGATGGCCATCACCATCATTAAATATCGTATTTCTAACCGCACCGAAACTTACGAAGTTTTTAAAACTTCGTAAGTTTTCCCGTTTCATAGCTGCTATGTTTTTTTTTGTGACTAGATAGTTTGGCGTCTTCAATCAATCTTTATTCCCTTATAATATTCGGCCGTCTTATAATCTTTCCGTAGAGGGAACCCTTCCCAATCGTCGGGAAGTAAAATGCGGCGCAGATCGGGGTGGCCTTCAAAAAATATCCCGACAAGATCGAAAGCCTCGCGCTCATGCCAGTCGGCTGTGCGGTAAACGGATGTTACGCTTGGAAATACCGGGAGGTCATTCAAATCCCGGCTGTTTTCCTTGCTGATTTTCAGCGTTAATTGTGTTTGAAAAGGTATAGACGCCAGGTGGTAAACCACCCCAAACCGGCCGGCTTCAACACCATGGTCAACGCCGGTAAGGCATGAAAGGAAATCGAAGTAAGTTGCAGGATTATCACGCAATTCCAGGCAAACCCCGGCGATATTATCCGGTGCAATTAACAACGCGGGCTGTAATCCGCCTGTTTCCTCTCCGGCAACTATATCAGCGCCAAATTTTTCAACAAGTAATTGTTTGATCTCTTCAAAGCTCATGGCGCCAAACGTACGGTCTTCCAGTTTTTATTGTCAACTTTTTTATAAAGAATCCGGTCGTGCAGGCGGTTGGGCCGGCCCTGCCAAAATTCTATTAATCGGGGCTTCAATATATATCCTCCCCAAAAGGATGGCTTCGGCACCTCTTTCCCTTCATAACCGGCTGCCAGTTCATCCCATTTTTTCTCCAGGAAGGCCCTGTCAGGTATTTCCTGGCTTTGCGGCGAAACGACTGCGCCCACCTGGCTATTTTTTGGGCGGGAATGGAAGTATCGTTCAGATTCCTCTTTACTCACTTTTTCAAGCACGCCTTCGATACGTATTTGCCGCTCCAGCGATGGCCAAAAAAATGTTAGGGCGCCCACCGGGTTCTTATTGATCTCCTTGCCTTTCCGGCTCAGGTAGTTGGTGAAAAATACGAACCCTGCATCTGAATAGCCTTTTAGCAAAACTATTCTTGCCGAAGGGCGCCCGTCAGTAGTTGCTGTTGCCAGCGTCATAGCATTGCGTTCGGGCACGTCTGCGTGCTGTGCTTCCTCAAACCAAGCCTCAAATTGCTTTATCGGGTCGCGTTTAACCGAGTTTTCCGACAATTCAGCCGAGGCATACTCCTCGCGCATATCCTGTAGTTGTTCCTGCTTCATCTCGCAGCAAACTTACAAATTAATTAATCCGTATATATTGAAAATTGCGAAGCAAGAGGCAGCAATCATGAGCGGGAATAAAAACGCTGCTTTTTTTAGGCGCCTTTTTCCGCTAGTGAATCCTGGTTCTTGACTCTTGATTCCGGTTCTTTTTCAAAACAATATATTTTTATAAAACTTGTTATATTACAAAAATTTTTGTCCATGCTAAGTTCTATTTTTCCGGCCACCGGGCGCCTGCTTATTTCGGAGCCATTTATGTTGGATCCGAACTTTAAAAGATCGGTCATTTTACTAACGGAATACTCTGAAGCAGGGGCAATGGGCTTTATCCTTAACCACGCCAGTGAATTTGCCCTTGGCGATCTGCTGCCCGACTTATCTTATGCTGATTTTACCGTTTACACGGGCGGCCCTGTGGCTAACAATACACTTCATTTTATTCACCGCTGCCCGGAGAAGATCAGCGATGGCATCGATATAGGCAACGGTATTTTTTGGGGCGGCGATTTTGAAACGGTTAAGCAACTCATAAAGAACTACAGCCTGCCAGCCGATGAGATTCGCTTTTTTACGGGCTATTCCGGGTGGACGCCAGATCAACTCGAGAATGAAATCCGAGAAGACAGTTGGATAGTGACAGACAAAGTAAATGCCGGTTCGGTATTCAGCGGCGACGAGGATAACCTGTGGCGTGCCGTGGTGATCGGCCTAGGGCAGCGTTACGCGCATATCGCTAATTTTCCGGAAAACCCGGAGTTGAATTAGTTCATGGTTGATAGCTCATGGTTCGTAGATCATAGTTCATAGCAGGAAAGTAGTTTGGTGTTGAGGCAGTTAGACTTTATTTTCAATTTTCAGAGACATCCAGCCCATAACCCATAACCAAGTGGCCTTTGGCTATGAACCATGAACAATCAACCATGAACTACATTATTTCTCCATTTCCTTTGCCGATTCTTCCACCTTCTTTTTTAAATTTTCTTTGTAGGCGATCAGATTTTCGGTAATATCGTTGTCAGCTACAGATAATATTTGCGCCGCCAGGATACCCGCATTTTTTGCGGCGTTTAGGGCAACGGTTGCAACCGGGATGCCATTGGGCATTTGCAGGATAGACAGGATTGAATCCCAGCCGTCGATAGAGTTGCTTGATTTTACGGGCACCCCGATCACCGGTAAATGGGTTAGCGACGCCACCATGCCAGGTAAATGAGCTGCACCGCCCGCGCCGGCGACGATCACTCTCAATCCACGCTCTGCAGCTGACCGGGCATAGGCGAACATACGGTCGGGTGTACGGTGGGCCGATACGACAGTGATCTCATAATCGATGCCTAGCTCCTTTAAAACATCGGCAGCATCCTGCATTACGCACAGGTCGCTTTTGCTACCCATGATGATACCTACTTTCGGTTGTGTGCTCATTAAGTTTTTAAAAATATTTTACTCAGTATAAAGATGATCAAAAAGCACGACAAAAATACTAAAACTACGATGAGTGCCGTGCGGCCTGTAAACACATCGTCCGAAAGATTATCCTGGTGTAATTCTGCCGGTTTAATATTCAGTTTCAGGCTGTTGAAATAATCGGTGATCTTTTTATCATCTGTGCGCAGCGAGTCAAGCGACCAGATGGCCGTAAAAAGCATGCTATGGTTAAAATAAAAGCATCGGTAATAGCGGTACGAATTGATGGAATCATGGTGTAGTTTAAATGCAAATGCAGTGCCCTCCAAACCATGCCATTTTATAATTTTTTTGTCAAACAACACGCCCTTTTTTCTTAGCGCACTTGTTAAAAACGATTTGTATACGCTATCCTTCATGTCTTTGGTAAAGAAATCGACTGCGCTGCTTTGTAAGCTGGAGTAGTAGGCAAAATAAATCGTGTTGTAGCCGTGGACAATGCAGGTGATCGATGTTGGTGTTTGGGTGATCTTGCCGGTATCGGGCAAGGTTACCTCGGCGACATTTTTGAGGGATTGAATGTAGGGGCCCTGGCTATACACCGCTCTCGAAAGCAATAAAATGAAGAGTATAAGGGTGAGGGGTTTCATTGATAAATTCTTATTTCGCCGGTCTCAATTTTTTTATAAGCAGTATTACGCCTGCACCAGCCAGCAATACGGCCATAACAATCAAAAATATCCAAAGAACCCGGTGCATATCGACCGCGAATGGATTGGCTGTAACTGCCAGGGCACTTTTAGAAGGTTTAAAGCTGCCAAAAAATGCCCTCATTTTTTTGTCGTCGCTTTGCAGCGAGTCGCGCGACCAGTATCCATAAAATACCAGCGAGTTTTTGACCTTATAAGCTTGGTGGTAGCAATAATAGGTAACCGAATCAAATGCAGCTTTGTAACAAAACTCCACACCGGTAAGGCTGTTAAGGGTAATGCTTTTCCGGTAGATGAGTTTGCCATTCGCTTCTTTTAACGATCCTTTTATTACACCCGTGTAAAAGCTTTGGTTAAGGGCGTTACCAAAAAGGCCCAGCGCCGTGCCAATAGGGGCTGCTGTTGCCATGAAAACCACACTATCATTTGTAAAAGTAAATACCTTTGATTTGCTGGTTAAAGTTGATTTCGGCGTATCGGGAAAAGTGATATTGCCCAGGCTATTCAGATCGAGTTGGTAGCCACGCTGGCTGTATGCAGCAAAAGGGAGAAAGGCGACTAAAATTAAGGGTAAAATTCTTTTCATTTTAACAGGATCAAAAAGCACGGTCAGCTAACTACCTTCAATGTCTCCCGCACAAATTTTGCCTTTTCAATAGCTTTTTCCCTGTCGGCATCTATGATGGTTACATGTCCCATTTTACGGAAGGGTTTGGTTAGCGTCTTGCCGTATAAATGTACGTAAACCCCCGGGCAGTTCAATATTTTTTCAATACCCTGGTATACAGCCGGCCCTTCGTAACCTGCCTCGCCTAAAATGTTTACCATGATGGCGTTGTTGAGGCAGGCGGTATCGCCCAATGGCTGGTTAAATATTGCCCGCAAATGCTGTTCAAATTGCGACACCATGTTACCTTCAATAGTCTGGTGGCCGCTGTTATGCGGGCGCGGCGCAAGCTCGTTAACCAAAATTTTGCCGTGCTTATCCAAAAACATTTCAACCGCCAGTAAACCTACTATGTTCAGGTCTTCGGCGATTTTTGTGGCGATGATGGCAGCATCCTGCTGTATTTCGAAGGGCAGGGTAGAGGGAGATATTAAAAACTCTACCAGGTTAGCCTGCGGGTTAAATTCCATCTCCACCATCGGGAATGTTTTTACTTCGCCGCTTTCGCTGCGCGCTACCATAACGCCTATTTCTTTTTCAAAATCTATCCAGCGCTCAACTAAGCTGGGTTCCTTAAATGCGCCCTCAAGGTATGATTCATCGATCACTTTGTACACGCCCCGGCCGTCGTAGCCATCGCGCCGCAATTTTTGGATGTATGGGAACGGAATACGGCTTTCTTTTAACTGTTCGGGAGAAGAGATCACCTGGAAATCAGCAGTCGGAATATTGTTTTCCTTGAAAAACTGTTTCTGAAGTCCTTTGTCCTGTATCAGCCGGATAATGCGCGGCTGCGGGTAAACCAAAACGCCCTCTTTTTCCAGTTGTTCCAGGGCGTCCACATTCACTTTTTCGATCTCAATGGTTACCATGTCAACTTTTTTGCCAAAGTTGTACACAGTTTCGTAGTCGCTTAACGAGCCTACTACAAACTCGTCGCAAAGCTTGCGGCAGGGCGCTTCGCGGTCTGGATCAAGCACTTTAACCGTAACATTGTAATTGATAGCCTGTTGTATCAGCATGCGGCCAAGCTGGCCGCCGCCTAATATGCCGAGTTTGAGGTCGCCGTAAAATGATTTCATTGTAAATGCAAGTTTAGGGCAAAATTGGCAGATTGCCTATAGTTCAGCGATGTTTGCCTCCTGTTTTGCCTTTCGGACAAACTTCGTGTAATAGATCGCGCGAATAACCAGGAAAATGATCGCTGTTGTCAGGTAGACTTCTGAATCGCCGGAATTCAGGCCAGCCACGCATACGCCTGTAACAAACAATGCCGGCCCGCCGAAGTATAACAACAGCCGCACCAGTGGGCTATTCCATGAACGAGGGCCGATTAACCATACACCCGGCAGGGTAAGAATGAGCGGGATTATGTTAAGATAAACGGCGCCGACGGCTAACAGTGCTATAAGTTCGCCGGTATCATTTCCGCTATATTTGGAATGGTACAGTACGAGAGAAATAATGACGTTAACTAAAAAACTGGCTGGGATGGACCATCCAAACGTTTTGAAAAGATTTGGCAAAATACCTTTCATCCGCTTTTAATCTCAGGCCTCGTTTTTTACCACGGTAATTTTTCCGTCAGTTACTTCGCCGGCGGCAACTTGCTGTGCAGTGTCGGATACGGGGGTGTATCCAAAAAGATGGCGCTCTTTGATCATCTTAACTACTTCAACAGGCACAAATTCTTCCCAGCCGGCCACGCCTTGTTTAATTAGTTGCAGCACAATATCCGTTTGCACGTGCAGGTTAGCTTCGTTATAATGCCTGAAATCTTCGATCTTATTGTTGGCGATGAGGTAACGGTAAAGGTCTATCAAATGCGGCGGGGGGTAAAACCGAAGGCAATTATACACCACGCCATCGCGATAGGTTGGATAAACGAACAGCTTCACCTTCCGGCTAAACAGCGTTGCAAACGATTCGAGGATGCCTCCGGGAAGGTCCTGGTAATGTTCTTCCCCAAAGATATACTCCAGGTTTGGAAAGCCCAACACCACGCCTATTTTTAGCGGTGTAATTTTTGATATGTACGCAACCAGCTTATAATATTCGTGGAAGTTGGAGATCATTACCGTATGCCCCATGGAACAAAGGATATCCACGCGGTCGAGGAAATCCTTCTCGTCAATGTCCGCGGTGTTTGCGGCATTCCTTTCCTTTAATGCTTGCAGCGTCAATTCCGCCAGCAGCAGCACATTATTTTTGTCCACATCCGGCTCCTGCATAAACTGTTTAACACCCGTATTCAGCATATCCATGTGGACGTTGGTGAGCGGCCGGAAACGCCCGCGGATCACCACGATGTGTTTTTTGTACAGTGCTTCCGAAGGCTGCTGGTTTTCGCCATCCGGCCCGAACACCGCCGCATCCGAAAAACCGAATTTAACCAGGTGCAGGCTCATCAGCCGGTTATCAACTTTAGTAAAATCAGGCCCGTCAAAACGAATCATATCGATCTGGATACGATCATTGGAGAGGTCATCCATCAGCGATTGCAAAAATACCAGGGCCTGCTCGTTATAATAAAAACAGGCGTACATCAGGTTTACGCCCAGCACACCCACGGCCTGCTGCTGCATATTGGTATCATTGTCCAGTAATTTTACGTGCAGCACCACATCATTATAAGGTCCGTTTGGCTCCAGTTGAAAACGCACGCCCATCCAGCCATGGCCCTCGTTGGTTTTATGGTAGTTAAGCGCCGATACGGTATCGCACAGGGCGAAAAAGGTGGTTTTATCGCCACGCTGCGCAGCTAAGCGCTCTACCAGCAAGCTGTATTCATGATCCAGCATGGCCATCAGCCGCGGTTCACTTACATAACGCCGAACTTTCGACGCACCGTAGATGGCATCCGATACGACCATGTCATAAGCGGACATGGTTTTAGCAATGGTTTGGGAGGAAGCCCCGGCCTTAAAAAAGTTGGCGGCGACATCCTGCCCGGCCCCAATTTCGGCGAAAGAACCGTAGATCGCTGGGTCGAGATTGATAGCCAACGCTTTTTGCTTTGTGCCGATGTCTGTTTTGTCGATTGCGTTCATCCCAGCTGCTGAAAAGTAATGCAAAATTACGAATAAAATGTAAAAGGCGTGGTTATTGTTGGATTAAGCTTTGGAGAATTTTGTAGTTGGTATCGGCGGGCAGTTTTAAGATATTATGCCGCGATCATGAGATCAAACAGGTTAACGTTTCGTTGTGGTAAAAATCAAACTTTTTATATATGCCCTGTTTTTCTCGGGCGCCCTATAGTAACAGGGGTAGCCCTCGGCAAAACGAACAATAACTGGGTTGATAGGTTGGATGATAATTTGCTTGAAACGGGCACGTTCAGATGGATGTTCACTAATGTTTTAACTTTAGGCCGGTGGTATGGGCGCACCAGGTGATTTTTAAAAACATTTAATGCAAAACGTCTGTTAAACGTAACAATCTTATTGCATTTATGCGTTTTTAATCGTTCGGTGGTTAATAAAACAGTAAAAAATTATTTTTACGCTATACAATCCGTTCATTTGACAAGTACATACAACAAATTATTTACAAACTAATAGGACATCCAGAATGAAAAAGACCATTTTAACAGTAGCCACAGCATTGATCCTGGGCATATTTTCAACTGCTGCATTTGCACAATCTACCACTCCGCAGCCAGCGGCAGCCGCACCAACCGGGACGGCCGATGTATTATCAACACTGTCAAGCACCGACAACGCTCCCAATTATCAAACCATGGCGATTGCGCTGAGAGGGGCAAACCTGACCGCAACGCTGAAAGGAGCAGGTCCTTATACTATTTTTGCACCAAACAACGATGCATTCAGTACGCTTACGCCCGCACAACTGGATGCATTATATGCTGATCCTGCCAAACTGGCAACCGCTTTGCGGGGCCATATCGCCACGGGTTTGAACGATAAAAAAGCCATCCTGGCAGCCATTAAGGCAACCGGAACCATGACGCTTAAAACCATCGACGGAGCAACCCTTACGCTTAGCGTTAATGCTGCAAAAAACCTGGTGATAACTGATGCACAGGGGAATAGCGCGAAAGTAATAAAGTTCGATATGGAAGGAACCAATGGGGTTGCTATCGGCATCGACGGCGTTTTATTTAAATAGATAAATTTATCTGCCTGTGTCTGAACAGGCAAACTTATAAAAACAAAGCCCGGAAAAGCCGGGCTTTGTTTTTAGTGCAGAAACGCATTATGGGTTAATCAATGCTAGTTGAATCTCATCTGGCGTCAGGTCATTTTCCTCATCAGGTATTTTGCTCTCAACAAAGCCAAATTTTTTTAGGAGACGGGTTGACCGTTCATTGTTCCTGTGGGTAATGGCTACTATTTTTTTCAATTGCAATGTGCCAAAAGCAAATCCGATCACTTTTTCAAGCGCTTCAGACATGATGCCTTTTCCCTGTAACGCCGGAAATAACTCATAGCCAAGTTCCGCCTGCGCGTTCTCCTGATCGATATGCCACAAGCAGATCGTGCCCACCAGTATATTTTCATCTTTAAGACAGATAGCCCAATAATACGAATCGCCATTTTTTACACCGGCCTCAATTTTTTTGATGAATGCCTCCGCTTCGTAAATATTCAGACATAACTGGCGGGCAAGATACCTGTTCACTTCAGGATCCGACCGGATGGCAGCCACTTGCTTGTTATCAGTTATCTTCAGCGCCCTTAGTTTAAGGCGTTCTGTGTCGAGGCTGCAAAATTTATGCGGATTTTCCATTTGCTTTTGAGGGGTGGGTTTAAAACATTTTTTTGCTAAATGCCTTTTAAGGTAAACAAAATATGGCAAACCAGGCAAACGAAAATATTTCAGGCTTCGAAAAGATAAGCAACGCCATTACCACTTACAGCGGCAGTTCGCCGGTATTTTTGGTCGCGGTGGGCCTTATTCTAATTTGGGCGTTCAGCGGGCCAATCTTCCACTTTTCAAACACCTGGCTTCTTATTGTTAATACCGGCACTTCCATCATTACTTTTTTGATGGTTTTTTTGATACAAAAATCTCAAAACAAGGAATCAATTGCCGTCCAGCTAAAACTGAACGAACTGATTGCCGCCAGTAACAGCGCGAGCAACCGTCTACTGAATATACAAGACCTTAGCGAAGAGGAACTTTCGACGCTTTATGAGCATTATCGTACGTTGGTTGAACTAACGCAGAAGGCTCGGTCAAACACCAAAAGCCACTCGGTTGAAGATGCGATTGTAATAACAGGCGCCGAAATTAAGGTGGAAGCAGCCCAAAAGGTTAGGAAAAGGAAAAATGCTTGATCTGTATTATAAAATATGGGTGGACGCGATTACGGCTACCAGGGCAAAACGCACCGAAGCAGGCAGTTGGAAGTTATACACCATCGTGCCGCTATCGGCGCTTTCAGGGATAAACCTGCTAACCTTTTTAATAGCGATGAAGACCCTCGTAAATCGCAGGCTGCCTCTGTTTTTACCGGTCAATATTTTTAATTACCGGCTCATCAATGATTTTATTTCGATCGTAGTTACCCTGTTTATCCCATTTGTCATCCTTAATTACCTGCTCATCTTTTCCACCGATAGATACCAGGTGCTTTTAGCGCAATACCCGGCCAGCGGCGGAAAGCTGTACCGACGGTATGCACTTATTTCCCTGGGGGTGCTCATCATTCCGATAGTTGTGGTGACGCTGTATTTCCATGAGGCGTGATGCCTTTACCGGCAGGGGCGAAGGCGATTCGCCTTCGCAGTGGCAGATAACTGGTGATATCCGGGCGTCTATTGCATGTATTTATTGAGATAGGATAGTACCTCTTTCCGGATGTTATCGGCGTCGAACATTACACCATAGTGTGGCGCGTTGGGAACAATGATCAGGTCGTTGGGTATTGCGGCTTTGGTGAGCCATTCACTCAGCGTTTTTGATTGCTCCGGGTTTACGGATTCATCCTTTTCGCCCTGAATGATTAAAAACGGCGGGTCCTTCCGGTCGAGCCAGGTGATCGGGCTGGCTTCTTTAGCGAGTTTGGGCTTGTCGGCCACCGTTCCTCCCAACAGTAAGGTGATGGGGTTTTTAGGGTCAGGGTTATCATGGCCTTTTAGCGTAGTGAGATCCGAAGGCCCATAAAAGTCAATCACTACGCTCACCTTGAATCCTGGCTTTTTGCCATTGAGGTAAAAACTGCGCTCGTTACTGTTATTCGACAGACCGATCAGGGATGCAAGGTGGCCACCGGCCGAAAAACCCATCAGCGCGATACGGCTATCGTCTATGCTAAATTGGGCAGCGTTTTTATACAGGTAATCGATGGCGGCATTGCAATCCTGTACCTGCGCCGGGAACGGAGCGGTGGTGCTCCAGCGGTAATCAATGGAAGCTACGGCATAGCCGGCGTTGATCATGTCTTTAAGCGTGTTAACCATGTAGCTCATGTCGGCGTACTTATCGTTCACCATCCAGGCGCCGCCGTGGATCCAAACTACCAGTGGGTAGCTTAATTTTTTAGCACGTGGGAAATAAATATCCAGCTGATGTTTTCTCAGTGTGTCGCCGGCGTAGGGAATGTTGGCATCAACGGTTGTGCCGGCCGGAAAAATGTTGACAACCTTATCGGCAAGCTGGGCGTTGGTTTTAAATAAAAATGAGCAGCCGGCCAATAAAAGCGCGCAAAGGATAAATCTTTTCTTCATGTGGGATAAAATTGGTTATACGTCGGCGCAAATCGATAGCGCACATAGCGCCGGCAAACGCCCGGATGAAATTACAATATTTAGGCAGATAACGCGATAAATTCCAAAATTTCAAAGTGTTCAATTTTCAATTCAGTTGAACACTTGAACAGCTCATCTTATCCGGCCAACTTAGCCGACCAAACGCTCTCCTTCAATCTTTTTCTGTAGCTCCAGTATCGCGCCAATGAGCGCTTCGGGGCGCGGTGGGCAGCCCTGAACATAAATATCAACGGGTATCACCCTGTCAACGCCCTTTACCACATGATAGCCATGCTGCCAGTATGGCCCGCCGCAATTGGAGCAGGAACCCATGGAAATAACGTATTTGGGATCGGGCATTTGCTCGTACAGCCTTTTGATGCGCTCAGCCATTTTAAATGTAACCGTGCCGGCAATAATGATCACATCCGCCTGCCGGGCTGACGGACGCGGGAATACGCCATACCGGTCGAGATCGTATGTAGACGCAAAGGCCCCCATAAATTCGATCGCGCAGCAGGCAATCCCAAAACTGAGCGGCCATAGTGACGACAGCCTGGCCCAGTTGAGCAGATCGTTCATTTTAGTAACCACCACGCCACCGTTTTCACTGCTTAACTCATTCATTGCGTGGTTTTTTAAATGTTGGCTTAAACATGGGCCTGCGGATCGGAGCGGGCTGTTGATCTGGGTTACTATTAGTAGCAGTAGTAGTGGCAGTAGCAGTTTCTGACTTAAAGGTTTGTACCTGGTAATCGCTTTGTTCAGTATTCAGCTTATCGTACAGCGACATGGGGATGTTGGTATTCGCAACCGGCATTATGGGTTTTGGTTTTATCCAGTCGAGGTCTCCCTTAACCCAAACATAAGCCAGGCCAAGGATAAGGATGCCGAGAAAGATAAACATCTCGGTCAGCGCCAGGCCGCCCCAGCGCGGGTCCGCTGCACTTATTTCGTGGCTTCCAAAAACGATAGCCCAGGGAAAGATGAAGATCATTTCCACATCAAACAGCAGGAAAATAAGCGCAATTACATAAAACCGCGAATTAAACGGAAGCCACGCGCTGCCGGTGGGTTCTTCGCCGCACTCGTACGAGGTAAGTTTTTCGGGGCTGGGTTTCCGGGGAGCGATTAAACGGACAATAAAAAAGGCAAAACATACCATGATAATTCCCGTGATGAGGAAGATGAGTATCTTGCCAAATTCAGATATTTGCGTCACGCCGGTCATGACAACAAAAATAGCAAAACAAACAAACTTTGATGCCATAATAATCGGCGGCGGCGCTTGTGGACTAATGTGCGCCGTGCAAGCCGGTTTTTTAGGAAAGCGGACCCTGGTGTTGGAGAAAAACGATAAAGTTGGGGCAAAAATATTGATCAGCGGCGGTGGGCGGTGCAATTACACCAACCTTTACGCCTCGCCGCTGCAGTTTATCTCGCAAAACGGACATTTTTGTAAATCGGCATTCTCGCAATGGACCGTGGAGGATACCGTTAGTTTTTTCGAAACTTACGGCATTAAAGGCAAAGAAAAAACACTGGGACAATTGTTCCCTGAAAGTGATAGGGCAAAAGATGTGGTAAATATTTTTACCGGCCTGTGCGGCGATCTGGGGCAGCAGATATATTGTGAAGCATGTGTGCTGGATGTCAAACAAGCAACAAATGGATTTGAGGTCTATGCAGAAATAGGGGGTGTTCCGCAAACCTTATTTGCGCCGAAGGTTGTGGTAGCGGCCGGAGGCTTGCCAATCCCGAAAATGGGCGCCACAGACCTGGGATTGAAGTTAGCGAGGAAATTCGGCCTGCAGGTTATTGAAACAGCGCCGGCCCTAGTACCGCTAACTATAACCGGCAAGGACCAGCCATGGTATAAGCAACTATCAGGCAACAGCATTTTTTGCAGGGTATGGAACGATCGGGCAAGCTTTGAGGAGAATATCCTGTTTACCCATTGGGGCTTGAGCGGACCGGCAATCCTGCAAATCTCATCCTATTGGCGGCCGGGTGAAGTTATTTATATCGATTTATTGCCGAACCAGGACATCACCGAGCTGATACAACAGGAACGTGCTATAAACGGAAGAAAAACGTTGCTTAGTCTTATTGCAAACCTGTACACCCGGAAATTTGCCGAAGCCATCGCGGATAAGCTGCCTGCTGATAAAAACCTGGCATCACTAAGTAAAACGGATATGGAAGGTATTAACGATTTGATCCATCATTTTAAAGTAAAACCTGCCGGCGACAAAGGTTACGATAAAGCCGAGGTAATGCGGGGCGGCGTCTCAACTGATGAACTATCTTCAAAAACCCTTGAAGCCAAAAAAGCGCCGGGTTTGTTTTTTGGCGGCGAATGTGTGGATGTAACGGGGTGGCTTGGAGGATACAATTTTCAATGGGCCTGGGCGAGTGGGTTTGTGATTGCGGGCAGTATATAATTTATGGTAGATGGTTCATAGTTCATGGTTCATGGTTCATGGTGGAAAGGGACTATAAGCTTCATTTGCTTGCCGCCTTTACTTTCTTGAAATAGGCAATCAGGCGGTCGATGTTTTCCAATACATAAACTTTTGCTTTTATCTTATCCACTATTTCAGGGTAATCGCCCATTAGGTCGGTCATAATGTCCTCAAAGTTTTGGTCGTTCAGGCGTTTCATGTTGGCCGTATTGTCGCCATAATAATAAGCTACCTTTTCATAATAACCGCCACCGCTATCTCCTCCTCCAATCGGAATAGAAACGCCACCGCCGATCGCGGCACCAGAATAACCGCCAGTGCCGACGCCGGTTGAAAGCCCCGGCGCCACACTCAATCCGCTGCCGCCACCGCCTGATTTTACCCCGCCGGCGGCATAAAGTTTTAAATCTTCGTCCAGTACCACCCGCACAAAATCAAATTCGTTTTTGCCCCAGGTTTCATTGCCCGGAGCATGGGCAACTACAAAACTGTCCCGGCCGATCACAAACGACCGTAATTCACCGGCGCTTAGCCTGAAAGAGCCCGATTTGTTATCTTCTTTAAATTCAATAAAGTTCTCGTCCTTAACAGGGCCTTTGCCGCCGCCGATGCGGATCAAGCCAGTCTCCACGTTACCTTTGTTATCGGTAAAATGTCCGGCCAGCCATTTTTGGCCGAATGATTTTGTTGATACAAACAGCGCCGAAAAAAATAAAATGCTTAAAATTGAACGCATATTGAATAAAATACAAATAACGTACAATTACACGATTTTGATATGATGCAAGTTGACTTACGCAGTGATACCGTCACCAAACCCACTCCCGGCATGATGGAGGCCATGATGAACGCCAAAGTGGGCGATGATGTTTTTGGCGAAGACCCGACTATAAACGCGCTGGAACAAAAAGCGGCGGCGATATTTGGCAAAGAGGCCGGTTTGTTTTGTCCATCAGGCACGATGACCAACCAAATTGCTATCAAATGCTTTACCCAGCCGCTGGATGAATTGATCGCCGATCAAACTGCGCATGTTTATCGCTATGAGGGTGGGGGTATAGCTTTTAATTCATCAGTATCGGCCAGATTGCTGAACGGGGAACGCGGGATCATAACCGCCGGAATGATCGAACCGGAGATAAACGCGATCAACGACCATTATCCGCGAACCAGTTTGGTGGTTTTGGAAAACACATCAAACAGGGGAGGGGGTAGTTGCTATAGTCTTGAGAACATTAAGCCGATTGCCGCGCTTTGTGAAGCCAGGGGTCTAAAATTGCACCTCGATGGCGCCCGGATATTTAATGCGCTAGCCAAAACAGGCGATAAAGCAGCGGATTACGGCCGGTACTTCGACGGTATTTCGGTATGCCTTTCGAAAGGATTAGGAGCGCCGGTTGGTTCGGTTTTGCTTTCAGATAAAGAGACAATCAAATATGCCCGGAGGGTACGCAAAGTGTTTGGCGGCGGTATGCGCCAGGCCGGTTTTTTAGCGGCGGCAGGTATCTACGCACTTGACCATCATGTGGAGCGGCTAAAAATTGATCATTCCCACGCACAGATCCTGGCCGACGCATTGCGTAATTGCCCGGCCGTTTCGCAGGTGCTGCCCGTGGAAACTAACCTTATTTTGTTCGATACGCTTGAACCCGCCGCATCATTGCTCGAAAAGTTGGCCGCCCATGGCATAAAGGCATTGTCGACGCATCAGCACCGCATCCGCTTTGTTTTGCACCTTGATGTACACCCGGATATGGTTGAGTATGTTGTTCAGGTTTTGAAGATGCTTAAATAAGTTCATAATATCCTCTTGCGGCAATGAACAATGAGCTATGAACTAAACCCCTACTTGATCTCCCTGTCAGCCGATTGCCGTTCAACCATCCAGCCGGGATATTCCTTCGGCAGCGCGCTGACCTTGTCAATTCTGTTCATGTCCTCCGCAGAGAGCTGCAATTCCGTTGATTTGATATTGGCATTTAACTGATCCGCATTTTTTGCGCCGATAATAGTGCTGGTAATGCCTTTTTGTAAACGAACCCAGGCCAAAGCGATCTCCGCAACTGATACTTTACGTTCCTTTCCAATTTCGGCTAACACATCAATAATATCATAAGCCTTTTCTTTATTAATCGGCGGGAAGTCGAAGTTGTCGCGACGCGAATCGCCTGCCTTTTCATTATTACGCGTGTATTTTCCCGAAAAAAAGCCGCCCGCCAAAGGGCTCCACGGCATTATCGCGAGGTCCTGATCGAGCGCGAGCGGCAAAATCTCCCTTTCAATATCACGACCACCCACAGAGTAGAAATATTGCATGCCGGTGAACTTGTTCCAGCCATGTTTTTCGGCCATGCCCAACGCTTTCATTACCATCCAGGCAGGCCAGTTACAAACGGCTACATAGCGCACCTTACCGGTTTGGACAATGTCATTCAGCGAGCGCACAACTTCTTCAACGGGCGTTTTTGGATCAACACCGTGTACGTATAATACGTCGATATGATCCAATTGAAGGCGCTGCAGGCTTTCGTCAACCGACTGGAAAATATGATAGCGCGAGAGGCCCACATTATTTACACCCTGACCCATCCGCCCGCGCACTTTTGTGGCGATCACCAGCTCGTGCCGGCTGATACCCAAATCCCGCAGTGATTGTCCTAACAGCCTTTCCGACTCCCCGTAAGAGTAAACATTAGCGGTATCAATAAAGTTGATGCCTGCATCAACTACTACCTTCATCAGTTCATTTACTTCCTTTTGCTGTGTTTTTCCGATAGCTTCCCAAATCCCCCCTTTACCGCCAAAGGTCATAGTGCCAAAACAGATTTCGGAAACCACCAGGCCGGTGTTTCCTAATAAATTATACTTCATAAGTTGATGATTTTGATCAGGTCAAATTTGGGCTTTTTATAAATGCCGGATCGTCAGTCAACGGTAAAAATTGAAATAGTGGATCACCCGGACGGTGGATTAGAACTCTTTTGTAAAAATCAACTGACATGCAGGCAATCGGGATCGTCGGTAAATACTTTATTTTCCTCCAGGTGTTCTTTAACGGGGATCAGCTCCATTTTGTAATTCATCACCATCAAACTTAATCAGAAAACCCCTGTTCTTGCTACAATGAACCGTCTTTTAAAAAAACTCGAAAAAATAGGCCGTGATCCTAAGGTTACCGCCAGGGCGGCAGGCCTGCGGTATGTGTCAGATTCAATGCCCGGCTATACCCGGAAAAGATCGGGCAAAGGTTGGAGTTATTATGACAAGGATGGCAGCCTGGTCAGGGCCAAAGATTTGATCGCCCGTTTCAACGGCATGGTTATCCCGCCGGCCTACACCGATGTTTGGATATCACCGTATGAAAACAGCCACTTACAATTCACAGGTACCGATGCCGCCGGGCGCAAACAATATCGTTACCATCCTGATTGGAATAAAATTCGCAATCAATCCAAATATTACCGGCTGCAATCTTTCGCGGCGCACTTGCCCGCTATCCGGAAGCAGGTGGACAAAGATCTGGCCGGAAAGAATTTGGATCATGATAAGATTGTCGCGCTTGTTGTCAGGCTGATGGAATTAACCAGTATTAGGATTGGCAACGAATCCTATAGAAAACTTTATGGCTCTTTCGGTCTTACCACGTTGATGAACCGCCATGTAAAAATTGAAGGCGCAACCATTTATTTTGAATTTAAAGGCAAAAAAGGTGTTTTTCATAAGGTTGCCCTGCACAGTATTAAACTGGCCAGGCTGGTACGGCAATGCCGGGATATACCGGGGAAAGAACTTTTTCAATATTACAACGAAGCTGGCGAAAAATGCACGATTGGTTCAGGAGATGTAAACGATTATTTAAAGTCGATAACCGGCGAAGATTTCACCGCGAAAGACTTTCGCACCTGGGCCGGCAGTGTAAGCTCCTTATATGCTTTTAAAGAAGCTGGTGAATATCAAAATATTACTGAATGCAAAAGGAAGATCGTCAGTGTACTGGATGAAGTGGCAGGCAGCCTCGGCAACACCCGTACCGTTTGCAAAAAGTATTATGTACACCCAACTGTGATAAAAAGCTACGAAGAAGGCACTATTTTTAAATATATCCGCCAGTTGGACGAAAAGCAGGACGTTAATTCAGCGGAATTAAATGCCGCGGAGAAAGCGCTGCTCGAATTGCTTGAGCACGAGCAACTGGCGGAGGCGAGCTGATCTATCGGTAACTAATCCCGCCGGCTGAACTACCTGGAACACCTGAACCACCTGGACCGCCTGAATACACCTGGACCACCTGGACCACTAATTTTTTCGTTAGTTTGCTTGCTTTTGTGAAGAATTTTACGCATACATTTCACAATTCCTAAGCAAAAGAGACATGAAATTGCCACCAACCCCGGACAATGCAGTTCTTTTATGACCGCTAACGCGCTTACTGCCTTTAATCAACCTTAGAAGCTGTTTAAAAACAACTTAAATCATTTTTAAACAGCTTCTTAATCAACTACTTTTTCTTCGTCACAATAAATACGACGCCATTCTTAGCCCGGTCGCCATACAATTCTTTAGTTTCATCATCCGTTTTTAATACCATGCGGTCGATATCAAAGGCAGAAAGCTTTTTCAGGTCCGCTTTGGTAGCGACGTTGCCGTTAATAATTACCAGCTTGCTCGAAAGGTCGCTCAGGCTTACCTCGCCATCCGATTTTACGGTTGTGGAATAAACTGTCGTGAACGGTTTGGGAGCATATCTTACCGATTTTTTATCATAGGTATATGTCTTCGCCGGCACCTTGGCCGCTATATTTACCCCGTGTGTCCATTGCATGTTGTGTAGCGATCCGGTAACATACACTGTATCAAATTTGACCCTGCCATCCGGGGTTTTTAGCGAATCAATTAACACCATCCCGCCGTTAACGTTGATCATTGTCCCCTTATAGTTCAGCCTGCCGCTGCCTTCAACATTGATGATTCTGTTATGTTCCCGCACGCCGTTTTTCGTTTGCACGTATACTGTGTTTTTGCCATCCTGTTTCGTAATGTCAATGGATGAAACTTCATCAGTATTTATTTTGCTAAGGTCATAATCCTTCACTATTTGCCCATCAACCACAATTACATCAGGTTGATCAATGGTCACTTCACCATTTTTTTGCGGAATATGTATTTTTCTTGTCGTATCAGATTTGACCTTCGCTTTTACACCTTTATTCGTATCACGACTTGTTTGGCTAACTGTTGTGACAGCGTGATCAGCCGCCCTGGTTAGCGTGGTAACAAGTTTTAATTTAACGTTTAACGCCTTCGTTTTAGGGCTGACCCATTGCTGCACGCTGTTTGCTATCGGGTGTTTTTTAGCTAAAGCCGCGCGCGAAACGGTAAACACTAACAGAAGCGCAATCACCGCAGGTACAAGTAAAATGTAGCGGCCCAGATTCATTTTCGAAGATCTTTTAGTATTCATCATGATAATTCTTTTTTTAATGGTTGAAATGTTAAAATGATTTACAATGCCCCGCGGGGCCGCCGCGAAACTTACGTTTACCAGGCTATACTGGTATTGTTTGCAGTCGGTCCCGTTTTGCAATATTTTGCGGTCGGTAATAAACTCGATGTTTTCGCGTATGGCTTTTTTTATCAGCCATACGCCGGGGTTAAACCAGTAAAATATGGTACTTAGCTCAGACAGCAAAATATCCGCCGTATGCCATTCGCTTACATGTATTTGTTCATGCTGCAGGATAGCTTTCAGGTCGCCGGGGGCGTGTTTGTCAGGATTAACGTAAATGCTTTTCCAAAACGAGAAGGGCCCGCCATCGCCGTTGATCAATCGTACATCGTAGCCATGCAGCCTCCCCTTGTTTGAGCCTTTATAAATACGGTATAGGGATACAAATTGCACCAGCAGCCTCAGCGCAAACAGAATTACACCGGCCCAAAAAATAGTTTCGGCATACCGCCAATAGCCATGATGGTGGTATATGGGCTTGATGAGGTCGCGGGGCGGCGTTTGTATCGTGAAAGCAATAGCCTGAACGGGTTCGGCTATCCGTTGATGTTGTTGCAGAAAAGCAGATAAATTCAACTTAGGGTATACAGACGCAAACAATATAGCGGCGATAAGATAAATGCGGTTAAGCGTATAAAAAGTAAGACGCCTCAGCACCAAATAATAGCCGGCACAAAATACCAGCAGCGCCAGGTTCACTTTTAATAAAAAAATAAATAAGTGTGGCATGGCGCTCAATGTTTGGGGTTTTCAATCAGGTTGATGATCTCTTTCAGATCGCCGGCGCTTATCTTTTTTTCTTTGGCAAAAAAGGTGACCAGATCTTTGTAGGAGTTTTGAAAATAATCGCTCACAAAACCGCTCATGAATTTCTTTTTGTAGTCCAGCTCATCAATAGCCGGCGCATACCGGAAAGAGTTACCGAGCTTTTCACCGGTTACAAACCCTTTTCGCTCCAGGTTTTTTATGGTTGACGCCAGTGTAGTATAAGGAGGTTTGGGCTCGGCAATAGCATCCAGAAAATCTTTGATAAAACCTTGCCCGCATTGCCAAACCGCCAGCATGGCTTCCTCTTCCTGTTTGGATAATTTTTCCATCGTTACGATTTTTTCGTAAATCTACGAATGTTTCGTAATAATGCAAATTTATTTTAAAGTATAATTGTTGTTACAATAACGGTCTTCGTCTATAAATCCCGGCTATTTATCGAATGATTTTGGAAATTCAGCTTTATAATTTAATTTAGATGACTCAATCATGACAACATGTTTATAAACCGAAAGATCTTAGTTACGGTTGGACTGTCTTCAGTCGTAACATTCATTGCGCTTACTTCAATGGCGCCGCCCGACGATGAAGGGCCCAAAAATTTGAAGGTATTGCCGAAACATACCACCGAGATGCAGATACACAAGATCATGCGCGAGTGGGCGATATCGTTAGGTGTGCGCTGCAATTTTTGCCACGCCCCCGGCGCCGATGGCAAGGGATTGGATTTTGCCAGCGATGCCAAGCCCGAAAAGGAAATGGCGCGTCACATGTTCAAAATGATGAACAAGATTAACACTAAGTTTTTCGAAGCAAAAAAAGACTCGTTGGGGATGGTGGAGCAGGCGGGTGTAAATTGTTATACCTGCCACCGTGGCAACTCTCACCCTGAAACAAAACTGCCTGAAATGAAACCAGGCCCGGGCGGCCCGCCCCCCGGTGGCGGCCCTCCTTCCGGCGCTCCGCAAAAACAATAATTTTTCCCGAACACCCTTTAGCCGCAAGTTAAAGGGTGTTCGGCTTTTGTAACGATGAATACCGAAATCAAAATAAGAGACGCCGCTGAGCGTGATCTTCAGGCCATTCTTGATATCTACAACGACGTTATTATTAATACCACGGCGGTGTATAGTGAAAAACCGCATACGCTGCAAATGCGCTCAGACTGGTACCACGACAGGGTGAACAACAGTTTTCCGGTATTTGTTGCCGAAGCAAACGGGCAGGTTGCCGGCTTCAGCAGCTTTGGCCATTTCAGGGTGTGGCCGTGCTACCGTTATACCATAGAGGTTTCAGTTTATGTGGAGCGATCGTTTCGGGGAAAGGGGATCAGCAAAAAATTGTTGGCTGCATTGATCGACCGGGCAAGGCAAATGAATATTCATGCAATTATAGCCGGCATCAGCGCCGATAACGAAATAAGCGTTAAACTGCACCAATCATTCGGTTTTACTGAGGTAGCCCATTTTAAGGAAGTAGGCTACAAGTTTAACCGCTGGCTCGACCTTAAATTTTTTGAATTGATTATTGAAAATAGCCCTGGACCTATTTAATTACACGCTTGATATATTTTTTGTACAAATATTCAGCATAACCAACACTGATATAATCAGGGAATTTCCAATTGGGGTAGTAAGTCCTTTTTAAGTACTTGAGGTAGCTAAAAAATAAAACACCCAGGAACAGCAGTATTGCGATTGAGAATAAAACTTTGGCAGATAGTATTATAAAGTCCATTTCTGTTTTGTTTTTTCGGTTTTTACGGATAATATCCATCCGGGGTTACATCATTTTGAATATTTTAGTTAATTATTTCAATCGCATACACGTAACGCAAATAACATATATTATGCTCATTGTCAGTGTATTATGTTGTTTTTTATCCCCAAACGAAAATAATCTGCAAGCATTTGCATTAATTAAAAGGAAACCCCAGACATTTTGAATGCCCGCCGATCAGCCATGTCTCGTTGAAAGAATTGACTTTGCCGCGGGATTTGTAAGAAGGAGCTTGCCTTTATTTCCCGGCATTTACTGTTTTATAGTTTATCTCTGAGGTCGCCGTTCTGCGGGTTGCTGTATAAATAACACCTTTTACCAACTCGTATCCTGTAGTAACGCTTTGGGTTGACCGTTTCAGGATGATACCCGATTCGTTATCCACCAGCATCACGCCGTTTGTACGACTGTTGAGGTTTCCGGTTAAACTTGTGGTGGAGTAAGTGATCGTGGTGGTTCGGGAGCTCACCGCATAAATGGTAAAATGGCTTACCGTTGTGGCAGTCGAGTCTGTCCAGGTATACCCTTTCTTTAGGAAAGGATTTGCAGGGAAATCGGTCGTAAATTCAATTATGTGCCCATTCGTCAATCGTTCGTTTTGTATGCCGGTAAATGACAGCAGCGTATCGTCAGCAGGCAGCTGCTTCTGAACGGATAGAATTTTGCCCCGTTCATCAATTGATGCCATTGCAGGTTTTCCTATCAGTTGTAAAAGGGCCATTTGTATAAATGAATTCGGATCGGGTCGTTTATCTGAGTTGAAAACAACTTTCTGCCCAAGCGCATTCAGCGAATCAATGATCTTGTTGATCGTTATGCTCATTGTTGCAGTATTGCCGCTCACATTGGTAACCTTGCAGGTTTTAGTTACCGCGGAGTATGTGCTCAGGTTCAGTTTCTGGCTGCCGCGCTGCAGCAGGCAATTTGATTTGATAACAATTTGACGCTGAAATTCGTCCCCCTTCTTTAAACCAAGGTCGCGGTGTATACCCTGGGCCATGGCGGTGCCGACGGCCGCCATATACAAGGCAACAGCAAATGGATATTTTAATTTAGTTAAGGTGATTTTCATTTCAAATTCTTGTAATCTTTATCAGGCGCCCTGCCGGGGCCGCAGGGGAGGAAAGGTGCTTTATCCCCCCTTTATTTTTTTTGCCGTTTTCTTTTTATTGATTGGTTTAGTTTTATCGTTATTTGGGCTGCCCGACTGGTCAGCGTTAATCTCTGAATTCTCCGGTATTCCGGGAACAGGCCATTCCAAAAATGGAAATGCGTCCGCAGGCAGGGCCGCAGAACCCTGGTCAATTATAATAGCAGGCATCAACGGGACTTTTGAATTTACCCCACCGGATGATTGTTGGTTGATGTCGGGCCTTTTAGGAAACTCAGGCATTTCAGGCGCGGTTGGTTCGGGCATATCTGTACTGCTCCCTGCAGCCTCGTCATGCAGCGTTTGTTTTGGTAATTCCATAGCAGCCGGCGCCGACGGAAGCGGGATGCCAGGCGTTTCAAATGGCAATAACGGAAATTGAGGCTGATCTGGGGCGGCAACATCCGGCGCCGTTTGCAAAGCAGGCGACAATGCAGCAAGCTTCAAATCGATGGATTGAAGATTGGGAGCGGGGAGGTCGGTAGGTAGCTCTAAAACAGCCGGGCTTTTTACACCCGGACTCTTGGGAATAGTGCCTGTGGGAACTGGCGGTGGTACATTCCAATCCGAAAAATCGCTCTTTACCTGGCAAAACGCACGTTGTGCCTCCAGGCAAAAAGCCATCATCAAAAAAATAAGCACCAGCCTTTTCATTCTATCGTATTCATAATCGGTTTACCGATCCTTCAGAAGCATATTTTCCAACGCTATTTATTCAATTTTTTTTCCTGTTCAAAATTATCTATTCATTTCGGCTTAGCGCCAACGGGTACCCGACGGTCAGGATCATACCGGGCTTATCACCCGAATACCGCGTCAGGTCAACAATACCAACCCCAAATGATAACGGTTGTTTGAATGGCCTGAAGCCTGTTGAAATGCCCAAATTAGTACCCGACCACTCTGCTATAACGTTAACGTGATGTATCACCTCGTACGATATGCTGCCGAATACTGCCGTGCCGTTTTTTCCTTTTCCCGCTGCGATGTCGTCAGGGCTTTTCAAATAAAACCTGCCGTTGCCGATGCCAATTGAATAGGTTAACCGCGAGCAACCCGGTGTTAACGATGGTAGCGATTGCACCGCATGGCTAAACGCAAAATAGTAGGTTTGGCCCGGCGCATCTGAGTAATGCTTGCCTGCAAATAATTGCAAACCGCCTATCGAAATACTGCTGCCTGCGGCCACGACCCTGCTAACCATAAAGTTACCTGAAAAATCGCGAAACCGATGCACGTCAGCCATATTTATACTTAATGCAATATTTACCGTTTTGAATGGGTTGCCGAAGGAAACCCCGCCCGAAGCGATCAAATCCGCATCGGTATGGTATACCTGCGGGTAAATTCCGCCTATATCGCCAAATAAATAAGTGCCGTAACCTCCCCATCCCGAAGGTGTGGTTATACTCTGCAAAGCGTCGTCGGGCACCAGGTAATCCTGCAGATTTTCATCTTTCACAGGGGCTAACAGCGAATCCATTTTTTGTTGTACGGATCTTTCAAAATCATTTTGACCGAAGCATTTGCCCGCAAAAATCAAAAACAAAACAGTTGAAACAGAAACAGCCGCTTTTAAAATCAACCGTGGATGCATCAGCACGCTTTTTTTATTTTAACAAAACTCATCCAAATTAACTATTTTTTCCAAAAGCATGAATTAAAGTTTGATTATTAGTTAATCGGGAACCAGGAGTAAAGGACCAGGAATCAGGATAGGAGAAATGAGAACGGCCCGGTTTACTATTACGCCAGCGCCAAAATTATCCAATTATTTCTCTTTTAACACCTGCTAACATCTATCGATATTTTTTTTGATTCTTGATTCTTGGCTCTTGACTCCATTTCGCTGTAAAACTACGGGCGCCGTTCGTTATATGAAATACCAACTGGTTTGTATTATGCAGCAGGCGCTTTTATTTTCAGGCCAATATTTTACATTTGCTGATATGCAGAAGATCCTTATTGCAAACCGCGGCGAAATTGCGCTGCGGGTTATGCGCTCGGCACGCGAAATGGGTATTAAAACGGTGGCTGTTTATTCGGATGCCGATCGCGACGCCCTGCACGTGCGTTACGCCGACGAAGCCGTTCATATTGGCGAAGCGCCTTCGGCTAAGTCGTATCTCGCGGGCGAAAAAATCATCGCAGCATGTAAGCAAACAGGCGCCGAAGCCATTCATCCCGGCTATGGATTTTTAAGCGAAAACCCGGCCTTTGCCCGAATGGTCCGCGAAGCGGGTTTGATGCTGATCGGCCCGTCACCGGAAGCGATGGAAGTAATGGGCAATAAGCTTGCGGCCAAGGCGGCAGCCTTAAAGTATAACATCCCGATGGTACCCGGTACCGAAGAAGCCATTACCGATGTGCCCGAAGCAAAGAAGCGCGCCGTTGAGGTGGGCTTCCCGATACTGATCAAAGCGGCAGCGGGTGGCGGCGGCAAAGGAATGAGGATTGTTGAGACACAAAGTGATTTTGAAGAGCAGATGGCCCTGGCTGTATCCGAAGCCACATCGGCTTTTGGGGATGGATCGGTTTTTATAGAAAGATACGTTTCGTCGCCGCGGCATATCGAGATCCAGGTGCTGGGCGATACGCATGGCAACATTGTACATCTTTTTGAACGGGAATGTTCGGTACAACGGCGGCACCAAAAGGTAATTGAGGAGGCGCCGTCGTCCATACTAACGCCCGAAATGCGGGCCAGAATGGGCAAATGCGCCGTCGACGTGGCCAGGTCGGTCAATTATACCGGGGCGGGCACCGTTGAATTCATCATGGATGATCAGCTGAATTTTTATTTTTTGGAGATGAACACCCGCCTGCAGGTGGAGCACCCCGTGACGGAGCTGATCACCGGTATCGACCTGGTAAAAGAGCAGATACGTATTGCCCGCGGAGAGCCGATCAGCTTCAAACAGGACGATTTGCAAATAAAAGGTCACGCCATCGAGTTGCGTGTTTATGCAGAAGACCCGGACAATAACTTTTTGCCGGACGTTGGCACCCTGCAAACCTACGTAACGCCTAAAGGCGCGGGCGTTAGGGTTGATGATGGCTTTGAGCAGGGTATGGAAATACCCATCTATTACGACCCAATGATCGCCAAGCTTGTCGCCTATGGAAAAGACCGGCAGGAGGCCATTGACCGCATGGTCCGTGCGATCGGTGAGTACCAGATTACGGGCATTACCACTACGTTGGGTTTTGGCAAGTTTGTGATGCAGCACGAAGCTTTTACCACGGGCAAGTTTGATACTCATTTTGTGCAGAAGTATTTCACGCCGGGCGTTTTGCAGAAAAGCAACGAAGACGAGGCACTGATCGCCGCACTGGTAATGGAAAGGTTGCTGGGGCAGAAAAGCGCAGCAGCAGTAACGTCAGATAGAGTTGAAATGAGCAACTGGGTGAAAAACAGGCGGGAGATTTAAAAATATTCATTGCGGTAAAGGTTTGACAGCTTTTCAAAAGAGGTTAAATCTGATCATGCCAATAAACTCAACATGAGTTCTTTATAATGGTGGCCATCTCTTCAATAAATCCCGCCTGCCCTCCGTTGATCTTCATCCTCGCCTCGTTCAGGTCAAACCAGGCCGCCCGGTCAATCTCCGGAAACGACTGCTTTTTACCCGATTTGGGCGGCCATTCCATTTCAAACAAATTGCTGGTGATCGTTTCGTGATCTATATCACCTTCAACCGCCCAGGCATGAACTGTTTTGCCGCTTTTCAGAGCAACAGGGTCTAATCTGATAAAATCTCCCTCAATCGCCCGCCCTGTTTCCTCCTCAAATTCCCTTTTCGCCGCGGCGAGCGGGTCTTCATCGTCCAAAAATTCTCCTTTGGGTATCGACCAGGCGCCCATGTCTTTATTTTTAAAGAATGGGCCGCCGGGATGCACTAAAAATACCTCCACACCGCCGGCGGTTTTACGGTATAATAATATGCCTGCGCTTTGTTTGGCCATGGTAGATATTTAATGCCAAGTTAACAAATCGCAAAAGGATTATGGCTAAATTTGAAACGACAAGAGATATTAACCGCAAAAAACAATGTTAAACGATAAATGGAGCAGCTTTAAGGTAACCGGTGACTATAATACCGACGTCAGGAGCTTATACGAAGCCTGGGCAACACCAGCGGGCCTTGAAAAATGGTTTTTGCGCAAAGCGGACTTCTATGCCATTGCGGGCCGCCTGCGCGAACCGGAAGAGTTTATATTGAAAGAAGATACCTACGAATGGAACTGGCACGGCTGGGACGACAGCACCTGCGAAAAGGGCGAAATACTGGAAGCCAACGGCGCCGACATGATCAAGTTCACCTTTGCAAACGATAATATGGTGACTGTGCAAATCAGCAGCCGCAATGGTGTGTCTATTGTTGAGCTGACACAGGAAAATATCGCGCTGGAGGAAGATCCTTCAAAAAACCTGTTCGTACAATGCCAGGTGGGGTGGACATTTTACTTTGCCAACCTTAAATCAGTGCTGGAAGGCGGCATCGACCTGCGGAATAAGAAGCTGGAGGTAAGCAGTAATTTTAAGTAATACCGGGGCCGGATGGCAAAGTGTTCAACTGTTCAATCGAGTTGGAAATTGAACACTTTGAACGCTTTGAACACCGCCGGTTTGTTTTTAACTTCTTAAAAATGAATAGTTTGAAAAAACCAGGCAAAAATTAATATCCATGCCGCCGGCTGAAAAGTGTTCAAATTGAACAGCGGATTGAACACTTTTTTAACCGTTTTCCCTGTCTATCCCCGGAAAAAGTTGACACTTTCGGCTCAATAATCCTGTTTTAGATTAAAACCGGCTAAATAGCCGTTCAAAACGCCTGGCCCGGTTGCTTTTTTGAAAATATTTATGCTTTTTGTGGTTGAAATGGACTGCAAAACAGGTTGCAAAGTCACAAAATATCACCTTCGAAACGCCGTCGAAAGGCCGTCAAAACACCATCAAAAGGGGTACAAACGGCATCAAAATTTTTTTAAGCCTGCCAATAAACGTTCATTTTTGAGCACCGCCTGAACGCCCGGAGTTCGCTGTTTATCCCCCGAAAAAGAGGCCACCAGGTCAACCGGAACAATGCCCGGAAAAATCGAATTACCCTGACACAAAACTTATCCCGATTAATTAGCTTTGCACCGCTTCGGTTTCCCCTTTAGGCGGCCGTGGGTTAAATGTTTACAGGAATCATCGAGACATTGGGCAAGGTAACCGGCCTCCGGCACCACCAGGGCAACCTGCACATTACCGTCGCGTCAGCTATTTCGTCCGAATTGAAAATAGATCAATCTGTGGCGCATAACGGCGTATGCCTTACGGTGATCGCCCTGGCTGATGGAAACCATACCGTCACCGCTATTGAAGAGACGTTAAATAAAACCAGCCTTGGTGCGCTACAAGTTGGCGACCTGGTCAACCTGGAGCGGTGTATGCAAATGAATGCCCGGCTGGATGGCCACATCGTGCAGGGCCATGTTGATCAAACTGCAATTTGTACCGGTTTTAAGGAATTGGACGGCAGCTGGGAGTACACCTTTGAATACGATGCCTCCGTTGGAAATGTTACCGTGGAAAAAGGCTCCATTTGCGTTAACGGGATCAGCCTTACGGTGGTCAATTCAAAACAAAATAGTTTTTCGGTGGCGATCATACCCTACACCTTTGAGCATACCAATTTGCAGCAGGTGCGGGTGGGATCAACCGTTAATCTTGAGTTTGATATCATCGGCAAATATGTAGCCCGCTTAATGCAACGATAGCGCGTTCACCCGGCTGTGTGCATAAGCCAGGTATTGTTGTTCCTTTTTCGGCGGATCGGCGGAAATATACTTTTTGTAGTAAAACTTCGCCATCTTTTTGTTCTTCAATTCCGAATCGTACAGTGTGGCCAATAAATAATAAGTGATCGGTTTCGTTTCATATTCCAGCGATTTCTCATAGCCAAACGCAGCCATTTTATAATTTTTCAGCGTTTCAAAGCTATCCGCCATTTCCGAATAATAATCGGCTGTATTTGGCGAAATACCAGCGTTTATGGCCCTTGCAAAGTAGTCGGTCGCTTCTGCCTGGCGTTTCAGCGCTTTATAGGCCAGGGCTGTGATATAAAAGGTCGTTTCATTTTGCTCCATATCGCTTATTTCGGCCAGTGTTTCTATCGCACATACATCATCTTTTAAATTGTAATAAGCTATGCCAAGTTTGGTCAATACATATCCGGATTGATCGCCCAGTTGGGTTAGCTGTATAGCGGTGTTTTTGGCGTCCTCCCATTTGCCCTGCGAGTAAACCAGCTTTAACCGGCTTAACAGCAAAACGGAATTTTCCGCATCGGCGGCAATGGCTTTGGCCAGTACGCTGTCTGCATCGGCAAATTTTTTCAACAAAACGTATTCGTCGCTCAGGTCCGACGCTACGTCCGGTTCGGCGGGGTTGAGGCGGTTGGCTTTAACCAGGTATTTTAGCTGATCTTCCTCATTTCCCTTTGCATGACTTATGGCTGCCAGCTGTTTATAAACCATAAAATTTGTGGTATCGCGCTGCGCTATCTTTTTATAAAAGCCCTCTGCCTTTAAACTGTTGCCGCGCCGTATGTTGATGGCGCCCAGGTTAAACAAAACCGTCGTATTGGTGGAGTCGCGGTTGTAAATACGCTGATAATATCCTTCCGCATCGGCCAGTTTACCTGCCATTTGCGATGTGTACGCCAGTTGGGTAAGTACTTTCGTATCGGTAACCGGTTCCGGATAGGTTTTTTTGAGATAGTCGGCGGCATCGCTAAAACGCTGATTTTGATAATACTCCAGCAATAAAGCTTCGTCTGCAGTGGCAGCCTGCTGGCTGAATGCTGTGGAAATTAAACCCGTCAGGATAATGTAAAAGAGTAGCTTTTTCATATAACTAAATTATTAGTTATAGACGACAAATGCAAATTTTTAAACTTTTTATGCGGGATGGTGTTAAGAATGAGTAATATAAATTTCGCTATGGATACTTTAAAAAAATTCGCCCTGATGGAGAAGATCGTTCACGAACTGGAAGATCTGAAAAACAGCCAGCAGGCCATCATACAAAAACTAACAAAAATAGAGGTGGATAATATCGACCTCGGCGATAAACGCCTGGAGAAGGACCTGCCCGATATGCACCAGCGGGTATCAGACAACCTGGATACCATTGCCGGCATACTGGAAGATTTTGCAGTGAAAACTGACCAGTTTAACAGCAAAAATAATATTGCCGGGTTGCGGGAGCAGGAAGCGATTGACAAGTTATAAGTCCCCACAGACTCAGTTTTCAAGCCGCGATGTCCTGGCAAAACGGAAAAACTTACGAAGTTTCTAAAACTTCGTAAGTTTTGGGTAAACTTCGCAAATCACGCTTGTTTTATTGGTATTGTATATAAATCGGCACCGGCTTCAACGCTAAAATCTCCTTTGGCGTCAATAACCGTTTAGTTTCTGTGGTGAGGTCGTTTTTATAAAACAACTTAAAGCCGGTAAACTGCACCGGTTCGTGCCACTCGATGTAATGGTAGGTATCTTTCTTTAGATGGGTACCACCCCAGCCGTCCATATCCATCACAAACTGTACCTCGGGGTGCAGCTTGATCTTGTCGTAATTGGTCACCATTTTTTGGGTGAATCGGTGTACAATAAATATTTTGGGCGGCAGGTTATATTTCTTCACCAAATCCGCCAGGTACTGGCTGGTGTAGTTGATATCCTCCGCATCAAAAGTGCCGATGCGTTTGCCCGGTACGCTGCCTTCCTTCATGGAAAACTCAGGGTCGATCCCCAAATGAACATCGGGCATTTGCAAATATTTTTCCAGCCTTGGCACTTCCGTTTTAACGGTGCTGTAGCCCACCTGCAAATCGAGGAAGATAATAGCGTGTATAGAATGAGCCATGTGGATCACGCTGTCAATCTGTTTAAAGGGCATGCGCAGGTTATGCAGCCCGTTGGCGCCGGCATCCGCCTGGGCCGTAACGCATATATAATGCAGGGCGGGCATCACAGGCGTGGTGGTATCGGCCTTTTCCCAAACTTTTACTTCGTCTTCCAGCTTCTTCAGCATCACTTTCGGCTTGTACTCGCCCAAAATACCCATGTTTTTCGAGTACATATTGCCATAGTAGGCTACCACGCGATAAAATGGCAGAATTGCGCCAGGCAAGGGGCGCGGCGCATGCTTAACCGGCCATCTGCCCGTTTTATCACCGTTTGCCAGCTTTCGCATCAGGGAATCGTACCGTAGCGTATCCAGCGGTTTAACTGTAGTGTCAGCAAATTTAAAAATGCGACGTTCCTTTCCGTAAGAAGATACGCAAGTAAAGATGACGATGACTAATGAGAGAAGAAAAGGAAACTTAATATTTTTCAAAATGCAAGATATTTAAAGTGAAAGACTTACGAAGTTTTCAAACGGCGAAGCCCTCAACGAGGCCTCTAAAAGAATAAATAACATCGAGTTAAACTTCGTAAGTCTCCGCCGATTGTTTTTAAAGCGATTTTAAATCCAATCGCTGGCTTCTATTTCCGAAATGCAGTTGCAGCTTCTTTCGGACTTTTCCGACTTTCGGACTACTCAATACTCTTCCCCTTCATCGCATGGCTTATCGCCACATCCATCAATCGCTCTGCAAACGGCCGCGTATATTCATTCAGCGTATCAATGGCTTTGTGAATTGCGTCCTTATCGTTCTTAGGTAACACTTCCTTTAAAGCCGCAACGTACACATTTGTTTGCGCAATCTCCTCATCCGATAAAAAATCAGTGTTCTTCTGCATAAACTTCTCAACCGTACTTACCATCTGTTCGCCTTCAACGCGGGCTTCAATCACCATGCGCTGGTTCACATCGTCTTTGGCGTGGGTAATGCTGTCCATCAGCATTTGCTCCACCTGGTCGTCGGTGATGCCGTAAGTGGGTTTTACTTCCACCTCCTGTTTTACGCCTGATCGCAGCTCAACGGCCTGTATTTTTAAAATGCCGTCGGCGTTCAGCAGAAAGTTGATATCTACCTTTGGGAAACCTGCCGGCATAGACGGAATGCCCTTCAAATCAAATTCAGCCAGCTTGCGGTTTTCTTTGATCAGGTCGCGCTCGCCCTGGTAAACGGCAATCTTCATATTCACCTGCCCGTCAATGCTGGTGGTATATTGGCGCCCTGCCTTGGTGGGCACTTTGGAGTTACGCGGGATGATGACATCCATCAGGCCGCCCATGGTTTCAATCCCCAGCGACAGGGGCGTAACATCAAGCAGCAAAATATCCCGCCGGTTGCCGGCTAAAATGTCGGCTTGTATAGCGGCGCCAAGGGCTACTACTTCATCAGGGTTTACCTCGTCATGCACTTTTCGCCCAAAAAATTCCGAAACTTTTTTCTTTACCAGCGCAGTGCGGGTAGAGCCGCCCACCATGATCACCTCGTCGACCTCGCTGATCCCAAGGTTAGCATCCTTCAGCGCGTTTTTGCAGCAGGTAATGGTCTCTTCAACCTTTGGTAAAATCAGCTGCTCAAAAGTGTCGCGGGTAATGGTACACCATATATCGCCTATCTTATCATTCACCATGCTCTGGTGTGCAAATGCTTTTTTCGATTCCTCGGCTTTTAACCGCAGCTGTTGAGCCAGCTTATTATCGGCGAGCACTTCCGCCCGGTTCAGGTTGTTTTTTTCTATCCAGTAATCCACAATGGCCCGGTCAAAATCATCGCCACCTAAAAAGGTATTGCCGTTGGTAGACAGCACCTCGAAAATGCCGTTTTGTATTTGCAGGATAGACACATCAAAAGTACCGCCGCCCAGATCGTAAACAGCAATGGTTTTGGTTTCATCCGGGTTTAGGCCGATGCCATAAGCAAGGCTGGCCGCGGTTGGCTCATTCACTATTCGCAAAACATCCAGACCAGCCAGCTTACCAGCGTCTCGTGTTGCCTGCCTTTGTGAATCATTAAAATATGCCGGCACAGTGATCACCGCACGGTTTACAGGCGTTTTCAAAGCATGCTCGGCCCGCGATTTAAGCTCTTTTAATATCAGGCTGGAAAGCTCGATGGGCGTATAAAACTTGTCGCCGACTTTTATTTTTACCAGGCTTTCGGTATCGTCGTCAATTACTTTGTAGGAAAAAAAGTCTTTATAATTCTCGATATCGTGATATGAACGCCCCAATAACCTTTTTACAGAGAACACGGTATTCTGAGGATCGGTGATCAAATATTCTTTCGCCTCGTTGCCTACCGTGATATCACCGGCAGCGCCAAAATGCACTACCGAGGGAACTAAAACGCCCTTACCGGTATCGTTAATTACCTGCGGGTCTTTATTTGGGTTGATAAAAGCCACCAGCGAATTGGTGGTACCCAGGTCGATCCCGACGATCAATTCTTCTTTTTGTATAGAACCTGTTGCCAGGTTGATGCCGATTTTAGCCATAGTTTATTAACAACCGGCAAATGTAGGAAGTTTTGGGGCTGAGCTTGTCATATCAATACAATTTTGATCTGTATGAATTATTCGTTTGCCACGGGGGCTACTGTAATGATTTCACGGGGAGGGCGAATGTCGTCTCCTATAGTAACTTTAAAAAAATAGTGACAGTGCAGTTGTTTTTTAATATTATTCCCCTTGAAATTATCATCACCATTCAAAAAAGGTCCGGTTATAAACTCTGCTTCGCCATAAACCACAGTACCAATCTTAAAATCTATTGTACTTAACTTGAATTTTAATATTTTGACCGTTGGAGAAAACATAGTTGTAGAATATTTTTCGCCTTCGGAATAATAGAGTTCGATTTGCTTTTTAACAACTTCATGATAAAAAACCGAATTGTTTCGGTCGATAATAATATCCAGAGAATCTCCTGTAAGCGCCACGGAACAGGGTGTTGAAAAAGGGTATATTTCACCTTTGTTTACCAGCGCGTCTTGATTGATCCCCATATCGTCAACATTAACAGTGGGCTTGTCCACGATGTCTTTCTTATTCAATGTATCAATGACGAAGGAGTCGAATATAACTATGTCAGAACGCCGATCTATAATCCGGGGAGAGTGACCCTTCTTGTATTCAACGGACAATTTATTAACGGCATTTTCGTACGCTTTGATTGTTGCTCTGTCAACAATCACCTGGGCAAAGCTGTTAGCATTGGCTAAACAAAATATTATAACGACCAACTTTTTCATTAATATGCTTTATAAAAATAGGAACAAATAATGACTTTTTATTGTGATTCAGTGTCTGGTTCGGAAAATATCGTTTAACAATAACTAAAACCCTCATTATCCGTTAAACCCGAAATTCCGGTTCAGACATTTTATCCTTACTTTCACCCTTAATGAAACGTCATCTACCACTGCTGCTACTGCTACTGCTCACTGCTACTATAACAACGAGGGCTCAGGAATTCGGCGGCAACCCGCCGTCGCTTAAATGGAAACAGATCGACATGCCGGCGGCAAAAGTGATCTTCCCGGCCGGGCTGGATTCCGCGGCGCGGCTGGTGGCCAATATCATCAGCCAGATGAATAATTCTATCAAACCAACCATCGGCACAAAGCAAAAACAGGTGAGCATTGTGATGCAAAATCAAACCACTATTGCCAATGGCTACGTGGGTTTGGCGCCTTTCCGCAGTGAGTTTTATTTAACACCCGAACAAAACAGCTTCGACCTGGGCAGCCTTTCATGGCCGGAACAGCTGGCGATACACGAGTTTCGGCACGTACAGCAATACAATAATTTTAATGTAGGCCTGTCGCATACGATGAAAATAATTTTTGGCGAGGGCGGGCAGGCATTGTTCAATGACATTGCTATACCCAATTGGTTTTTTGAGGGTGATGCCGTTTTTAACGAAACCCACGTGAGCGAGCAGGGCAGGGGCAGGCTGCCGTTTTTTTTAAACGGCATGCGCGCGCTTTGGGCCGATGGCCGCAACTACAGCTATATGAAGCTGCGCAATGGCTCGTACCTGGATTATACGCCCGATTGGTACCCGCTGGGTTATATGCTGGTAGCCTATGGCCGCGATAAATACGGCGATGATCTTTGGCGAAAAGTGACGCATGACGCCGCCGCCTATAAAGGCGTATTTTTTCCCTTCGACAATGCCATAAAAAACTATACCGGCAGGGATTTCAACAGTTTTAAAAACGATGCATTTGACCATTTCAAAACTGTTCTTGACGTCACAAAGCCTGCGTATGTAGCCCCCGGCACAAAGCATTTTGAGGCCGACAGGGAGTACCCGGCTTTTGTGGATGACCACACGCTGATCTACATGAAAAGCACTTATAGCCACATGCCGGTTTTTATTTTGAAAACGGGAGATCAGGAGCGTAAGATAGCTGTTCGCGATGTTTCACTCGATACCTATTTTGCCTACCATAATGGCAAAATTGTCTATGCGGCATACCGCCGGGACCTGCGCTGGAATTACCGCGATTATAGTGAGCTGATGCTGCTGGATGTAAAAACCGGCGAGGAGCGTCGTTTAACCAGGGGCACCAAATACTTTTCGCCTGATTTCAGTCCCAGCGGCAAAACCATCGTTACCGTACAGGAGAGCGCTAATGGTAAGTGCGATCTGCACCTGATCAATACCGCTACGGGCAAGCTTATTAAGGTCATCCCAAATAAACAGCAGCTGTTTTACACTTACCCTAAGTTTTACGGACTTGATTACCTGGTGGCGGCAGTGCGTACGCCCAAAGGGCAGATGACGCTGGATATGATCGACGTTAAGACCGGCCAGGACAAATTTCTGCTGCCGCTGTCGTACCAGCCTATTGTTTTCCCTGCCATAAAAAATGATACAGTGTATTTTTCGGCAACTTACGGCATCAATGACCGGCTGTTTGCCCTGAGCCTGAAAAGCGCGAAGCTGTTTGAGCTAAAAAACAGCGACGTTAAAGGTTTCGTTGGTAGCTATGAGCCGGCTGTTGGCGACCATAAATTCGCCTGGGTGGGTTTTACGGCATTTGGCTACCGGTTAAATGTTGCGGATAAAAAAGACCTGCGATGGACGGCTGTCGATCCGGACATTGCCCGGGGCGCATTGCCTGATTTTGGTATCGGGGCATTGAAACGCGATGGTGCGACCGACCTGCTGGCGAAGATTAAAATGGATTCGCTGCCGGTGGGCAAATACCGCAAGTCGTACCATTTGCTCAATTTCCATAGCCTGGTACCCAATGTGGTCGACCCAAATTATTCGGTTAGCCTGCAGGGCGAAAATGTGCTGAATACACTGCAATCCGAGTTTCTGTTTAATTATAACCGCGATGAGGGATATAAGGAATTTGGTTTCGACGCTATTTATGGCGCGCTGTTCCCTTATATTTCAGGTGGTGTTGATTACTATCTCGACCGGCGGAGCTATTATAAGGAAAGCAATGTTTTTTGGAACGAAACAGATGTACACGCCGGGCTCGAACTTCCGCTCAGCTTTAGCCAGGGCAAAACGTTTACCTATTTGCGGGCGGGTACCGACTTAAACTATTCCAGTGTGAATTTTCAGCCTGCCTACCGCGAGACATTCGGCGACAGATCGTATACCTATCTCAATTCTTACGTCAATTTTTCAAACAGCATCCAACAGGCCAGGCAAAACATATACCCCCGCCTGGCCCAAAGCATCATGCTCGATTATAAGTCGTCCGTTACCGGTAATAACTCACAGCAATTCCTGGCAAACGGGCTATTTTATTTTCCGGGGATAAGTGCTAACCACAATTTAGTCATCAACGCGGCCTGGCAGCAAAAAAACAGGTATGGTGTTATCGCTTATTCAAATGATTTTCCGTTCTCAAGAGGCTATACGGCAGAAAACCTGTACAACATGAACAAGGCAGGGGCCGACTATACTTTCCCGATTGCCTACCCCGACGCCGGGTTCGCCAATTTCTTCTACCTGTCCAGGATAAGGGGGGACGCATTTTACGACTATACCTATGCGACCGATTTTTACCGGGACGGCAGCAACTTTAAAGGTACTTTTCGTTCAACCGGCGCCGAAGTTTTTTTTGATGCCAAATTGTTTAATGAAGGATCGATTGCCTTTGGCTTCAGGTATAGCTACCTTATCGACACCGATACTTTTGGTTATTTAGGGCATAACCGCTTTGAGATCATTGTGCCCGTTACGGTGTTTTAAAAGCCCGTTGGCCATTTTTGTGCCCGCAAAACATTTTATCACCGTTTTTTCAATATATTTGGGATAACCAATTATAAATATTCCCCTTTTTTTGCAATGTTAAATCTCTCTGTCATCCTGGAGGATAGTGCGAAGCGCCACCCCGACAAAACTGCCTATATATTTGCGGACATCAAAATGACCTTTGCCGAAGTAAACGCGGCAGCCAACCGGGTGGCCAATGGCCTGGCTGAAGCCGGCATAGGGGCTGGAGATAAGGTTGCACTAAGCTGTCCCAATTTATTGCAGTTTCCCATCATTTATTTTGGTATTGTGAAGACCGGGGCGGTGGTGGTACCGTTGAATGTATTGCTGAAAACAGATGAAATAGAATACCACCTGCGGGACAGCGACGCCAAAGCCTATTTCTGCTTTTGCGGAACACCCGAGTTGCCTTTGGGTATTACCGGCCACGCGGCTTTTAGGAAAGTTGATGCCTGCGAGCGTTTCTTTATGATCATGCCGGGTCACGGTATGCTGCCGCCGGTGGAAGGTGTTGAAACCCTGCAGGACCTGGTTGAAGGGAAATCGGCGGAATTTGAGATGCATCAAACCGGCGCCGAGGATACCTGCGTGATCATCTACACCTCGGGCACCACGGGGCGGCCGAAAGGGGCAGAGCTCACCCATTCCAACTTGTTTTTGAATGCCTTGCTCATCTGCGACCTGATGGAATGCACAACGGACGACGTAGACCTTACCGTTTTGCCGCTGTTTCACATTTTCGGCATGACGGTAATGATGAATGCCGCTATGATCCGCGCCCGGACCAGCGTGCTGCTGGCCCGTTTTGATGTCGAAATGGTGTACGATGCCATGCAGCGCCACGGCGTAACGTTATTTGCGGGCGTACCCACCATGTACTGGGCAATGTTAAACTATACCGACCCCAAATTCGATTATGAATTGATCGCCTCCAGGCTAAAACTGTGCTGCTCAGGCGGCGCGGCGCTGCCGGTTAAAGTGCTGCACGAATTTGAAGCACGGTTTAATGTGCCCATACTCGAAGGTTATGGTATGTCGGAAGGTTCGCCGGTGGTCACCTTTAACCAATTGAATACTGTGCGTAAGCCGGGATCGATCGGCAGGCGGTTTTGGGGCGTTGAAATTATGCTGGCGGACGAAAATGGTAAGGAGGTACCCGTTGGCGAAAAGGGCGAGTTATGGTACCGCGGGCACAATGTAATGAAAGGCTATTATAAAAAACCCGAGGAAACCGCCAAAAGTTTGACCAATGGATGGATGCACTCGGGCGACATTGCGATAATGGACGAGGATGGTTTTTATTTTATAGTGGACAGGACCAAGGATATGATCATCCGCGGGGGCATGAAAATTTACCCGCGCGAGGTAGAAGAGCTGATGATCAGGCACGAAGCGGTGTCGCTTGTAGCGGTTGTGGGCATTCCGCACGAAAAAATGGGCGAAGAGGTGAAGGCATTTGTGGTTTTGAAGCCTGAAAAGACAGTTGAAAAAGAGGAATTGATCAGCTGGACGAAAGAACGCATCGCCCATTACAAATATCCCCGCCACATAGAGTTTATTGCGGCCTTGCCGATGAATGCAACGGGTAAAATTCTAAAAAGGGAGTTGCGAAGCAGTTGATTTCGCGGCGGGCGGGTATGGTTTAATAATGCGTTGCCTCATATTAATATTTCGCAGTTATAACTTGATAAATTCCACTCTTCGGTTTTTCGCCTTGTCCACCGCGCTATCATTGGGGGCTATGGGTTGGCTTTTGCCTTTGCCGTCTGTTTCCATCCGGTTGTTGTCTATACCGAAATGCTTATTCAACTCCGTTTGCACCGAGACGGCGCGTCTTTTTGACAGATCCAGGTTTGTTACATCATTACCGTCGCCATCAGTGTGACCAATTATTTTTATCCTCAAAGCAGGGTTGTCGGTCAGTATTTGGGCTAACTCTTTCAGCGTAGCGAAGGATTCAGGTTTTACAATGTCTGAGTTGACGTCGAACTGTATGCCGTATGAAATGAATTTACCGGCGTTGAGCAACTTATCGCGCATATCGGGCAAACCGGCGGCAATTCGAAAGTTGGCAATAAGCGGGGTTACTTCATCTGACGTTTCCATCCGGAAAATATTGTAGGTGTAACCTGCAATTAGTCCCCTGGGTAAATCGAGTACTTTATTCTCATCGGCATAAACCCGCAACCGCTGGTTTTGCACCCAGAAGGCGACATGATATTTTTGTCCGGTTTTGAACTGGAACACGCTTGAACCCTGATCTTTGTAGCCTTCATCTTTTGCCGAGTAGTTTGTCCAACTCAATTGGTCGTAGCCCAGGGTGACCTTGATTCCGGCCTTACCCGGAATGGCGCCACCTTCGTTCGGGTTATCAAGCGTTCCCGAAACAACAAAAAAGTCCATACTCGTCATATTTTCGGAAGGTGAAACGGTCATCGGCACAAAATCAAAATCTATGGTAAAATTAGCTGTTAAATCTCCCTTTGCTTCCGGAATAAAAAAGCCGCCCTTAGTCATTTGAAACCATCGCCCCGGGTATTTTGGCGAAGTTACGACCTCTCCGCTTGAGGAGGTATTCCACGCTGCTGGGAAATCGCCCACATTGGTCGTTGTAAAATCATCATAATAAATAATCTTATCGCCTGGAATAAAATCGTATTTCGAAACGGTTTGATCATTGCCCTGGGAGCGCGCGACAAGAGTGCAGAGCAGTAAAACAGCCGTAGTAGTGGTGAAAGATTTCATTGCAAAATTTTTAAGCTAATTTACCTGGCCCACAAGGCAATCATTGTGATTTTAATCAGCCGGAAAGATGCATTTGATCACTCTTTTTTATCGATGTAAAACATAGCTTTGAAAAAGTGTCATATTGGCAGCACAGCTTAACCTTAAAACAAGAAATGAACCTGATGGTTTAACTCACAGCAGGCCAGATAGCTTTCGGGTGCATTATCAATGAATAAGAGTTAAATGGCTGTGACAAAATGACTTACATTTTTATTTTTTACCGACAATTCAGCAGGATTGAATATATGGCAAACGATTTGATTAGATAATAAAGATTAGGCAAGAGCGTCTCAACTTAATCAACACACTTACCCTCCCGATTGCTATCGGGACAATACAATCAAAAACAAAATGAATTTTAACAATTTTACCATAAAGGCACAGGAAGCCGTTCAAAAAGCTTCCGAAATAGCCGGCGGCAACCAGCAGCAGGCTGTTGAAACCGCGCACCTGCTCAAAGGCTTGTTGCTTGAGGATGAAAATGTGGTTAGCTACCTGTTAAAAAAGCTGAACGTTAATGTAAACAGGTTAAACGAACAGTTAGATGAACAGATCGCTTCTTTTCCAAAAGTAAGCGGCAGCAATATTTACCTTTCATCGGGCGCTAACTCGGCCCTGCAAAAGGCAACCTCTTATTTAAAAGAATTTAAGGACGAATTTGTATCCGTAGAGCATATTTTACTGGGTATTTTATCCGTGAACGATAAAACCAGCTCGGCTTTAAAGGATTATGGCGTAAACGAAAAAGACCTTAAAAAGGCCATCATCGCGCTACGCGGAGACAACAAGGTGACCGGGCAGAACGCCGAAGCTACTTACAATGCCCTGAACAAATATGCCCGCAACCTGAACGAATACGCCGAATCGGGCAAGCTTGACCCGGTGATCGGCCGTGACGAAGAGATCAGGCGCGTGATACAGATATTATCCCGTCGCACCAAAAATAACCCGATACTGGTTGGCGAACCCGGTGTGGGTAAAACAGCTATCGCCGAAGGTATTGCCTTCCGGATTATTAAAGGCGACGTGCCCGAAAGCCTGAAATCGAAAACAGTTTATTCGCTGGATATGGGCGCCCTTATTGCCGGCGCCAAGTATAAAGGCGAGTTTGAAGAACGCTTAAAAGCCGTTATCAAGGAAGTTACGCAGAGCGATGGCGATATCGTGTTGTTTATTGATGAGATACATACCCTCGTTGGCGCCGGCGGCGGCGAAGGCGCTATGGACGCGGCCAATATATTAAAACCGGCCCTGGCCCGCGGCGAATTAAGGGCGATTGGCGCAACTACGCTGAACGAATACCAAAAATATGTCGAAAAAGATAAGGCCCTGGAACGGCGCTTCCAAATGGTTTTGGTTGACGAGCCGGATGTGGCCGATGCTATATCCATCCTGCGTGGCTTAAAGGAACGTTATGAAACCCACCACAAAGTACGTATTAAGGACGAAGCCATTATTGCCGCAGTTGAAATGTCACAGCGGTATATATCTGACAGATTTTTGCCCGATAAAGCGATCGACCTGATGGACGAGGCTGCTTCCAAACTGCGTTTGGAGATGGACTCCGTGCCGGAAGCAGTTGATGAGCTCGACCGGCGCATTATGCAGCTGGAGATCGAGCGTGAGGCCATTAAGCGCGAAAAGGACACTAAAAAGGTGGAGGAGCTGAGTCACGAGATCGCCAATCTGACTGCCGACCGCGATTCGCTGCGCGCTAAATGGCAGGCAGAAAAGGATATTGTGGACGGTATCAACCTGAAAGTTGAGCAGATAGAAAACTATAAACTGGAGGCCGAGCAGGCCGAACGTGCCGGCGATTACGGCAAAGTGGCTGAATTACGCTACGGCACAATCGTTAAGGCGCAGAAGGAAGTAGAGGACCTGAAGGCCGCCCTGATGGAAAACCAGCAGGACAGCCGCATGTTAAAGGAGGAAGTAACTGCCGAAGATATTGCCGGGGTTGTTTCCCGCTGGACCGGTATCCCGGTTTCAAAAATGATTCAAAGCGAGCGCGAAAAGCTGCTTCACCTGGAAGATGAGCTGCACAAACGCGTAGCCGGCCAGGAAGAAGCAATCGAAGCCATAAGCGACGCCATTCGCCGCAGCCGGGCCGGGTTGCAGGATGTAAAGAAGCCTATCGGCTCGTTCATATTCCTTGGCACTACAGGCGTAGGTAAAACTGAATTGGCTAAAGCATTGGCCGAATACCTGTTTAACGATGAAGGCGCATTGGTGAGGATCGATATGTCTGAATACCAGGAGCGGCATTCCGTTTCCAGGCTGATCGGCGCGCCCCCTGGTTATGTGGGTTATGATGAAGGCGGCCAGCTTACCGAAGCTGTGCGCCGCAAGCCTTATAGCGTAGTGCTGCTGGACGAGATAGAGAAGGCGCACCCGGATGTATTTAACATCCTGCTGCAGGTTTTGGATGATGGCCGCTTAACCGATAACAAGGGCCGCGTGGTGAATTTTAAGAACACCATCATCATCATGACCAGCAACATCGGCTCCCAGATCATCCAGGAGAACTTTAAGGATTACAATGAGTTTGAAAAGGACGAAGTGATCAACAAAACCCGTAACCAGCTGTTCGAGCTGCTGCGTCAAACCATCCGGCCGGAATTTCTGAACCGGATAGACGAGATCATCATGTTTACCCCGCTGGGCCGCAGCGAGATTGCCGAGATCGTAAAAATGCAGTTTCACCAACTGCAACATACGCTGTCTGATATGGGTATATCCATAGAAGCCTCCGAAGAAGCGCTCGACTGGCTGGCGCAATTGGGCTACGATCCGCAGTTTGGGGCCCGCCCGTTGAAGCGGGTGGTGCAAAAAAAGATACTAAACGAGCTCAGTAAGCAAATATTGGCCGGTAAAGTTGATAAGGACAGCAAAATTATGCTGGACATGTTTAACAACGAGTTTGTCTTCTTTAACCAGGAAGATGTTCAGCCTGCGTCCGCCAAATAAAATAACCCCAACGCTATATAATAACAAAGCCTCCGTAGTCCAACGGAGGCTTTTGTTATTAAAGGCTGGTCAGCTTTCGATTTTTAACGGCTACAACGATGCGTTGGTCATAAACCCGATAGCCGGCTTATCCGCGGCCGTAGCAGTGTTTTTCAACCCGTAAAACCAAATGGTGTATACGCTGCCGCTGTTTAGCGAAATGCCGGCCAGGCTGGCTAAAACAGTTGAGGTGCCGGTGGCCGTTACCTGCAAGTCATAAGGCCCGCTCTGTGGAACCGATACAAAACCTGAGTGACCGGTAAATGATTTGTTGGCGATAGTGGTTGTGTTGGTGCCTTTAATCTTCAAATCAACTGCGCCACCATCAGGGCATAAATTTACGAACCGTACCGACGCGCTTCCCTGTGCCGGCTGGTTCACCGTATCCGTGAGCAGCAGTGTTTGCGGGTGGGCTGCTGTATTGGCCAGGAACAGCGTATAATATGCATTTTGGGTGAGGCGTATCGTGTCCGATAGTTGTTGAGCCAGCGTAAACGCATTATCAAAGTTTGCCGTACGTAAGCCGGTATAGGCGGTGATGTAGCCAAAATGATCGCCATACTGTATGGGCGACCAATAATTTACCAGGTTGGCATCCAGGAAAAACTTGAGTGGAGGCTCGTCTGTGGATGCCTGGACGAAGGACAGATAAGCTACGGGCGGATTATAATAAGTGTTGTTGTCCTTAAGGCAGGACGATAAAAGCAGCACAATTGCACCTGGCACAAAAAACAGCCGCACGGATCTCTTAAAGGGGGTTTTTAAATTTTTCATGAGTATATATTTAAAATAATTTGCATTTAGCTATACGCCATAAACCATTAAAACGCTACAATGTGCCCATATAATATTAATCAAAATGATAAAATAATTGATTAATAATTAATTAAAAAATTTCACTTAAACTATTCGCCGGTTATTACGCATTTGTTGCCATTCTCTAATATTCTCCTATTTTTGATGTTGAACAACCAATTCTCAGCCGCCGGATGACGCAATCCTTTCCATACCTGCTTTTATGCCTTATTGCCGGCATAGCGGTTATTGTGTTGCTTACCACGCAGTATAAAGTTCACGCTTTTTTTGCGCTAATATTATCCGCCATCCTGGTTGGCCTGGGTGTAGGGATGCCTTTAAGCGGGGTGGTCGCCACTATGAAAGATGGTTTCGGTAAGATCATGAGTTCACTGGGCTTTATCATTGTACTGGGTACAACGCTGGGTGTACTGCTGGAATATACCGGTGCAACGGCGGTTATGGCCGGTTTTATTTTACGCAGGACCGGCGAGAAACATGCCGCCTGGGCCATGAGCATAACCGGCTTTATCGTTGGATTGCCCATTTTTTGCGATTCAGGTTTTATTGTCCTCAGCGGGTTAAATAAAAACCTTGCCAGGCGGTCAGGGGTACCTGTTACCATCATGTCTGTATCCCTGGCAACGGGGTTACTGGCCATTCATTGTTTAGCGCCACCGCACCCGGGAGCCACTACGGCGGCGGTCACCATTGGAGCGGACATGGGGAAAATGATTGCCTACGGGGCACTGGTTGCAATTCCTGCTATGATCGTAGGGAATATATGGGCGAAGTATGCCGGGAAGAA
>Ga0207702_10000274_pt1 | contig 59342 bp, 29 predicted proteins | sample KBSCornC62_FD_184302 | JGI IMG/M metagenome (GOLD analysis project Ga0207702, IMG submission 184302) | Corn rhizosphere microbial communities from Kellogg Biological Station, Michigan, USA - KBS Corn C6-2 (SPAdes) (version 2) | ecosystem: Host-associated > Plants > Roots > Rhizosphere > Soil ...
AAAGCAGATCTGGTTCAAACGCCTCGCCACGCCGCCCGCCGCCTACGCGGAATCTCCCTGTTGCCGCGCTCCGTTTCTGCCGCTGCTCACGCGCGATGTCCGCACGGAAGGTTTGATCTGCCAGCATTGCAACGAAATCCTCGTGCCGTTCGACGAGATTCCTGCCGAGTCCCGCCAAGCGCTGGAGTTGTGGGCGAAAAATTACGAGCCGGTTCACGCCGTCGCGCACTGGGATGACCGCCAGCGCCGGCAATCTGGCAACTACGATTCCGCCTACGAAAACGCCGCACAGCAGGCGGAAAAACTCCTCGCCTGCGCCGGCACGGAACTCGCGCCGAAACTTTTGGATTCCTACGCCGCCATCGTCTGGGAGGATCAGGATGAATGCCTCGAAGTGCGTCCGGAAGATGTGCGCACCTGACGTGTCATGAGGAAGCTCTTAAAATGGCTGGCCATTCTCGCCCTGCTCGGCGTGGTGTTGGTAGTGGTTTTTCTATTGTCGCTCGATACGATTCTGCGCACCGTCGCCGTGAACCGCATCCGGGCGCAGACGGGCATGGACGCGGAGATCGGGACGTTCCACCTTGGCCTGCTGGAACCGGTGGTCACCATCAAGGATTTGAAGCTGCACAATCCGCCGTCCTTCGGCGGCACGCCGTTTCTGAGCATCCCGGAAATCCACGTGGAATACGACCGCGACGCGCTCGCGAAAAATCAAATCCATCTCACGCTTGTCCGCTTCAATCTTGGCGAACTCGACATCGTCAAAAACGAGGCCGGCGAGACGAATCTGCTGTCCCTCGGCGTCGCGGTGCCGGAGAAGGACAAGACGGGTGGCAACAAGGCATTGAAGGAATTCAAGCAACGGACGGGTTTGGAGTTCGCGGGCGTGGACGTGTTGAATGTTTCCGTCGGCACGGCAAAATTCATTGATCTCAAAGACCCCGGCAAAAACCGCGAGCAAAAGATCGGCATTGATAATTTGGTCATTAAAAACGTGAAGACGCCCGCCGACCTCACCGGATTGGCCGTGCTGTTCGCTTTGCGCAGCGGAGATTTTTTCACCTCCGTGCTCGGCCCTGACGCGGTGTTGAAATGAAAATGGCTGGTGGGGCGGGCGTCCTCGCGAGCCGCGATTGTAACGAGCGTATTCCCCTTGTCCCCAGCTCCTCAGCAGCCTCGCCCCGCCAATCTGGCGTGCGCGGCGGTTTTGACTTCCCGCGCATTTCGATTAACTTGGCTTCCTGAATTTGCCGCATGAACTTGAATGAACAGATGACGCAACTGGCCAAACAGGCCAAGGCCGCGTCGCGCGAACTCGCCAAGCTGACCACGGCGGAGAAAAACGCCTGCCTGCTCGCGATGGCCACGGCGCTGGAGCAAAACGCCGCCGCCATCAAGGACGCCAACGCGCTCGACATGGAATTTGGCGTGAAGCATGGGCTTTCCGCCGCGATGCTCGACCGCCTCAAGCTCGACGACAAACGCATCGCCGGCATGGCGAAAGGCTTGCGCGAAGTCGCGGCGCTCGCTGATCCCGTCGGGAAAATTCTTGATGAGCGCACACGGCCCAACGGGCTGAAGCTCCAGAAAATTTCCACGCCCATCGGCGTCGTGGTCATCATTTATGAATCGCGCCCGAACGTCACGGCGGACGCGGCGAGCCTGTGTTTCAAATCCGGAAACGCCACGATTTTGCGCGGTGGCAAGGAGGCGTTGCACTCCAACCAGATCATCGCCAAGACCATGATTGACGCGGGCAAAATCGCGCATCGCGGTTTTCCCGAGCACGCGATCCAGGTCGTGCCCACGCCCGACCGCGAGGCGATTCCGATTTTGCTGTCGCTCACGCAATACGTTGACCTTTGCATGCCCCGCGGCGGCGAAAGCCTCATCCGCGCCGTGGCGGACTGCTCGAAGGTTCCCGTCATCAAGCATTACAAAGGTGTCTGCCATGTCTTCGTGGATGCCGACGCCGATCTGAAGATGGCCGAAGAAATCGTGATGAACGCCAAAGTCCAGCGCCCCGGTGTCTGCAACGCGGCGGAAACGCTGCTCGTGGACAAAACCGTGGCGGAGAAATTTCTCCCGCAAATGGCGCAGCGACTCGGCGAAAAGAAAGTTGAACTGCGCACCGACGATCAGACGCGAAAAATTCTTTCATCCAGCATCCAGCATCCAGCATCCAGCATTCGTCCCGCGACGGAGCAGGATTGGTTCACCGAATACATGGACTACATCCTCAACGTTCGCGTCGTGGACGGCGTGCAGGCGGCGATTGATCATATCAATTTCTACGGCTCGGCGCACTCGGACAGCATCGTCACGAAAAACGAAACGCATGCGAGGCAGTTCCTCGCCGAGGTGGACTCGGCGGCGGTGTATTGGAATGCCAGCACGCGGTTCACCGACGGCGGCGAATTCGGCATGGGCGCGGAGATTGGCATTAGCACCGACAAGATCGGCGCGCGCGGCCCGATGGGGTTGGACGAGCTGACCAGCTACAAGTGGCTTGGTATCGGTAGCGGTCAGGTGCGGGCGTAATTCTTTCGTCAGGCGTTAATCGTAAATCTTTGGGCAGATTTTCGAGTGTCAATTGGGTTTGGTCTTGCCACAATTAGCCGTCGTTCCCATTGCCATTAATGAATCCTATCACGCCCAATCCTTTGCTCGGCGTCGGCTTGCACGCCATCGGCGCGCTATTCGCCGCGACCTGCTACACGCCGCAAAAGAAGGTCAAAGGCTGGTCGTGGCAAACTTACTGGTTGACGCAGGCGTCGTTCTGCTGGCTGTTGCTCCCGATCCTCGGAGCGTGGCTGACGATTCCCGATCTGCTGGCGGTGTTGCGCGAGGCACCCACGAGCGCGATGTGGCATTCGTTTTTTCTTGGTGCCGCTTATGGCATCGGCGGGACGGCCTTCGGGATTTCCATTCGCTACATCGGATTTTCACTGACCTACGCCATCGCGGTCGGGCTTTCGAGCGTGCTGGGAACGCTCATTCCGCCGCTGGTCAAGGGCACGCTCGACAACGTGTTGCACAAGCCGGGCGCGGATTGGGTGCTGGCCGGGATCGTGGTAGGCGTGCTGGGCATCGCCGGGGCTGGTTGGGCCGGGTGGCTGAAGGAGAAAGATTTGACGGCGCAAAAAAATCGCGGAGAATTCTCGCTCGCGAAAGGGTTGTTACTTTCGCTGCTGGCCGGCGTGCTTTCGGCAGTTTATGGATTTGCGTTGGAAGCGGGCACGCCCATCGCTAATGTCGCCCAAGCGCATGGCGCGGGGATTTTTCGCGGTAACGTCGTCTATATTTTTTCCAACACCGGCGCATTTTTGACGACAGCGATCTATTGCCTCTGGCTGCACGCGCGGCACAAGACGCTTGGCGAGATGGTTGAATTGCCGGCCGGTTCGGAAAAGAATACGTTGCCCGTGAACTTTATGATGGCGGCGGTGACCGGACTGTTCTGGTATGGCCAGTTTTTCTTTTACAACCTCGGCCATGTGAAGCTCGGTGAGAAATTTGCGTTCTCGAGCTGGGCCATTCACATGATCATGCTGGTGCTGTTTAGCACGCTTCTCGGCGTCGTGCTGCGGGAGTGGCGGCAATGCCGGCGGCTGACTCACACGACGGTTGGGCTGGCATTGTTGATCTTGGTGGCGGCGGTGCTCCTGCTGACTTACGGCAATCATGTCGGCGACGTCGCCGGGAAATGATTTTCTTATGTCCGCCCTAAACTCTCACCCTTGTCAGTTGTCGGTTTAAGTGACAGTTTGTCCGCTAATTGTGAACACCGCAGAACAATCCAAATTCGTCCGTGACCAGATTCCCGCCAACGGGCTTTTTGCCGGACTGGAATGGAAGATATCGCCAACGCCGTTTCCTTTGGACGAAAATCTGGCGAAGGAAATCGAATCGCTGGGCCGCGTGCTGCTGCAATTTTATCGCGCGGTCAATCTACTTTACCGCAAGAGTGTCGAGGGCAAACAGCCGGAATGGATCGCGCGCTGGCTCGATCTGGGCAAGCCGCCTGATTTAATTGAGCTGCAGCGCTCGGTGGTTTTCAAGAACGAGGTGCCACGCGTTATCCGCCCGGACGTTTTGCTCACTGAAAACGGCATCAGCATCACGGAACTGGATTCCGTGCCCGGCGGCATCGGCCTGACGGCGTGGCTCAATCAAACTTATTCAATAACGAATGCTCAAGTTCTTGGCGGTCCCGACGGCATGATTCGAGGTTTTGAGTCCATCTTTGGCGACGCTAAGCAGGTTCACCTTGTCGTTTCGGAAGAGGCGAAAACTTACCGGCCAGAAATGGAATGGATTGCCGATCAAATCGGCAATTCAAGATTCAAGATTCAAGATTCAAGATTTGAAGGCTTTGCTGAAGGCGATGCGGTGTATCGCTTCTTCGAGTTGTTCGATTTGCCGAACGTGGCGAATGCAAAACGAATTTTTGAACTCGCATCCGAAAAGAAAATCCGCCTGACGCCGCCGCCCAAGCCGATGTTCGAGGAGAAGATGCTGTTCGCGCTGCTGTGGAACCGGAACCTGCAAAATTTCTGGCGGCAGGAACTGGGCGAAGGCTTCTTGGCACGGCTGAAGAAGGTGATTCCTTACACTTGGCTCGTGGATCCGGCGCCGTTGCCGCCGCACGCGGCAATTCCTGAATTAAATCTTACCGACTGGCACCAGCTCAAAGCTCTCTCGCAAAAAGAACGCGATTTGATTTTGAAAGTGTCAGGCTTCTCCGAAAACGCCTGGGGCGCCCGCGGAGTTTTCCTCGGCAGCGATTTGTCGCAGTCGGATTGGAGCGCGGCGGTGGACGCGGCGCTCACCAATTTTGAAACGTCGCCGAGCGTCTTGCAGCGGTTCCACAAGCCGTCACAGGTCGAGACGAGCTGGTTTGATTTCGCGAAGAACGCCGTCGTGCCTATGAAAGGTCGTGCCCGCCTGTGTCCGTATTATTTTGTGAGCGGGGAAGGGGATGCGGCGCGGCCAACGCTAGGCGGCGTGCTGGCGACGATTGTGCCGGCTGACAAAAAAATTGTGCATGGGATGAGCGACGCGGTTCTGGCACCCTGTTCGGTATGAGCCTGCTCGAATACACCTTGCTGGCGTTGAGTTCGCTCTTCGTCATCGTGGATCCGTTCGCGGTGATTCCGGCGTTCATCGCGATGACGCCGAACGACTCGCCGACCGAGCGGTCGCGCACGGCGAAGATTGCCTGCGTGGTCGTGGCGTGCGTGCTGCTGGCCTTTGGCTTCGCGGGGCAGTGGATTTTCAAATTTCTCGGCATCACGATGCCGGCGTTTCAGATCGCGGCGAGCATCGTGCTGTTGCTGGTGGCGCTGGACATGTTGCGGGCGCAGCGTTCGCGCGTGCAGGAGACGCGCGAGGAAACAGCGGCAGGCGTGGAGAAAACCGACATCGCGGTGACGCCGCTGGCGATCCCGATGTTGTCCGGTCCGGGCGCGATCTCGACGGTGGTCCTGCTGCAGGCGGAAGCGAAGACGATCTGGTATAGCGTCGCGCTGGTCGGCTGCGTCTTGCTGGTGGCGGTCGCCAGTTACTGGATTTTGCGGATGGCCGCGCACGGGGCGAAGCGGTTGAACCCGATCGCGCTGCGCATCGGCACGCGCATCATGGGCCTGCTGCTGGCGGCCATCGCGGTGCAGTTCATGCTGAACGCGATCAAGGCGCTGAAACCGGGCTTGCTCGATTAAATGGCCAAAACCTCCTACACCAAGCGGTTCAGTTATGCGGCCAGCGATGTGGCCGGTCAGTTGATTTTCACGTTCATCGTCGGCGGTTACCTGAGTAAATTTTTCACGGACATCTACGGACTTTCCGCCATCACGTGCGGCACCATCATCGCCATCGCGCGCTGGATTGACGCGATTGACGCGCCCATCTGGGGCATCATCTTCGACAAGACCCACAGCCGTCTGGGCAAAAGCCGGCCGTGGTTTCTCTGGCTGTGCGTGCCGTTCGCGACGTTCGGCGTGCTCACCTTCCAGACGCCGGATTTGAGTCACACGGCGAAAATCTGGTATGCCGCCGTCACCTACATCGCCTGCAACGTGCTTTACACCGGCATCAATACACCCGTCACCTCCATCCTGTCCGGCCTGACCACCAGCCCACAGGAACGCGTCGTCCTGACGTGTTACCGGATGTTCGGTTCCAAGCTCGGCGTGTTGATCGTGAACCTGACCGCGTTGAAGATGGTGGCGTGGCTGGGGGGCGGCGACGACCGCAAAGGTTTCATGCTGACGCTGCCGATCTACGCTGTCGGTTCAATTCTCTTTTATCTGATCGCCTTCCGAAACCTGAAGGAAGTGGTGCCGGTGGAGCGAAAATCCGAACCCATCCTCGGCACTTTCCGCGCGCTCAAGGGCAACTGGCCGTGGTTCATCATTTTTTCCAGCAGCCTGCTGTTCTGGATCGGCTTCATCGCCCGCGTTTCCACGGTGCCATATTATTTTGAATACGTCCTGCATCGCAAAGACCTCATCTGGCTGGCTTACAGCCTGGATTTTGTTTCGCTCGCCACGGCGTTCCTGCTGCCGTGGGTTTGCCAATGGACCTCCAAACGCACCGCGTGGGCCATCGGTCTGGCAGGCATGGTTCTCGGTCAGTTGGTTTTGTTCGCCGGCGTGAGTCACGGCCAGTCCATCAATCTCATCATGGCCGGTTGGACCATTGGATTTCTCGCCAGCGGCATGGCGATGGCGATGCCGTTTTCCATTTTGTCCGACAGCGTGGACTACGGCGAATGGAAGACCGGCGTTCGCGCCGCCGGTTTGCTGACCGCGATTGGCGCGGCGTTTTGCCTGAAAGCCGGGGCCGGTCTGGGTGGCGCAATTCCTCTGTGGATCATGGGCGGCAGCGGCTACGTCGCCAATGTGGAGCAAGCGCCGGCCGCGTTGGACGCCATCGCCTTCAGCTTCATCTGGCTGCCGGCGATCTGTCTTTTCTTGAGCACGATTCCGGTCCTGTTCTACAAACAATTCGAGCTGTTGGAACCGCAGATCCACGCGGATCTCGACCAACGCCGCGCGGCTTTGGCAGCATCCGCTGGCAAGTGAAAGTGCCCCGTCGGCGTCACACTTCTTCATGGCGAGCCGTGGGCAACTGTGGTTAAATTTTCCGCACAAAAATGGAATACGAAGCTGTCATCGGTCTGGAAACCCACGTCCAGCTCAAGACGAAATCAAAGATGTGGTGCGGTTGCGCCAATGCGTTCGGCTCGGAGCCGAACACGAACGTCTGTCCCGTCTGCCTCGGTATGCCCGGCGTATTGCCCGTGCCGAACGAGGAAGCGCTGCGCAAAACCGTGCTGACCGGCTATCTGCTCAATTGCGAAATCCCGCGTCACGCGAAGTTCGACCGGAAAAATTATTTCTATCCCGACGCTTCCAAAAATTACCAGCTCACACAATATGACCAGCCGAGCACGGCGAATGGTTTCGTGGAATTTGAATTTGATGGCCCTGGTTCCGTCAACGGCCTGGCACGCGTCCGCATCACGCGGGCGCATCTGGAGGAAGATGTCGGCAAGCTGACGCACTTTGAGCGCACCAGCGGCGTGGATTTCAACCGCGCTGGCGTGCCGTTGCTGGAGATAGTTTCCGAGCCGGACATTACCAGCGCCGACATGGCCTATGAATATCTCAACGCGCTCAAGGAAATTTTGCTGCAAGGCGGAGTGAGCGATTGCGACATGGAAAAAGGCATGGTGCGCTGCGATGTGAACATTTCCGTGCGCCCCGTCGGCACCAAAGAACTCGGCGCGAAGATCGAGATCAAGAACATGAACAGCTTTAGCGGCGCGCGCGCGGCGTTGCAGTATGAAATCCCGCGCCAGATCGAAGTGCTCAAATCCGGCGGCAAGCTAATCCAGTCCACGCGTCGCTGGGATGATGCCGCCGGCATCACCGAAGAAATGCGCACCAAGGAAAACGCGCATGACTACCGTTATTTTCCCGAGCCCGACATGATGCCGCTCGCGCCGACCGATGCGTGGCTGTCCGAGGTGAAGGCGCAGGTCATCGAACTGCCGCTCGTGCGCAAGCAGCGTTTCATGCGCGATTATCAATTGCCCGCCGGCGACGCGGAAGTGTTCAAGAGCAACGTCGCGCTGGGAAATTATTTCGAAGGCATTGCCAAACAGGCGAAGAACCCCAAGGCGGTCGCGAACTGGATCATCAACAACCTGCTCGCGAAACTTTCCGAGGCAAACGAGGCGGAAGCCGAGGAACAGGCCGCGCTCGGCATCGAACTGGCCGACATGAAATTGTCCACGCTGGCGGACTTGAAATTCAAGCCGGACGCGTTGCTGGAACTCATCGGTCTCGTCGAGGCCAAGACCATCAGCAGTTCCGCCGCACAGCAGGTCTTCACGGAAATGTTTGCGACCGGCAAGGCACCCACCGTCATCGTGCAGGAAAAAGGTCTCGCGCAAGTCAGCGACACCGGCGCGATTGAAAAGTTCTGCGACGAAGCCATCGCCGCGAACCCCGCGCCCGTGGCGGATTACAAGGCGGGCAAGATTGCCGCGCTCAATTCGCTCAAGGGCCAGGTGATGAAGCTCTCCAAAGGCAAGGCCAACCCCGCGCTCGTTGGTGAAATTTTGGAGCGGAAGCTGAAAGCCTGATTCTTACCACTGACGGATGCGATAAATCCGCATGGAATTGGTTGCCGCATCATCCTTCAGTGTAATCGAATTGCTGATGCCGAGGTTCAAGGCGAGCGTTTTCCAGCCCGGGGCGGTCAGGTTGGTTTTATATTCCAGCCAGTAGAGGTGACTGAATTGCGCAGGCATTAAGAGGCTGAAGGAATTGGAAATCCGTTTCAAGTTGTCGAACGGAGTCAGCTCGGGTTGCGGTCCGCTGCCGATAATGGCGAGACAATGATACTGCCCGGATGCCAGCTTCATGACATTCGTCAACCCGGCGGGCGTGACGGGGCCGCCGCTGCCCCAGTTCGTGACGGTGCCGTCGGATTTCAGTGCCGAGGCGGTGTAACGTTGGGCGGCGACGGCGACGACATTGCTCAGACCGGCCGGCGCAGCGAGCACATTGGTGGCGTAAACTTTTCCGTCGGCCTTCAGGATTACGATGGGAATTTCACTGGCCGCGATGGCCACGGCATTGGTGATGCCGGCGAAGGAAAGGGAAGTGCCCCAATCCATCACCGTTCCGTTCTGTCTCAATGCAGCGCAAAAATTTCCACCCGCGGCGATCGCCACGATATTCGTCGCGTTCGCGGGAACATTCGTGGTGGCGCTGTTGACAAAACCGCCGTCGCCCCACGCGACCACGGTTCCGTCCGATTTCAACGCCATGCTATGGTAGTCGCCCGCCGCGATGGCGATGACATTGGACAATCCCGCCGGCACGTTGATCCCGCCATTGCCCCACGCCACCACTGTTCCGTTTGAGCGCAGAACCATTGTGTGGTTTTGAGCCGCCGCGATGGCGATCACGTTGGTTGCGCTCGCGGGCACGTTGGTTTGATTATAATAATTGTATCCCCAGACGACCACCTGTCCGTTCGACTTTAGCGCCACGCTGTGGGAATTGCCGGCGGCGACTGCCACGGCGTTCGTCAAGTCCAGGGGAATGATCCCCAAACCGTAATTATTGGTCTGGCCCCATGTCGCGACGTTGAGAAACACAAGCGCTGCGTTGGAACTCAACGTGGAGCCGACGGAATTGCTGACGAGGACGGAATAAATTCCCGCGTCGGCGGGCGCGACGTTGGACAACGTAAACGAAGCGCCGGTCGCCGACTCGAGGGGCGTTCCGTTGAACCGCCACTGGTAAGACAAGGGTTTGGAACCGTTGGCTGTCACTTGAAATGTCGCACGACCGCCGAGGCAGACGCCTTGCGTCGCGGGTTGCGCGGAAATGACCGGCTTGGAATCGGTGACCGCCAACACCGCCGGGGAAGTTTCCAGCGAGCCGTAGGGATTGGCGACGAGCACGGTGTAATTGCCGCTGTCGGTTGTGGCCAGATTTGCCAGTGTCAACGATGAATTCGTCATGCCGGACAGGTCAACCGCATTGAATCGCCACTGATACGTGAATGGCCCGTTCTTGTAAGCTGAAACGGAAAAGCTCACGTTGTCGCCGACATAAAGTGAGCGGCCGGCGGGCTGCGACAAAATGAATATCGGGGTAACCGTGAGCATCGCGTTGGAACTGGTGATCGTGCGATACGCATTGCTGGCCAGCACATGATACGCCCCGGCCTGATTGGTTGTCACATTGTAAAGCGGCAGCGTGTTGTTCGTGGCACCAGGCACATTCGTGCCGTTGAGCTGCCACTGGTAGTTCAATTTGTAGCCATAGGCAGTGACGTTGAAAGATGCGCCGTCGCCGCCATAGACCGACGCGTCCGCAGGTTGGGAATCAAAGAATGGAGTAAAAACCGTCAGCGTGGCGTTTGAACTTTGAATCGAGCCGTAGGGATTGGTGACGAGCACGGAGTAAACTCCAGCCAGATTCGTGGTAATGGGCGAAAACAGTATCGTGGCATTGGTTTCACCGGGCAGATCCGTGCCATTGAACTGCCATTGGTAGGTGAACGGACCGTTTTTCCAAGCGGTGACGCCGAAGCTGTAAGTGTCGCCTTCATGCAAGCCCGCGTTCACGGGTTGCGACGTGATCGTCAGCGGCACGACGCTCAATTGCGCGTTGGAACTTTGCACGGTGCCATAACTGTTGCTCACCGTGACGGAGTAGCTGCCCGCCATGCCGACTGCGACATTCGACAGCACCAGCGAAGCATTCGTCCAGCCCGGCATCGGAGTATCGTTGAACTTCCAGACATAATTCAGCGCCGCGCCAAGCGCGGAAACACTGAAGGTCACGTTGTCTCCGCCATACGCCGTCACGTCGGCAGGCTGGCTGGTGATGATCGCGGGAACCACAACCAACTGAGCATTTGAACTCGTGGCCGAGCCATTGGCATTGGTGGCGAATAGAGAATAAGTGCCCTGCGCGGTATACTGCACGTTGGTCAACAGCAACGTGGAACCGGTGGCGCCGGGCAGGTTCGTCCCTTCGTGCTGCCACTGATAATTCATCGGCACACCGCCATAAGCCTGTCCTTTGACCACGAACGATAAACCCACAGGCACCGTCGCGCCCAAGGGTTGCTGGAAGAATTGGGGCGCACCGCCACCGAGCAGCAGCGCGCTGTGCTGGATGCCAGCGCCCACCCCAACAACATTGGTCATTCCCACCGGCACATTCGTTTCCCCGTAGGTATTGTCACCCCACGCAACGACCGTGCCATCGGCTTTCAGCGCCAGATAATGATTTTCCCCCGAGGCGATGGCCACCACGTTCGTCGCATCCGCCGGAACATTCGTATGCGTGCCCCAGACCACCAGCGAACCATCTGATTTCAGCGCGAGGCTTTCGGAATAGGTGGCCGAAATGGCAACCACGTTGCTCAGTCCTGGGGGCACATTCGTCTGGCCGGTCCCATTCCAACCCCAGGCCACAACCGTGCCATCGCCTTTAAGCGCCACACTGTGATAATCGCCTCCCGCCACCGCCACCACGTTGTTTAATCCCTCCGGGATGTTCGTCTGATTATAGTCGTTGCCGCCCCAGGCAAGAATCGTTCCATCTGATTTCACCGCCATCCCGTGAAATGTGCCGGCACCGATTGCCACGACATTGGTTAAGGGTGCCGGCAAGCGCGCGCCATTGCCCCAAGATAAAACCGTTCCGTCAGCCCTGAGCCCCATGATGACGTCGGCGTTTACGGCCATCACCATCATATTGGTCGCTTCGGCTGGCAGCGGTGACCAGGTGACAAGCCCCGCGCCGGAGATGGTTCCGTCTGCCCGGACCGCAGCGGTGGACCAGCCGCCGGCGGTGATGCTGACCACATTGGTCATGTCCGGAGGGATGTTGGTTTCACCAAATGGATTCCGTCCCCATGCCACAACTTGAGGCTGGGCTTGGGTGAATGTCGCCACGGCGCAAAACAGAATGGAGCAAATCAAGGGCGGGAGACGACAAGACCACTTTGGAGAGCCTGTTTGCATAAATCGCGGGGACCCATAAATCTTGTCCCTGAACCTGCGGGGATTCAAGGCATTTGAGGAACGGAAATTTCAGGTCATCGGTTGTCCGCTCTGTGCAATTCTACCGCGTAAGCCTGGTTTGCACCGCTCAGGTTGCTGCGGAAGATGAGCCATTTCATGTCCGGCGAAAACATTCCGTTCGGTTCCAGCGCGTAGTCGTGTTTCGCCATGTTCACTAGCCGTTCGGAACGGAACACGCCGGTCTGGATCAGATTTTTGGTTTCCACATTTCCGGCGGAGCGATCCTCGATGAGTTCGGGGCGGAAGAGATACAGCCATTTGCCGTTGTCCGCGTGGGCGACCATTTTTTTGTCGCCACCATCGCTGGAAAATAATTTTCCATCCGGCGAGACGTTGAAATGCACGCCCCATTCGTCGCGTTGCAGGTGATACCAGGTGCGTTTGCCGGTCGCGATCTCGTAGCCCGCCACCCAAAAATCCTCGCCGCGCGGCGTCTGCAAGTCATACCAGATCGTTTTGCCGTCGTTGCTCCAGAATTCGTGGCCGGCAATCTCCATGATCATCGTGCGCTGATGGATGAGTTGGAGATGTGAGCCGTCCGTGTGAATGGTCCAGATGCGGTCCACCTTGTGCCACGGACCTTCGTGACAAAACATCAGGACCTTCGGGTCGGTCGGCGAAAATTGCAGATGGCCCAGCCAGTCGGTGCAGCGGTTGACCTGCTTGGTTTTTCCCGTCTTGATGTTGTAGAAGAACAGCTCCATCGGATAACGCTTGGCGAGGCGTTCCTCCATCATCGTGCCCTTCTTGCCGCGATAGACATTCGCGGCGGCGATGTCGTTGCGCTGGCTGCCACCAAAGAATTCATTTGTGCCCCAGTCATCGTGCTCGATGAACGTCCCGCCGAGCAGCGTTTCATCCGCATTGACCGTGGAAACTTGCTGCCCGCGCTTGAGTTTGAGGATTTCGCGCACGGTCTTGGTCTTGGGATCCAGAGCGCAAACCCACTGGTTGGTCGCGCCATTCTCAATCTTGCGGGTGGCGTAATAAATCTGCCCCGTCTTGCGCCCGACCATAATGATGTGCGTGCGGCCTTCGACGATTTTTTCCACCGCGCGCGTTTCCAGGTTCACGAGAGAAATGCCGTTGGTCGTGGTGATAACCATGCTTTTCCCGTCCGGCGTGAACGGGTTTAAATTGAAGTAAAGGCTCTCGCTGCCCGGCTCGGTGGAGAGCTGAACGATGCGGTGACCGGTGTCGGGATCAATCCAGTCGGTGGGCGCGTTGGTTTGGGCCCGAAGCGGCGCCGTGAACAGGCCGGTCGCCGCGAGAACGGATAAAAACAGAACAGAGGATGATTTCATGGGGTGCAAATTCATTGCCACAGACGCTCCGGGCTCACGTTTGGTTTCTGATTCTGACAGAACTTCCTCGTCGCGCCATCCCCACAACTGGCGATTGGCGTTAGATGCCCTTGCCTACCCTCGGCCTAAAACCATTCCAGAGAAGCCGCCCGGTTTTTCCTGCAAGAAAACTTTGTGCCTGGGCGGTTGGGCGGTTAAATTTGCCGCTCATGTTTTCATCCGAGATCAAATCCGTTCATTTCATCGGCATCGGTGGCACGGCGATGGCATCCGCTGCCGCCGCGATGTTCGACAAGGGCTTTGCCGTCACCGGTTCCGACCAGAATGTTTATGAGCCGATGGCGTCGTTTCTCGCCGCCAAGAAAATCCCCGTGATGAACGGCTACGACGAACGCAATCTGGCGCACAAGCCCGACCTCGTGGTCATCGGCAACGCCATTTCGCGTGGCAACCCGGAGGCGGAATACGTGCTCGATCACAAGCTGCGCTATTGCTCGCTGGCCGCGCTGCTGGCGGAATTCTTCATCCGCGCCAAGCGCTCGCTCGTCGTCGCCGGCACGCACGGCAAGACCACCACGACGTCGCTGCTGACGTGGGTGTTCGAGCACAACGGGCTGAACCCGAGCTATCTCATCGGCGGCATCCCGAACAATTTTTCGCAGGGCGCGCGCTTCACGGACAGCGACTGGTTCATCGTCGAGGGCGACGAATACGACACCGCGTTTTTCGACAAGCGCAGCAAGTTCATTCATTACCAGCCGGAGATCGCCATTATCAACAACCTGGAATTCGATCATGCCGACATCTTCGAAAACCTCGACGCGGTGAAGAAAACCTTCAGCCATTTCATCCGGCTCGTCCCGCGCAACGGCCTGTTGCTGGGCAATGGCGACGACGCGAATCTCACGCAATTGCTGAACGTCACGCATTGTCCGGTGAAGCGCTTCGGCCTCGGCGCGGACAACGCGGTGCAAGGTTTCAACCTGCGTTTCGGCCCGACAGCGACGGAGTTTGAGATTCCGAGCTTCAAGTTCCACCTGAACCTCGTCGGCGAGCTGAATGTGCGCAACGCGCTTGCCGTCATCGGCGCGGCCAAGCATTGCGGGCTTTCGAACAAGCAAATTCAGTCCGCATTCGACACGTTCAAGGGCATCAAGCGGCGCTTGGAAGTCAAAGGCATCGCCGGTGGCGTGACGGTGATTGACGATTTCGGCCATCATCCGACGGCCATCCGCGAGACGCTCAAGGCGCTGCGGCTGCGTTATGCGAAGGAAAAAATCTGGGCCGTCTTCGAGCCGCGCTCGAACACGACGCGCCGCAATGTGTTTCAAGACGAATTGGCGTCATCCTTTGCCGATGCGAATGCGGTCGTGGTTGCCGAGGTGGCGCGGCTGGAGCAAATCGCGGCGGATGAGCGATTGAATCCCGAAAAGCTCATGGCAGACATCAAAGCCTCCGGCAAGGAAGCCGCGTATCTTCCGGACGCCAACGCCATTGTCGCGCATCTGGCGCAACACGCGCAGGGCGGCGACGTGATTTGCGTCTTCAGCAACGGCGGATTTGACGGTATCCACGGCAAACTGCTGGCGCGGCTGAACGCCCGCCGGTAAGTGGATTTAGTGTTCGATGATCCGGTAGTAACGTGCGGGATGATTCACCGCATCGTCATCCTGAAGCTGTAACAGGCCGTTTGTGAGGTTCAAGGCGTCCGGCAGGGTCACCCAATCAACCAGGTTGGTGCTGGCCTGCGCTTCGAAATTAGCGAGGTTGGCCGGCGTAAGCAGTCCGCCGCTTGCATCGGCCGAGTTGAAGATTAGTTTGCCGTCGGGGGCCAAGACCGGTGAACCCAGCCATTGCGGCACGCGGACATCAAGGACGGCGTTGCTGCTAGTCATGCTCCCGGCAACATTGGTGATGATTAACCAATAAACTCCGGAATTGGTGCGCACTGCATTCAGGAGGACAAGCGCCGATGAATTGGGAGCGGTCACCACATTGCCATCTTTCCGCCAGTTGTATGTCAAGGGCGGCGTGCCGGAAACGCCTACGTTCAACGTCACATTCGTTGGGCCGACTACCGATTGGTCCACCGGTTGCGACACAATGGTCGGCGGTTGTGGAATCAGTTGCAATTGATCCACCCAGCCGGCGTCCTGACCGGAAGCGGATTCGCCGTCCTTGGTATAGGTCCATTGCAGAATCTTGTTTCCAGCCGGCACATCAACCGTGCATGGCTGCCAGTCCACTTCGCCAGAGATGTTCGTCAACAAGATCCCACCAGCGGAAAAATTCAAGATGCCGTGATTGGCCGCCGAGGAAGCTTTCCACCAGAAGCTTACGGTGACCGGGCCCTCAACCCACATGCGCATGGAGGAAGCGGTGTTGTTGCCGATCTGAGCGCTCTGAGCGGCGCTGACACCGTCGTGGCTGGTTTGAAATTGACCAAACCAGCGCGGACTGCCGTGTGAGCTGACCACGAGTGCGGCAGTATCCAATGCATCGGGAAGCAACGTTGTGGGGAATTTTTGGTTGACCAATAATGCCACCGTCAAGGACGACGCGCCGTCCAAGGCTCCGACATTCATCAATCCGTAGGGCACATTGGTTAGCGCGGGATTACTGGACGTCCATAGCCAAGGTGTGACCGAACCATCTGGATTGACACCAGCGTTAGCGCAAACAGCGGTCATGTTTGGGAAATTGGTCTTTCCGGTGAAGCTCAAGTAATTCCCCCAAGTCCGGATGACTCCATCCCTTCTCAGCACCGCGCCGTATGAACTATCCAATGCGATATCCAAAACATTCGAGGTGGCCCAGGCTGGCGGTGGAATGTCCTGGGTGGCGGTCGCGTAGCTGAAAACAGTTCCATCCGCCCGGATTGCGGAGAACCCACTATTAAACCTGCTCAGGGCGACCACGTTGGTTAGTTGGGGAAAAGCATTGAGGCCGCTGTTATATAAAATTCTCGCAATCGAACCATCGGCCTTCAATAACGTGGCTCCCTGGGTATCTGCTTCTATTGAGACGATGTTGGGAACACTGGCTGCGGCATTGGAAAAGACCGGAGAAACATTCCAACTTTGGATGGTGCCATTTTTCTTCAAACCATGCCCATAGTTGCCGACGGCGATTTCCACCACGTTGGAAGTCCCCGGCGACATATAGGGACTGCTTCCCCAATTCGTCACCGTCCCGTCAGCACGCAACGCCATCCCAAAATTTGCGTTAACCGCAATAGCAATGGCATTGGGAAGATTCAATGGCACGTTGGTCGTCGCATAGTTCAAGCCTTGTCCCCAAGCGACCACAGATACGGGGTATAGCTTCGCAATGGAACTGGTGATCGAACCAAACGAATTATGGGCAATGACCCGGTAATCGCCACCATTCGTCCAGCCAATGGAATCAAACACGAGATCGGTATCGGTGGCCCCGGCAATGTCTGCACCATTCAACTGCCAGCGATAATCCATCGAACCAGAACCTCCTGCCACCGCCGACAAGACAAACCGGCTGCCGACATAGGGACGATTCGTCTGGGCCGGGGACGTGAGGAAGAATGGCGCGCTGTCCGCTACGGCCAGTGGCACCGGGACACTGGTAATGACGCCCAGTAAATTGCTCACGACTACCTGATAATTCCCAGCACTGCCGGACTGGATGGCAGGCATCAACAACGACGCATTGGTTTCGCCATCCAGAACCGAGCCGTTGCGCAGCCATTGATAATGCAATGGGGCGGCACCAACGGCTTTTGCGCGCAGCGTCCAGTCGCTGCCCGACCACGCTGTGCCACCAGCGGGCTGCTGGAGGAATTGTGGCGTGCCGTCGTTCACCAGCGCCAGGGCGTGGTAGTTGCCAACTGATACAGATACCACATTGCTTAAACCGAAAGGCAGATTGAGCAAATTATTGTAATTGTCTCCCCATGCGACCACGGTGCCATTGGAGCGAACCGCAAAACTCCAGCCGTATTGATATGGATATCCACCGGCAGCAATGGCTACGATATTTGACAAGCCCGCCGGAACATTAGTGCCAAGCCCGCTTCCCCATGCGATCACCGTGCCATCTGATTTCAGCGCCAGACTGTGAACATATCCAGCGGCAATGGCGACAACATTGCTCAGGCCAAAGGGGACGTTGATTGCCGCCCCGGTGCCCCACGCAACTACGGTTCCATCGCTGCGCAAAGCCATGCTATGCTGATAACCGGCGGCGATGGCAGTAACTTTTGTCAGTCCGCCTGGGTCTTTTGCGGCAATGGAGGAGCCGGGCATATTGGGGTTTCCTCCCCATCCCACAATTGTTCCCTCAGCACGCAACGCCAAGCCGTGGCCAGCACCAGCCGCAACGGCGACTATATTACTCGGGAAAACTTTAAATGAGATGGGGTTTATCCAGCCAGAACCAACAACATCTCCAGCCGCTTGGATAGCCAATACGCCTCCCGAACTCGCAGATAAGGAAACCACATTCGTAAAACTTGCATTGGTGCTGGACCCCACACTTCCCCACGCCGCGACAGAACCGTCCGCCAATGAAACTAGACTGCAATAGCTCGCATAGGTTGCGCAGCCAAAACTGGTCACGTTGGTCAGCCACGGGGGCGCAATGCACTGGTTGTAATAGTTTTGCCCCCACGCTCCTATCGGGCCGACCGTCAACCAGGCATTGCTGCTTACGGCCACTCCAACTGCATTGCTCACGACAAATTGATAAGCGCCCAAGTCATTCATACTTACGGCGGAGAGGGCATAAACATTGTTGGTCGCGTTTGGAATGTCCCCCCCGTTAAGCCGCCATTGATACGTCAAAGGGCTGGAGCCAGAAGCATAGGCGCTTACGAATGCAGACAATCCCAATGGCGTGGAGCGCCCGGTCGGTTGGGTCGTCACGCTGGGCGGCACCAATATCGTAACTGTGGTTACAGAACTGGTAGCAACCGTCAGCAGATTCGTGACGACGACATAATAATCCCCCGTGTTGGCGGTTTGCGCATTGGAAATGTTCAATGCTTTGGTTGCCGAACCGCTGATGCGCCCGCCATCCGTCAGTAATGTGCTGTTAAAATACCATTGATAGCCGAATGGCCCGGAACCCTCCGCTGAGGCTGTCAACGTGAGTGCTGAACCGACGGAGCTGGTTTGATTGGAGGGCGACAGCGTGACGTTCACCGGCAGCCAAACCGTGAGCACGGCAACCGAACTTGTGACTGCGCCGTAAATATTTGTCGCCACGATGTAATAACTTCCGCTGTCATTTGTCTTTGCATTGTCAATCGCCAGCGCAGATGACAAAGCCCTGGTGATGTGTCCATCGTTGGTTAAAGCTGCGCCGTTGAGGAACCATTGATTTGAAATCGGCTCCGTGCCCAGAAACGCCGCCGTGATGATGACATTGCTTCCAGCCACAACATCCTGATCGACAGGTTGCGCGATCACAACCGGCGGCGAGAGCACAGTCAATTCGGCTGCCGAACTGGCTGCTGAACCGACGAGGTTAGTAACCACCAACACATAACTGCCAGCGTTGGTGGCATGCAGGTCTAAGAGGGTCAGATTCGTGGTGGTTGCACCGCTGATTTGGGTGCCATCCGCCATGGGCGCTCCGTTGAAATACCATTGATACGAAAGCGGCCCATCGCCGGAAACGCCAGTGCTAAAAGTGACGCTTGAACCATGCATCAATGTCTGGCTTGCAGGCTGGACGATGATTGCTGGTGGAATCAGCACCGATACGCTCGCCACGGAACTCGTCGTAGCACCTGCGAGGTTGGTGATCACCAGCCAATAATTTCCAGCGTCGGACAGCAGCGCATTGGTAACACTTAAAGTATTGTTGGTCGAGCCGGCAACGTGTTCATCATCCGTCAACGCCACGCCGTTAAGTTGCCATTGATAACTGAAGGGCGGGGTCCCCGAAGCCACGCTGGTTGTCAGCGTGATTGTTCTTCCCAGTGCCACCAACTGGGATTGCGGCTGCAATCCGACTTGCGGCGGATACATCAAGGTCAGCGTGGCAGCAGAGCTGGTCACTGCGCCGTAATCACTGGAGACAATGACGCTGTAACTCTGCGCATCCGCAGGTTGCGCATTTGAGATCACCAAGGTGGCCGTGGCGGTGCCCGTGATGCGACCATCATCCGAAAGCGGACTGCCATTGCGAAGCCATCGTATGGTAAGCGGAGGTGATCCCGTTGCCGACACGGTAAATGAGGCGGTATTTCCGACCGCAACCGCCGTGTTTTGAGGTTGCGACACAATCGCCGGCGGCACCGGCACATCCAACCTTGCCACTGCACTGGTGATGGCTCCGAAAGAATTCGAGACGATGACGGAATAATCGCCGTAATTTGATGCCTGAACATTTTCCAATCGCAGCCACGAACTATTCGCGCTTGGCAAGTTGCCGCCGTTAAATCGCCATTGATAGTTCAACGGCTGGCGGCCCAGAGCGGGAGCGTAGAATTGCGCACGTCCGCCTTCTGGTGCGACTGTTCCCGTTGGTTGATGCGCAAAAACCGGCTGCGGTTCAGCCATCAGCACGGTCTCAAAATAATATCCTGAGCCAATTGCAACTACATTGGTTAGCCCGGAAGGTGGATTGGTTGCATTGAACGCATTTGGGCCAAAAATACTTGCCGTGCCATCATTTTTCAAAACCGTTAAATCGAAAAACCCCGCCGATATGGCCACCATATTGGTGATCGCAGACGGAAGATAATTGGTCAAGTAACCCCAGCCGATAACTGTTCCGTCCGATTTGAGGGCGGCGCCGCCTAAGCCACCGCCGGCGACACTGACCACATTGCTCAAGCCGGCTGGCACATCGCACTCTCCATAGTCATTCCGCCCCCAGGCGACCAGCGTCCCATTCGACCGCAATGCGTAACATTGGTAGGAGCCGGGGAATACAGCCACCACGTTTGTGGCGTTTAGAGGAACGTTAGTGGCGCCATAATACGAATATCCCCAAACAGCGACCGTGCCATCAGAACGAACAGCCATGCCGTTCTGAATACCGGCTGCGATTGAAACACAATTGGTCAAATCCGGGGGCACATTTCCCACCCCCGAATTATTAAGCCCCCAGTGCTGCACCTTCCCGTCTTTTCGCAAACCGAGATTAAACCCATTCCCGCCGACAAACTCGACAAAATCGGGCAAACTATTTGATGGCACATAGCCTGCAGTTGGCCCCCAGGCTGTTACAGTGTCATCTGTATGAAATGCCCAACTTGCATTGTAACCGGCTCCAATCCGCCAAATGCTTTTCAAACAAGGTGGCACGTTGGTCTCAAGGCTGTCTCCCCAGGTGAAGACCTCCGGAACATCCACTTTGGCTATGGTGCTTTGATCAGTCCCAAAGCTATTGCTGACCACCAACCGATAAGCTCCAGCCTGTTTCGTGGTCACATTTGAAACAGTTAAAATCGGATTGGTGGCACCGGCGACATCCACACCGTTCAACTGCCATTGATAGGTTGCCGGCAGCGAACCCGCGACTTCCGTTCGCAAGACCAGCGTCTTACCGATGAATACAGTTTGATCTTGTGGTTGGGTCGTAATGATTGGTGGACGCTCCTCCACCGTCAGCGCGACGATGGAACTGGTAACGGAACCGTAGCTGTCGGTGATCACAACCGAGTAGAAGCCGGACTGCTGGATTTGGACGTTGTTCAGATCCAATGCCGAATTCGTAGCCCCGGCAAGATTGGCGCCATTGAACATCCATTGATACGTCAAGGGACCGGGGCCGGCAGCGGAAACTAAAAACGAAGCGATGGTGCCGGAACTGTTTGTCTGGCTTTGCGGCTGGCTGCTGATGGCAACGGGCGTAAACTCCAGCAGGGCGTTGGAACTGACTCCCTTTCCAAACGCATTAGTGATGACCACTGCATATTGTCCGGCCTGCGACGGCTGGAGATTGGTCAGCAACAGCGTTGCCGAAGTCGCCCCCGCGATGTTCGTGCCATTGCACTGCCATTGATAACGCAAAGGAACATTGCCCACGGCCGAAGCCTTGAAGAGCACGGACTGTTCAGCCAGCGCAGTCAACCCGAGCGGTTGTTGATAGATCTGCGGCGCGTTTCTTCCCCCCAGAATGGCCATGCCATGCAGATAATCGGGACCGATGGCCATGGCGCTGTTGATTCCTGACGGCACGTTAAGCCCACCCCAGACGTTGTTGCCCCAAGCCGAGATGCTCCCATCATTGAAAAGCGCCAGCGCGCTGATGGCCGGGCAAGCGATCTGATACACATTATGCACGTAAGCCGCCGTGGCCAGGATGTTATAGTAATCCGTTCCCCAACCGACCAAATCGCCATTGGACTGCAATGCCAGGCTCCAGCCATAGCCGCCGGCGACCTGCACCACCTGATTCAAGCCCACCGGGACATTTGTTTCTCCGTAAGTATTGCCCCCCCAAGAAACCACCGTGCCATCCGCACGAATCGCCAGAAAATGCTGCACCCCGGCAGCGACGGATACAATGTTTGAAAGGCCGGCGGCCACACCATTAGTGATGTATCCGTAAACATCCCATTCCACCAGGGTGCCGTCGTTTTTCAGCGCGAGGCCGTGCGTTCGGGTGTTTATGTCTGATCCCGCCACATCAAGGACATTGCTCAGATCCGCCGGTGGCCGTGGTGTGGCATCCCAAGTGGCTACTGAACCGTTTCCCAAAATTGCCAGCATGCCCCATTGGCCACCATCGGTAACAATTGAAACCACGTTGCTCAATGTGGCGGGTGGATTGGTTGGCGTATAGCTCGTATTGCCCCAGGCAAACAGCGTTCCATCCGGGCGCAGCATCACACTGGAATCTGCACCGGCCACCGCCACTGCATTGCTGGTTTCAATCGGCACTGTGGACTGCCCGTGGTCGTTATAGCCCCACGCCACAACCCGCTGCACCCCGAGGACGGCATTGCTGCTGGTCACACTGCCGTGGCCGTTGCTGACGAGCACCTGATAAGTTCCTGCATCGCCGAAAACGGCGTTGCTGATCGTCAACGTCGAACTGGTTGCGCCGCCGATGTGAGCACTGTTCGCCAGATTGGTTCCATAGAAAGACCATTGATAGGTCAATGTGCCCGGTCCGCTGGCACCCACTGTGAAGGCAACATCCGTTCCAGGCCCATTGGTCTGGCTTTGCGGTTGTGTCGTGATGCTCGGATCTGAGGCTGAAAGGCCGGAATACGGAAGCAAGACAATCCCCGCCAAAACCAAACTCGGCAACCATGTCCCTCGCCATAATGACAGAAAAATTTTCATTTAGGTTAGTCCCTTTTAAGCAGCAACCAGCCGAAGCCACATTTAACTCCCAACCATCGGACTGGGCAATGTAAATGGGATTTTTGCCGGGCGAATAAATTCTTCGTCATGGTGGGGGCGGGTAAACCGCCCGAATCCGGTAGAAACGCGTTTGGGACACCGCATTCGTGTCTGCGATGATCTCGGTGCTGCCGTCACCAAGCCGGCTGGCAAGTTCGGTCCAAGTTCCTGTATCCAAGGCATCGCGATATTCAACGATGTAGAGCACGCCAGCGATGCCATCCACCGTGAAGCTGAACGCCCCGTCAGAATGGAAGACAGATTTCATGACCGGCGGCGGCAGGTTGACGGTCACGGCGGCAACGAGACCCGTGATGGAGCCAAACCGGTTCGAGATCACCAGTTGGTAATCGCCCGCGTCACTGGGCAGGACATTGGTGAACACTAAAGACGCCTTGTTTTGTCCGGGCAGCAGCACGCCATTGTGATACCACCGATAGCTCAAGGATGGTCCACCCACGGCCAAAGCGTTGAACACGGCAGCCTGGCCGGCCATGATGGCGCGCGCGGATGGCATTCGCCCGATGCGCGGAGGTGTCGGCGGTGCAAACGGATCATCCACCAGCGCAAGGCTGTCGCTGCCGCCAGCGGCAATGGCGAACACATTGGTCAATGCGGAGGGAATGTTGATCTTGCCATAATTCGTCGCCCCCCAGCCGGTGACGGTGCGGTCAGCATTAATGGCCAGGCTGTGATAGGAACCGGCGGCGATGGCAGTTTTGTTGGAGATATCTCCCGTGGGCGGGCCGTAAATGACGGAAGCTCCGGGCGTGTTGGTTACGATGCGGCCGATGACTGTGCCATCCGCGAGCAACGCAAGGCTCTGGTTGCCGCCAGCGGCGATAGCGACGACGTTCACCGCATTGCTCAACGCGGTGGCTTGTCCGCTCGTATTAAGCCCCCAGCCGATGACGGTGCCGTCGGCGCGCAAAGCAAGGTTGTGGCTCCAGCCGGCGGCGATGGCGATGATGTTCGTGGCGGCCGCTGGAACATTGGTCACACCGTAGGTATTGACGCCCCAGGCCAGAACGGTGCCATCATCCTGCAGCGCCAGTTGGTGCGCGCCGCCGGCGGCAATGGCAACCACATTGACGTTGCTCAAGGTGGGCGATTGCGACTTGCTGTTCCAGTTGAACATCGTGCCATCCGCCCTCAAGACGAGGTTATTCACGGTGGAACCGGAGCCGTTGAGCGAGATGGCCAGGAGATTGGTGGCTTCCGCTGGCGGCGCGGGATCGCGGGAAAAATAGCCCCAAGTCGCCAGGGAACCGTCGGCACGCAACGCCATGCAAGGCAGGCCAAGATCGCTTGAGGGAGCAGCGGCGATGGCGAGGACATTAGTCACCGAGGCAGGCACCGATGCATTCAAGAGCAATTGCGGATTGTTGGTCTGGCCCCACATCCAGACCGGGGAGACGACCAAGGCGGCATTGGTGGCAATGGCCTGGCCAACTTCGTTGCTGACCGCAGCGCGATAATTGCCGGTAAAACTCGAATTCACGTTACTCAGCACCAGGGTGAACGAGTTCGCGCCCGGAATATTTGTCCCTTCGCGCTGCCACTGGCAGGACATCGGCTCGGTGCCTTTGACCGCAACACTGAATGCCACGTTCTGGCCGACCGAGACCACGGACGCAACGGCCTGCGTGACAAAAACCGGCGCAGCGGGCGTCACCGTGAGGGTGGCGACGGAGCTGGTGATGGCACCGTAAACATTGGTGATAACCACGTCGTAGTAGCCGGCATTGGCAGCCTGAACATTGGTGAGCGAAAGTGAGGCGTTGGTTCTGCCGGGCAATCCGGCCTGGGCAAACCGCCATTGATAGGAGAGCGCGGCCAGACCCGATGCGGTCACGCTGAAGCTGACATTTGTCCCGGCGGGAGCAGTGCGGCTGACAGGTTGAGTTGAGATGATGGGAGGGCCGAGAATGGTGAGCGCGGCGACGGAACTGGTGGCTCCACCCAGCGAATTGGTGACGAACACCTGATAGTTGCCGGCATCCAGGACATTCACCGGCGAAATCATCAACGCAGCGGCGGTGCTGCCGGTGATCCGTCCATCGTCTGAGATATCCATGCCATTCTTTTGCCAGCGGTAGGCCAGCGGCGCGTCGCCCAAGGCGATGACTGACAGCGTAGCGTTGCTGAAGACGATGGCGGATTGGTTCGTAGGGGAGGAAAAAATCCACGGTGCGGGCTGATGTTCGTAGGCACCGACATCAACGATGCCGCCCATGATCCGCGGGTGTCCGTCCAAATCCATGCTGCCTTGGACGGCCGCATTGTCACCTGCATTGATACAGGGCGACGTGTTTTGCAAACGATAGTTGCCCCCTGCGTAATTGATGAGTGCCGGGTCGTTGGTGAAGTTACCTGTGCCGCCGGGCAACGGTGTCGTGCAGCAATAGTCCAAGTTGCCCGAATAATAGTTGGGGCCATTGGCCGCCGAATTCCCGGTAATAATCGAATTTTTTGTGGAACAGCCATATGCGCCGCCACCGTAACTGGGCGTTGAACCGATAGTGTTGCCGACAATCGTGCAATTCACCAGTTCGCAGAGCGATGCGCCACCGCCGTAGTTTTTGGAATAATTCCCAGCGATGAGGCAGTTGATGGCTTTTCCGTAAATGATGCCGCCGCCATTCTCACCGGCGCGGTTGCCGAAGACATAGCAATTAGAAACCACGCCGCCGTTGCCACACCAGACGCCGCCCCCGAGATGCTCAAGCCAGCTCGTGGTGAATTCCGCGCGGCCTTGCGTGAGAGTAAATCCGGCCAGGGTTGCGCCGCTTCCCACATAGGCACAGCGCTGTCCGGAACTGCTCACCAAAGGTGCGGCGTAACCAATGATGGTAGTGACCGAGGGGCCGTTGACACTCACAACCGTCACGGGTTTGTTAATGTAAACCCGATTCCCGGCTTGGTAAGGTCCAACGGCGCCACCATTGGAATAGACACCGTTGGTCACCTGGATTTCATCGCCCGGCCCCGCAGCATCCACTGCGTCTTGAATCACCGTCGCCGCCGTCGCCCAACTGGTGTAGGGGGCGGATGGCGACGGATTGTTCACGTTGACGTAGCGGAAGGTTCCCAGACTCAGGGTGGCCACTGAACTGGTGATCGCGCCCCACACGTTGGTGATGACCACGGTGTAATTGCCTGCATCGCCGGCCTGGAGATTTGAAACCGTCAGCAGCGGCGTGGTGGTTCCGATGAGATGAGAACTTTCGGCCAAAGAGTTTCCGTTAAAAAACCATTGGTAGCCGAGCGGGTTAACACCTGCTGCTGCAACGGTGAAGCTGACATTGCGGGTGGGCAAACCATATTGACTGGCCGGCTGGCTGGTGATCCGGGGTTCGCCATGCACGGTGAGGGTGGCGACCAAGCTCGTCACGCTGCCGTAATTGTTCGTGATCACCAGGTCATAGGCGCCGGATAAGTTCGGCTGGGCGTTGGAGATGGAGAGTGTCAGGCTGGTGCAACCAGAGAAAGTCCCGTTGTCACTCAGCGGCACGCCGTCCTTGCGCCACTGACAGCGTAGCGGTTTGGTGCCGATGACGGTGGCGGCAAAGACAGCGTTGCTGTCGGACAACACGCTGAGATCAATCGGCTGCGTGACGATGACCGGAGGCGAACTGGTGACGGTGAACATCCCTTCCGCTGTGAAAGGCGAACCTGTGTAACTTTGCCCAATAGATTGAACGCTCCAATAATAATTTCCCGGTGGCACGTTGTTCAACTTGAACACATGCGCCGTGCCGGCATTGCCGGCGGTTTGCACCAGGCGTCGGCCCGTGGCGGCATCGGCGAGCGGCGAAACAACATCCGATCCGCCGGGCGTGTGACCGACCCGCACGTTGTAACTCAAACCGCGACCGGTGGCCGGAGTGCCGGCGGGCGAATTCCAAGCCAGCGTCACGGCATCGAGCGCGGTGAACGTGGCGGCGGGATTGAGCGGGGCTTGCGGGAAGTCACGATGAAGCGCCACAGTGTTGTTCCAGAATGTCGTCAGCCCGGCTCCAGTAGTGAAAATATCCAGATCTCCGTCACCGTCATAGTCCACCCAGGTTTCCGAACGATTGTCCCATCCGCCCAGCGTGAACACTTCCTGCCAGGAGCCGCCCAAGTTGATGTAAACCTTCGTGGCGCTGCCCCAGACACCGCCGCCCGGCACCAAGGGAACCCAGCCGGCAACCGCGACACAGGCGCGGCCGCTGTTGTCAATGTCGCCATAGCTCGCGGAAAAAAGCCACATGTCCAGGCTGTAATCAAAAGTGCTGTTGAAAACGCCGGAACCATCGTTGCGGGTGAAACTCGGATGATAATCTGGACCGTTGAAAACCGAAGGATAAGTGCCGCTGGAAGTCATGAAATCCATATCGCCATCACCGTCGAAATCCCCCCACGGCGATATCACCCGATGCTGCGATGGGATGCTGATGTTGGCATTGGTGAACACGCCTTCACCGGCATTCTTAAAGAGATACACGGCATCCGAACCCGCCAGCAGCACATCGGCGTCGCCGTCATTGTCGCAGTCGGTCCAGCTGCCGCGGACGTTTTGCGGCGTGGCCAGATTAGTGATCGTCAAGGTGAACGTGCTGTCGCCATTGTTGTGGTAAATCCGGGTCACCCAGTTGGTGGTTGAGTTCAGGCCGGCGGTGAATATATCCGACAAGCCGTCGTTGTCATAATCCACCCAGGCCACGGAGCCTTGCGACAGCGGCTCCAGATTGGCGTTTATCTTCGTAAACTGATTGCTGCCATCGTTGCGATAGATTTCCGTCACGTTCACCGGCCCGTTTGTGCCGTCGGCCGATCCGCTGAGCAACAAATCGAGATCGCCGTCATTGTCATAATCACCCCAAGCCGCTGCCGCATTATCCAGTTGGGGCAGCGACAAATCCACCGGATCAAAAATGCCCTCACCGTAGTTGTGATACAGCTTTGTAAATCTCCCATCGGGATATCCCGGGACGCCTTGAATGGTTCCCGCGAGCAGCACATCCATAAGTCCGTCGTTGTCATAATCGCCCCAAACGCCGATTGATCCGGAAAGCGGAGGTAGATTGGTGGCGACGGCCAAAGCCGCCGCCGCACTGGTCGCGACTCCGTAGGCGTTGCTCACCACGACGCGGTAACTGCCGGCATCGTCAAATTGCAGGTTTGAGATGGTCAGGGTGGCATTGGTTGTCCCATTGAGTCGGCTGTCGTCCGCAAGATCAGTTCCTTCTTTTTGCCACTGGTAATATAAAGGCCCGGTTCCAGAGGTGGTCACGGTAAAGCTGGTGGTTGAACCCTCTGGCACACGGCGATCCACCGGCGAAGTCAACACCCCGGGCGGGAACACGAACGAAAGCGTTGCCACCGCGCTGGTGATCGAACCGGCAATATTTGTGATTTGGACGGTGTATTCGCCCGCTGCCGCCAATTGAAGGTTGGTCATTGTCAGACCGTTCGTAGTGGCCCCGGGAATGGCAGAGCCATTGAAACGCCATTGATAAGCCAGAGGAGCCGTCCCTACGGCAGTGACATTGAAAACGACGTCTGAGCCTACCAGCAAGGCCGCACTTTGAGGCTGAGCGGTGATGGTGGGGGGAAGCAATACCGTGAGGGTTGCCACGGAACTGGTGGTCGAACTGGCATGGCGATCCGTGACCACCACCCGATAATTGCCGGCATTGGTGATGCCCACTCCGGTCAGATTCAAGATATTGGTTGTGGCGCCGCTAATCTGGGCGTTGTCGGTTAGATTGGTATCATTGAAAGACCATTGGAAGGTGAAGGGCGTTTGTGTTCCGGTTGCTGTCACACTGAAGCTGACATTGGTCCCGGCGATGACGGTCTGACTTTGCGGCTGCGTGGTGATGTTGGGCCCGGCGGCAAACCCCGAATACAGAAACTGCACCATCCCTATCGTCAGGACAAGAGTCGGCAACCAGTCCTTCCGCCGTAACAGCGTCAATGCTTTCATATGAAATCAAACCCTTCTGTGTAGCAGCCAAACGGTGCCGGGGCAGGGTCAGGATGTTACAATCATTAGTTAAGACGGCGGTTATCAATATTTGCAATAAAAAATCATCCGCCGCAGGGACAACAGTAAACATTTTCAGGACGTCGGCGATCTGCGTCACCAGTTCAGTGGATGGTTGAAAGGGGATTGATGCTGTAGGTTACGGCACTTAATCCATGAATTTACGCCGTCACCTCGTTGCCAGCCTCATCGCCTTTGCCTGTCTGCGCCTGGTGTCGGAAGCCCTGGCCAACATCCCCGGCGGCGGCACGGGCACGGGCGCGAACGTCATGCTGGCCAACTCTGGCAGCGGCACGGTCACTCTCGGCAACGGCATCGTTTCCATCGTCTGCAACACCAACAGCGGCCAGATCACCACCATCAATTACACGTTCAACAACACCGGCAGCACGCAGACGCTCAACCTGCTTTCCGGAAATTCCAACGGCGGCAAGTTGTATTGGGAGAACAGCAACAATCAGGGGCTGACGTTCTCCAATTATACCGTGGTGGCGAATCCGGGGGGCAATGGCGGCAATTACGCGGAAATCTCCATGCTCACCACGTCGGAAGCGAACAGTGTGCTGGAAGTGCATTTTTCGCTCTCGCGCGGGAACACCGGATTTTATGTCACGGCCATCTGGTATCACCGGGCGATTGACGGCGCGTTCGGCTTGGGCGAATGCCGCGACAACATCTACGCCGGTTCCATCTTCAACTGGATGATTGTGGACGCGACGCGCAACCGGCTGATGCAGGTGTCCGGCGGCAAAGCCATCGGCGTGCAGGGCGCGCCGGCGGAAGTCTCGCTGTGGACGAACGGCATTTACGCCGGTCAATACGAGGACAAATACAAATACAGCGCGGATTTCGGCGACCAGCGCGTCTGGGGCTGGAGCAGCGTCGGCACCGGCGGCAAAAACGTCGGCCTCTGGAACGTCTCGGCTAGCGCGGAATACTACAACGGCGGTCCGCTGAAGCGCGAGTTGATGTCGCACATTGGCACGACCATCCTGAACATGCTGAACGGCGGCCATTACGGCGGCGGTTCGGATGGCAACTTTGCCGCCGGCGAAGTCTGGACGAAAGTTTGCGGCCCATATTTCATCTATTGCAACAACGTCACCAACACCATCACCGGCACCAATGCGCCCGCGCAGGCGCTCTACAACGACGCCCTCGCGCAAGCCGTCGCCGAGGCAACGGCGTGGCCTTACAATTGGTTCACGAATGCAAACTACACGCCGGCTTCCAGCCGCGGCATGGTCAAAGGCCAGATTGTCATCAACGACAGCTATAATCCGAATGCCTCCACCTCCAACCTGTGGGTCGGCGTCGTCCAACAACCCGTCACGTCTTCCGGCGTCTATGATTTTCAGGATTGGGCCAAGCCGTATCAGTTCTGGGTGAAGACGGATACGAACGGAAATTTTTCCATTCCCGACGTCATCGCCGGCACGGGCTATACGCTCTATGCGTTTGGCCCCGGCGCGGCGGGAACATTTCAGTCGCAGGCGCAGACTGGTGGCAACGCGCCCAATTCGTTGGACATTCCCCTTGTTCCCTTCAGCGTTACCGTGACGGCGGGCGCGACGAACAATCTCGGCACGGTGACCTGGACGCCGATGCGCACCGGCCCGACCGTTTTTGAAATCGGCTATCCCGACCGCACGGCCCGGAAATTCCGCCACGGCGAGGATTGGTGGGTGGGCGATATCGGCCCGAGCAAAACCGCGCCCAGCCCCATCTGGAGCAAGTGGCTCGAATATCCTTTCGACTTTCCCAGCGGACCGAACTACGTCGTGGGCCAAAGCCGTTGGACGACCGACTGGAATTTCTGCCAGCCCGTCGTGACCGACAGCGCGGGCAATTACAACGGCTCGACTTCCACCATCACCTTCAACCTCGCCTCCATGCCCGTCGGCACGGCGGCGCTTTACCTGGCGCTGGCCTCGGACTATCAGGGGCCGCTCATCGTCAAAGTCAACGGCACTGACATCTCCGGCAGCACGGGTTATTTTCCGGCTTACAGCAGTTCGTCCGACGGCAGCGACTCGACCATTCGCGAGGGCATCCACGGAATGTTTTCCGACAACCGCATCACGTTCGCCGCCACTCTGCTGCACAGCGGGCAAAACACCATCACCCTCAACATGCGCAAAGGCGGCTATTTCGCGAACCACGCCATGTATGATTATGTGCGGCTGGAGTTGACCGGCTACGTGCCGCCGCCGCCCGCGAAAGCAACAGCCTACGCCGGCAACAACGGCAATTTAATTTGCTGGCCGGTCGTTCCCGGCGCGACGAGTTACAACATCCTCCGTTCGACCACGAGCGGCAGCGGTTACGTCTCCGTCACCAACGGCGTCACCGGCCCGGTCTGCGGCAGCGGCTTCAACAACGCGACCTGGCTCGACACGACGGCAGCCAATGGCACGACTTACTACTACGTCGTCCGCTCGGTCAACCCCGTTGGCAGCAGCGGCAATTCAGCCGAAGGCAGCGCGACGCCCAGTGCGGGTATTTCCTCCAGCACACCCGCAGCCCCGACCGGTTTGACCATCGGCAGTGCTACCCATCAGAGCGTGACGCTGAATTGGACCGCGTCGTCCGGGGCGAATTTTTACACAGTCTATCGCTCCACGCTGTTCAACAACGGCGGCGGCGCGTCGAATGTTCTCGGCACAATCGTGCTGAACAACGCCATCACTAATACCACTTACACCGACACTTCGCCGACGGACGGCACCATTTATCGCTACGCGGTCGCCGCCACCAGCGCCGGTGGCACTAGCACCAATTCCGCGCCCGCCGTTGCCGTGCCGCTGCCGGTCACGCCGGCCACACCGCCTGGTTCGCTCACCGCGAGTTTTGTTTACGACACCTCGACGAACATCACGCTTAACTGGACGGCCGTTCCAGGAGCGATTGGCTATGTCATCTCCCGCGCCACGAATGCCGCCGGGCCTTTCATTTATTTGCAGACTGTCACCGAGACGACCTACACGGACTACGGTTTGAATCCGGCGATCATTTATTACTATCGCGTCGCGGCGATGAACGGTGCCGGCGTGTCCGGCAACAACACGGATTCGGTCAACAGCCAGCAATCGTTCCCGACAAACCTGACCGCGACCGCGACCAATGCGCAAATCACGCTGGCCTGGAGTTCCGTCAGCAACGCCACGAGCTACACCTTGAAACGCGGCACCAGCCCCGGCGGCGAATCCGTCACCGTCGTCTCCGGCTACACCGGCACGACCTACACCAATACCGGCCTGGCGAATGGCACGACCTATTATTACGTCGTCACGGCCACCGGCCCCGGCGGCACCAGCGGCAATTCGCCCGAGGCCAGCGCCACGCCGCTCACCATCGGCGACGGCATCTGGATTTCGGCGGCCGATGGCAACTGGGGCGCGGTCACCAACTGGGCGGACAATTCGCCCGCGTCCGGTTCCGGCAATACCGCCGACTTCAGCACGTTGAGCCTTTCCTCCAATCTCACGGTCACGCTGGACAGCGCCCGCACCATCAGCGAACTCATCTTTGGCGACACCACGGCGGCTTACGGCTGGACGCTCACGGGCACCAATACGCTGACACTGGGAACGGCTCCCGGCATTGAAGTCGTGAACCAGAGCGCCACCATCAGCACGCCGTTGGCCGGCACAAGCGGATTGAGCAAAACGGGTCCGGGCGCGCTGGTCCTCGGCGGCGCGACCAATGTTCTTACCGGCGGAATAACGGTGAGCGCCGGTTCGCTGGCGCTGGATTTTTCCGCCGCTGATTCGCCCGTGAACAATCTCATTCCCGGCGCAAATGCCTTGACGCTTGGCGGCGGCACGTTGCAAATCATCGGCGGCAGCAGCGTGGCCAGCGGGCAAACATTCAACGGCGTGACGTTGGACAAAGGCAATTCCATCATCGCCGCCGCGCCGGTTTCGGGAGCCAATCTTCCCGTGATCACGCTGGGCGCGATTACGGAAAACGTCGGCGGCACCGTTCAATTCATCGGCCCGGCCACCACCAATTCCGCCGGCAGCGTCGCGGCCACGGCAGTCATTACCACCACTACGGCGCCGGGCACGGCGGGAGTGCTGGGCGGCTTGGGCCTCGGTAAGAACGGCGCGTATGCGACGGTGGGGCTGTATGATTGGGCGACGACCAACACGGCCACTTCGCCCTACACGATTGTCGGCGGCAGCCAGGTGCCGGGGTTTTATCAGACGACGGGCGTCACGAGCGGCGGTAATTACGACGTGAACAGCGGTGGCGTCAATTCCATCGGCAACGCCGGCGGCGCGAACACGCTGCGGTTCAATCAAAACACCGCGCTGACCATCAACAGCACGGCGTTCACCTGGCAGAATTGCCAGGGCATTTTGGTCACACCGCAATGCGGCGCGCACAACGAGACGATCTCCGGCACGTCGTTGCAATTTTATCGCAGCACGAGCAGCGGCCAAAGCTACGGGGTCCTCTGGCAGAACAACCCGCTGGGGTATTTGAACTGCTCCATCACGCTCAACGACGGTCGTCAGGCCGGACAAAACAACGGCCTCGTTCAAACCGGGCCGGGCACGGTCGTTTACAGCAGTGCGAACTATTACACGCTCGGCGCGTATCTCAACGGCGGCTTCTCCGTAGTCACCGCTTTCAACGGCTTTGGCCAGCCCGGCAACGGCTATAACTCCGTTTCTGCGGTGACGCTCAACGGCGGCACGGTCGTGGGCAATGCCACATTCGCCCACGACCAGTCCGGCACCAATGCGCGTCCGTTCCTGCTCGGCAACAACGGCGGCGGCCTCGCGGCGACGGCGGGCAATACGATGACCGTGGATGGCATGGTCGGCAGTGCGGCGGGTGCGGGACCGTTGACCATCGGCATTCCCGCATCGAGCGCGAACAATTTCACCGCCGGCCTGCTGCCGGGCAGCGGACCGGGCACGGCCAACGCCACGCCGGTTTATGCCACTGGCACGGTGGTTTTGACCAACGCCAATTACTTCACCGGCGGCACTGTGTTGCAAAGCGGCACGCTCAATATCAATGGCCTCAACGCGCTGGGCGGCGCCAACTACGGCGGGGTGACGTTCAACGGCGGCACACTGCAATACGCGGCAAATTTCACCGGCAACAATGGCTCGAGCGATTTGACTTCCATTGGCAACGCGGGTGTCACCTTCGCCGCAGGCGGCGGCACGATTGATGTGAACGGCAACGCGGTTATTTACGCGGGCTCCATCGGCAACGGCGGCAGCGGTGCGCTGATCCTCAAGAGTTCATTGGCGAATGGGATGTTGATTCTTCAAGGTGCCAATGCCTACGAGGGACCCACGACTATAACGAACGTCACCGTGCTGGCCAGCAACGCTAGCGGTTCGGCCACCGGAAACGGAGACGTCATCGTGAAGAACGCCGGCACGTTGATCGGTGCTGGCACGCTGAATGGTTCCGTGTCTGTGATGCAAGGCGGAACGCTCGCGCCGGGAAATCCGCTCGGCATCTTGACGATCAACAACGATCTCACGCTCGCCGCCGGTAGCCAGACGTTGATCCCAATCCAGCACTCGCCACTCACCAACAGTGCGGTCGCTCTGGCCGGCACGTTGACCGAGGGCGGAACGCTGATCGTGACCAACATCGGTGGCAGCGCGCTGGCGGCAGGTGACACGTTCCAACTGTTCAGCGCCGCGAATTATGCCGGAGCCTTCAACAGTTTTGTGCTGCCATCGCTGACGACGAATCTGGTCTGGAATACCAATCTGCTAGGCACGTCCGGAATCATTACCGTGGCAACTAACTCGTCGCCGGTCATCGGACAAATTACCCTCTTGGGCACGGATCTGATGATCAGCGGCTCCGGCGGCATCCCCGGCTGGAATTATTATGTTCTCACCGCCACCAACCTGACCGCACCGGACTGGACGCCCATCGCGACTAATCAATTTGATGCGGAGGGCAATTTCAGCTACACCAACGCTGCGACTTCGGACGCGCCGCAAAGATTCTACCGGTTGCAACTCCAGTGAAACATCCGCTTTCCGGCTGGCAGCAGGATTTCCAATGATTGAAAGTTCCGTAACGTTCAATTCCCCCGGCGCACCACGCTGTCGCGCTGTGCCCACTCCGGGTTCGCGTTCGGAAAATCCAAATTGTAATTCAGCCCGCGGCTTTCCGGCCGCATCAGCGCGCAGCGCACGATGAGTTCTGCCACCGTGGCGATATTGCGTAGCTCCAGCAGATCCGACGTCACGATGAAGTTCCAGTAGTAGTCGTGGATTTCTTCCTGCAAATTCGCGAGCCGCTTCTGCGCGCGTTGCAGCCGCTTATTCGTGCGCACGATGCCGACGTAATCCCACATGATGCGGCGGATCTCATCCCAGTTGTGCGAGACCACGACGAGTTCATCCGCATTCGTCGCATCGCCAGATTGCCACTGGGGGATTTGTTGGATGTTGGATTTTGAATGTTGGATGTTCGATGTTTTCTCCGCCGCGCGATGCGCACAGACCATTGCCTCCAAAAGCGAATTGCTCGCCAGTCGGTTCGCACCGTGCAGACCCGTGCTGGAGACTTCGCCGACTGCGTAAAGCCCGGCGATGTCCGTCTCGCCGTCCACGTTCGTCACCACACCGCCGCACTGGTAATGCGCCGCCGGCACCACGGGAATCGGCTCCTTCGTGATATCAATGCCGTAGCTGAGGCAGGTCTGATAAATGTTCGGAAAGCGGTCAATAATGAACCGTGCCGGCTTGTGCGTGATGTCAAGATGCACGCAGTCCGCGCCGGACTTTTTCATCTCGCTGTCAATCGCGCGAGCCACGATGTCGCGTGGCGCGAGGGATTTCAACGGGTGATAACCATCCATGAACTCCTTGCCATCGAGCGTTTTTAAAACGCCGCCTTCGCCGCGCACGGCCTCGCTGATGAGAAACGATTTCGCCTTCGGATGATACAGGCAGGTCGGATGGAACTGGACGAATTCCATGTTCGAGATCGCCGCGCCTGCGCGGAACGCCATCGCCACGCCGTCGCCGGTCGCGATGTCGGGATTCGTCGTGTAGAGATAAACCTTGCCGCAGCCGCCCGTCGCCAGCAGCGTGACCGGCGCGGCAAACGTCACAACCTGATTGCCTTTCTTGTCGAAAACGTAAGCACCAAGGCAGCGGTTCTCGCCGACATAGCCAAGTTTCTGGCTCGTGATCAAATCAATCGCGATGTGGTTCTCAAAAATCTCGATGTTCGGCTGCTTGGAAATTGCGTTGAGCAACGCACGCTCGACCTCGCGACCGGTCACGTCCTTCGCGTGCAGAATCCGGCGTTTGGAATGGCCGCCCTCGCGTCCCAGATCCAGTTCCTTGCCGCCGTCCTCGCTCGGCGCGTCGCGCTCGGAAAATTTCATGCCCAGCTCGATCAATTCCTGAATCCGCGCCGGCCCTTCCTCGACGATGGTGCGGACGACACTTTCCTTGCATAACCCCGCGCCCGCTTCGAGCGTGTCCTGGACGTGCAGCTCGAACGAATCCTCCTTGCTCGTCACCGACGCGATGCCGCCTTGGGCGTAATTCGTGTTCGACTCCGCGCGGTCCTTCTTCGTGACGATGGCCACGCGCCCATGCGCCGCCGCCTTCAACGCGAACGAAAGCCCCGCGATGCCGCTGCCGAGGATGAGGTAGTCAAATTGTTTCACTGGAAGAGAAATTAACGCAAAGGCGCAAAGACGCGAAGGAGAAATGGCTAATTCATTTCGTCTTCTTGCGAAGCCGTTCAGCCTTGCGAATATTTTTTGCAACCACTTTGTCCGACGGGTCGAGACGTGCTGCTCTTTTCAGACGCAACAATGCCCGGTTGTATTCACCCTGTCCCATCAGATGCGACCCCAGATTATTCAAAGCCCATGTGTCGTCCGGATTTTCTAACAACCATTGCTCGTAGAGAACCTGCTCCTTTTCGGCCTGTCCAGTTTTGAAATAACACCAAGCCAGCTTGGCCACAACAGCTTCAATGGAATGCTTCTGTGAATAGCAACGCTCCAGATAATTCACGGCCAGCTTTGGTTTTCGCGCACGGTAGTAAAGTGAACCCAAATTGTAGAGCGCCTTGCCACACGCTGGATCAAGCTCAAGCTCCCGTTTGAAGTTTTTTATGGCCAAAGCAGCTTGTCCAAGGTCGTCATAACAAGCTCCCATATTCAAGTGCAGATACGGTTCGTTTGGTTGAATTTTTTCGAGCTGCTTCCAAAAACGCAATGACTGTCTGAACCGGCGCGCATAATATAAACAATGCGCCACCATGAATAATGCCTCGTCGTTGAGTTTGTCAGTTACCAAGACTTGTTTTGCAATCGGCAAAGCCTCTGGGTAGCGCTCCTTTTTGTAGAACGATCGAGCCTTCGCCAGAAGCTTTTTCATCAGACGTTTGGTTGGTTAAAGTGCGGCATTATCAATCAACCGCGTCTTGCCGAAGAAAACGGCCAGCGCCATTTGTGTGCCGGGCTTCACCTGCGTGACCGGCTCCAGCGTTTCGGGATCAAAAAACTCAACGTAATCCAGCCGCCCCAGCGGCGCGGCAGCGATGAATTCCTTCAAGTCCGCCTTCAGGCGCGTGGCGGAAATGGGCTTTTGCTTCACCGCCTGTTTTGCAGCCTGCAACGCGTGAAACAGAATCGTCGCCTGCGCGCGCTGTTCTGGATCGAGGTAGCGGTTGCGCGAACTCATCGCCAGACCGTCGCGTTCCCGCAACGTCGGCGCGACGGTGATTTTCACCGGGAAATTCAGATCTGCCACCATGCGCTGGATGATGGCTGCCTGTTGAAAATCTTTTTGCCCGAAGACCGAAATATCCGGCAGCACGAGGTTGAACAGCTTCGCCACCACCGTCGTCACGCCGCGAAAATGTGTCGGGCGCGACGCGCCTTCCATGCTGCGCGCCAGGATTTCTTCGACGACGTAGGTGCTGTAACGGCCTTCAGCTTTACCGGGATACATTTCCGCATCGCCCGGCGTGAAGATGACGTCCGCGCTCGCCGCGCGGCAGAGTTTTAAGTCGCGTTTCAGATCGCGTGGATATTTGGCTAGGTCTTCGGTCGGCGCGAATTGCGTGGGGTTCACGTAGATGCTGACGACCACGATGCCGTTTTTGCCGACGCGTTTGCGCGCCTCATGCACGAGGCTGATGTGGCCGGCGTGCAGATAGCCCATCGTCGGCACAAAGCCGACTTTGACGCCGTCGCGTTTCCAGCGCAGCGCCAGTTTCTGCATGGCGGCGGCAGATGCAATGATTCTCACAGGCGAAAAGTTAGCGACGTGGCGTGGCCAATCAATGTAATTGTCGGATTAAACGCGCTGGAAAAATCTGTGGTAGCACCCGCCTCTGGCGGGTTCAATGCGGCGTCCCGCCGCATTGCGTCCGGGCGCGAGTCTGTTCATGCGACAGACGAAATGACGACATCAGGTTTGTCGTGAGTTTCGGGCGCGACGCCCTAAACCACCCGCGAGACGCGGGTGCTACCCAATAAAAATGCCGCGCCGGAAATTTCCGGCGCGGCGTTTGTTCCCCACCCCAAATTTACTCAAGCCTTGGCATACAAATGCGTGTGCTTGCTGCACGACTCATTGGTCGGCGCATCGGGCACGCGATCGTTCGGTGTGACGATGTTGTTCGCGAGCATCCAGGCCTCGACTTCGTCGCCGCTGATGTCCGGCAGCATGTGGCCGTTGATTTCGACGCACGGGCTCATCATCTGACCGCTTTTCTCCACCATTTCCTGGCGCTGGGCCGGGTCGTTGATGATGTCGCGGTCTTCATACGGCAGGTCGTATTTTTTGAGGATGGCGCGGACCCCATTGCTCCAACCGCAGGTCGGTTTCAGATACGCGATAATTTTTGGTTTGCTCATAGGTTTACAAAACTTGTTCTTACGATGACAAAATAATACCACACGAAAAACTTCCCGCAACCCACTATTCTTAGCCAACACCTGAGGACAACCGCGTAAGGACTTTTTCATGAAATGGTGGGGGTTGGAAATCCCTCACGCGGCACCATTTCACCCACGTAGTCCAACGCAGAGACGGCGCACTTAAAACGCGCACAACACAGTGCCGGTGCAAATCCGACCGTGGGCACCAGCCGTTTCACAAACGCGTTCAGAGCGTCTCGCCCCGGGCTGGAGTTGTTACCGGAAACCATTCTGTGTGTTGATCCACCCTGGGGTCGAGGTAGGTCACCTGTTTTCCGCGGAGAAAGGCATAATAGCCGTGCGTGCCTGCGACCATTGCGCGCCGGTAGAAAGCGCGATATTTCTGGCCATTGTGCTGGCTGCCCGGGATGGCTGCGCGAGCGCAGCGGCGTCGAAATCCGCGACACTAGCGGCAGCCCTTCGTAATTGATGGGCGTCACTACCGTGTCGCCGGCGGCAGCAAAATTGATTTCAACACCGGCGTGCGCGGCGACGTGGGCTTCGGTTACGCCTGCAACCCTGGCTGGCCACGGAGTTTGCCACCGGCGTCATCTGGAACAGCGTGGACACCGTTGCGCCGCAAAATGCTTTGTTCCGCACCCGCCATTTCAGGAGCCCGGCTAAGACTTATTTCTGGGCCGCGATCAATTTGAGCAAGCCGGGAAAGCGTTTGTTCAAATCCCCCTGTCGCACGGACGTCATGCACTTGGTGCCATCCATCTCCGTGAAGATAATGCCGGCAGCCCGCAAGACCTCGAAGTGATGCGACCGCGTCGCCTTCGCGACATCCAACTCGACCTCGTTGCAGGCCAGCGCCCGTCCCTTGCTTTGAAGCAGTTGGCGGACGATGGCCAGGCGGCAGGGATCGGCCAGCGCCTGCAGCACTGCCGGCAGCTCAACCTCGCTCAGGGCGGGATGGGAATACGTCTTCACAGCGCTGCACCATGCCATCAAACGGATAGTTCGACAACCATCGAATTATTTTTGACATCGCCGGCCACCGGCGCTAAGTTCGACATCTATCGAACAATAGACGACAGAAAAACTGAACCACGCAACCTTGCTTAGAACCCATAATATGCCCACGTTATTTGATCCCGTCCGCATCGGCGCCTGGAATCTGCCCAACCGCATCGTCTTCGCCCCGCTGACCCGCGCGCGGGCCGGCGCGGAACGCATCCCCAATAGGTTAATGGCCGAATATTACACCCAGCGGGCCGCCGTCGGCTTGATCATCTCCGAAGCGACTTCGGTCACGCCGATGGGCGTGGGTTATGCCGACACGCCGGGCATTTGGTCCGCCGCGCAAGTGGACGGCTGGAAACTCATCACCGAGGCCGTGCATCAAGCCGGCGGGCGCATGGTGCTCCAGCTCTGGCACGTCGGACGCATTTCCGATCCCATGTTTTTAAACGGAGCTTTGCCGGTTGCTCCCAGCGCGATCGCGGCGGCCGGACACGTCAGTTTGGTTCGTCCACTGAAACCGTTTGTCACGCCCCGGGCGCTGGCGCTGGAAGAAATTCCCGGCATCATCGAGGCCTATCGTGTCGGTGCGGAAAACGCCAAGAAGGCCGGCTTTGACGGTGTGGAAATCCATGGGGCCAACGGCTATCTGCTCGATCAATTTCTCCAGGACAAAACCAACCATCGCACGGACAACTACGGCGGGCCCGTTGAAAACCGCGCCCGGCTCATGCTTGAAGTTACCGATGCGGTGATTTCCGTCTGGGGCGCCGACCGCGTTGGCATGCATCTGGCCCCGCGCGGGGATGCTCATGACATGGGCGATTCCAATCCGCTGGCAACCTTCGGATATGTGGCGCGGGAATTGGGCAAACGCGGCATCGCTTTCATCTGCGCTCGCGAATCGCTCGGCGACAACCGCATCGGACCGCAATTGAAAGCGGCGTTCGGCGGCAGCTACATCGCCAACGAAAAATTTACCCAGACCACGGCCAATCAAGTGCTGGCGGCGCGCGAAGCCGACGCGGTGGCGTTTGGCGTGCCGCTGCTCGCGAACCCGGACTTGCCGGAACGGTTCCGGCAAAATGCCCCGCTCAACACGCCGGATCAATCCACCTTCTATGCCCCAGGGCCGAAGGGCTACACCGATTATCCGGTGCTGCCGCAAACCGCGTGATGAAGCCGGATGCGAACATCGTCCTTTCGGTGCTGGATCTCGCGGCCGTTCGCGAAGGCGGCACGGTGGCGGAAAGTTTCGCGAATACGGTAAAACTGGCGCAGGCCGCGGAAGCGTGGGGCTATCGCCGCTTCTGGCTGGCGGAACATCATAACATGCCCGGCATCGCGAGCGCGGCGACTTCAGTTCTCATTGGCCATGTCGCCGGTGTCACTAAAACCATTCGCGTGGGTTCCGGCGGGGTGATGCTGCCGAATCATTCACCCCTGGTAATCGCGGAACAATTCGGCACGCTCGAAGCGCTTTATCCCGGTCGGATTGATTTGGGACTGGGGCGCGCGGCGGGCTGCGACGCCTTTACTGCGCAGTTGTTAAACCGGAATCCCAACGCCGGCGACCGATTCCCGGAACAACTCGAATTGCTGCGGCAACTGCTCGGTCCGGTTTCACCCAACCAACGCGTTCAAGCCGTGCCCGGCGGAAATTCCAACGTGCCGATCTGGCTGCTGGGCTCCAGCACCTTCAGCGCGCATCTGGCGGCAACGCTGGGTTTGCCGTTTGCCTTTGCCGGCCAATTCGCCCCGCAAATGATGCTCGAAGCGATTCAGCTCTATCGCGAATGCTTCCAACCCTCAACGGCGCTGGCTCAGCCCTATGTCATGATCGGGCTGCCCGTGCTGGTAGCGGACACGGATGAGCAGGCCGAACACTTGGCGACGTCCGCCCGACAGCGGATTCTGCGTCTGATCCGTGGCCAGCCCATCTTCACGCCGCCGCCGGTGGCCAGCCTGGACGGGCTTTGGAATGCCGTTGAACAGCGCGCCGTGGAAACGCATCTGGGCGCGTCGGTGATTGGCGGCCCCAAGACCGTGGAACGCAAGCTGCGGGAATTTCAGCAACTGACTCGGGCGAATGAACTGATGTTGCATTCGGACTTTTATCGAGTGGAAGACCGTTTGCGCTCGTATGCGATTGTTGCCGGTTTATTTTTAAACCCGCTAAACCAGTAATTGATGCTGATCCTCGCTGGTTGGATTCCTTACGGAAACCAGCGACGAGCTGTCTCGATCAACCTAGCGACGTTTGAAAGGTAACGTTGATTAAACGGACCACAGCTCTTTGTTGGAGCCAATCACGCGTCGTGCTGGCCTGGGTTCCAGAATCCACTTTTAGCCCCGCTATGGATTGGGCAAAGCTGAATGCCGGGTCTCTTGGGTTAAGCTCAGGCGGAGATTGCGACCCCGTTTGCGCGATTCGGCGGCTAATTTCCTTTTGAAGGCAATCACTTCTGTTTGCAATCGTTCGTCGCTGGCACCCAGGATGGAAACGGCCAACAAGCCGGCATTGCGCGCCCCGCCGATGGCCACCGTCGCCACGGGAATTCCTCCCGGCATTTGCACAATGGATAGCAACGAATCCAAGCCTTTCAAACTTTTACTTTCCACCGGCACGCCGATGACCGGCAGCGGCGTGTGGCTGGCGACCATGCCCGGCAAATGCGCCGCGCCGCCCGCGCCGGCGATGATCACGCGCAGGCCGCGCTGGTGGGCCGACTTCGCGTAGCGCGCCATGTCTTCCGGCGTGCGGTGCGCGGAAACCACGCGGACTTCGCACGGAATTTTGAACTCCTGGCAGACTTTGTAAGCGGCCGCCATGGTCGGCCAGTCGGAATCGCTGCCCATGATGATGCCGATCAGCGGCGGATTTTTTTCTTTCATGATTTGGCTCCAAAATAAATTTCTTTCGCGGCGCGTTCGGCAACGGCCTGCGCCTTGGCCACTGAACTTTCCAGCACGGTGATGTGGCCCATCTTTCGCCCGGGTCCGCTCACCAACTTCCCGTAAAGATGCACCCGCGCCCCGGTCATGTGCAGCGCCGCGTCCAGGCCGCGCGGCTCGCCGGAGGTTTTTTCCGTGCCCAATAGGTTCACCATCACCGCCGCCGGCGCAACCATCAGCGGATTGCCCAGCGGCCAGCCGAGCACGGCCCGGACGTGATTCTCAAATTGCGAGCAGTCGCATGCCTCGATGGTGTAATGGCCGGAATTATGCACCCGCGGCGCGAGTTCATTGATGGCAATTTCGCCGGTCCCGGATAAAAACATTTCGACCCCGAAACTGCCCACCCCGCCGACAGACTCAACGGCCTTTTGCGCCAGCGCCGCCGCGCGCCGGAAGATATCTTCGGAAACCGGCGCCGGTGCTTTGACCACGCGGCAGACGTGCTGATGCTGAATCGTTTCGACGACGGGATAAATTGCGGTCGCGCCATCGCGTCCGCGCGTGACGATGACCGCCAGTTCTTTCACGAACGGGAAAAAGGCTTCGACCATCAAGTCGTTTTGGCCGCCGCCCAAAGCCCGCCAGCCGGCGGCGATGTCCGCTTCTGATTTCAGAGTGAAATTGCCCTTGCCGTCGTAACCATTGCGGCGCGTTTTCAACAGCAGCGGCCAGCCAAAATCGCTTGCCGCCAAGTGGATTTCGTCCGGCGAACTCACCGCGCGGAACTTTGGCACGGCGAGTCCCGCATGCTGTAATGCCTGCTTTTGTTTGAACTTGTCCTGCGTCAGCGCCAGGCACGCCGCGCTGGGAAAAACTTTGTGCCCGGCCTTTTCCAAAAGCTCCAGCGCCGCCGCGGCCACGAACTCGTTCTCCAAGGTGACAACATCGCAGCGGGCGGCAAATGTTTTAAGCGTTTCGTCGTCGCTCCAGTCGCCCACCATTGAATCCGGCGAAAGCCGGGCCGCCGGACTGTGCGGATTTTTTTCCAACACCACAATCTCAACCCCCAATGGCAGTGCCGCGATCGCCGTCATCCGCGCCAGCTGGCCGCCGCCGATGATGCCCAGCCGCACCGGATACTTTTGAGGCGCAGGCTGGCGCTTGAATTCCGAATCGAAAGTTTCGTGCATGGCGGGTTAGCGTGATTTGCTGGCGAAGGCCTTGCCAACAAAGCGGTAAATGTTTTTGCCCGCGTCTTCCATCGCGAACAAATGCACCCAGCCGTTTTCCACCAGTTCGCGCACGCCGGGCTGTTTCGCAAGGATCACGGCGATGTCCTCACGCGCGGCTTCGACGAACACGCTCAGCCGCAGCGGCTCGTGCCTCCAGCGCACACCGTCGTGGACAGATTGCAGCGGCAGGCCGGGTTGCAAATCGCCGCCGTTGCCCTGCCACACGCCGAAAGTGCCGACGACATTGTGCAGCACCTTGTTGCCGCTCCCGAAAAGCCGGTTGTCCACCGTCGAGCCGTAGTATTGCAGGTTGATCCAGCTCGCCACGACCATGGGCGCGATGAGAATCAATTCCAGCGTGGATTTCTCCGGGTCACGGCTCGCGTTGTAGTTGTGCAAAAATATCCGGCCACCAAGGTTTAGCCCCTTCGTGCGCTCGCGCGGCGCGGCGATGAACGCGGCGTTGCCGGTCAGCCCCCATTCCGGCCTCACCTGCGACCAGTCGCGGCTGCGCGCAAAAATTCTCCCGGCCAATTCCGCATCCGCCACTTCCGCCAAGCCGAGCGAGGCGGATCTTTCGCGCCGCGCCTGCTGGGAGGCGGCGGCGAGCCAGCGTTTAATGTTGTCCAATTCCGCCAACTGACTCACCGAAAGCGCCTCATCCTCGTAAATCAAAATTTCATCCGTGGTCGTGTTGTGCAGACCGGCGAGGAAAATCGTTTCCGGCGGAATTTGAATTCCCTGCTGCCTCAGCCCATCACGAACCGCCGGCTGATTCAATATCGCCGCCGCCACCCGCGCGTTCGCATCGCCCGCGTGGCCGCCGCAGGCACCGCAATCGAGCGCCGAGCCGTAGGGGTTGTTCGTCGTCGCGCTGCCGTGACCGCAAATCAGGATGACTCTGGCAAAATCGGAGGCCAAGCCCATGTTTTTCAACGCGCCGGCGGCGAGCGCGATTTGGTCGGCCAACGCGATGCCGGTTTCCGTGCCGTTACTCGGCTTCTCGGCGAAGCTAACTTCGCGTTCAATTTTTGGCGTGAATTGCCGTGATTCGTTGTTGGCTGCGAAACCAAAATCCGGCGCGGACAGGGCGAGTGAATCTTTCGCCAGCTTCACGCCGAACCATAACCCCGCCGTCTCGACGAAAGAAAAGCATGAGATGGCCGAGGTCTTGAATGAATTCCACGCACCGTTGACGGTTTGCCGGAAATTCATCCGGCGCAATAGCGGCGCTTCGCCATCGGCATCACTGAGCGCCTCGCGCACCTTGAACTTTGGCGTGAGCAGCACGGGGCATTGCGCGGCACCGCTGGTCTGGCCGAATTTCAGATATTCAATCGCCATGCCGAAAAATCCGGCGAAACCCAGGGTCTCAATGTTATCCGACTGCGCTTCCAACGCGCGCCGGAAGACTTCCGAGCGGACGTCAATGCAGAAGATCGCCTGCAAAGATTTTTGGCCGACCCCAGTTGGTGCGACGGGTTGAAGCTTGAGTCGGGCGATCAACTCGCTTTGATAGGCGCTCTCCAATGCCTGTTGCGCAACGTAACGGGCCAGCACATCAGAGCTTACCTGCCGCTTGCCGCTTGCAAAACTGGCGACCTCTTTCTGCCAGCGGGCCAAAACGGCTGAGTCTCTGCCGAAGTGTTGCTGCAACGCCAGGTCATAGGCCAGTCGAATGGCAAGCAACTGCGTGAGCGAATCATCCGTCTGGCCGGACTGGCTTTTTTCGCGGACGAGATATTGAACGTAGCTACTCCAGCCGGGCAGGCTCATCAGTTGTCGGTGCAGAAAATCCGGCTGCGAGTTTTCTGGCAGGCCGAAGGTTTCGAGAGCTTCAGCAATGACTTCCAGAGGATCGTCAGGCAGTGCCGTGACCAACTCTCGAAATCGTTGCACTCCCATCAATTCGGGATTCATATCCAGTTGCGCGGCCGCTTTCCACGCGGCAAACAAACCGAGATTGCGCCACGGCATCTGCCACGACGACTGTCCCTGGTCAAAATAGGCCGAACACCACTTGGACATTTCTTCGACGACAAAGGCGGCCCAACTGCTTTCGCTGTGCTCGTCCAAAAAATCGGCAAAGGTCAACACACGTGCTGCGGTCGCGTCGGTCTTGGAAAAGGCCAGCGCCCGCCTCAACGCGTCAAAACTTGAGAAATCAATTTCATGCGCCCACTCGGCTGGCAATGCGTTCGAGGCAATTTTCATGGCCGCATGAAAATCCTTTTCCTGAATCCGTCCGGCAGCCATTTGTTCGCGATAAAATTCCGCTGGCATGAGCATCTCGCCGTGGCCGACTTGTCGCATCAGCCGCGCGGCTTCAATAAAATGTCGGTCGGTCAGGCCGACGAACGGATTGACGGCGACGAAGTTTTTCAACGGCCACAGCGGCGGAATCCGTTGGCACGCCAAAGCCACAATCTCGGTCAGCGGCGGGTTTGGTTCCGTGATAATGGGTTCGACAGTCGCATTCATGATTTCAGTTGTTCCTTTTCCGAAGTTTTCACCGGCCAAAGCGCGGCGGCGCGATTGGCCAGCGTGTTGAAGTAGAATCCGTTCCGTGCGTGAACGTAAACCGCCCGAAAGAAGGGGCGGTTCGTCCACTCCGGCAATTCCGTCTGGATCACGAGCACCAGCAGGAAGAGCGCGAGCAGCAGCGCAACCAGGGCCATTCCAGGCCATGAGTTGAGTTGCGCATTGACCCACTCGTTGACGCCGAGCAGGGGACCGACACTTTGATGCAATGAAAAATAAACCACCCCAATGGCGCTGCCAAAAACCGCCCCGAACGCCACGCGTTGGAGGTTGAATGTTTGGCTCCATAGATTCCAAAGCGCATAGGCTAGGGCCATGGCAAAGGTGCAACCCAGGACCAGCAGCGCCGGTTCGTGCCGGTAGTCCACATTGAAAACCGCCGCGCCACCCAGCGTGAGCCCGATCGCCAAGGCCAATGCAGCGGCGATCGTGAGCGGATGTGCGTTAGGTTTTTCCGTCGGCGTCCACGCGGATTTTGCCAGGCCCACGATGCTGCCGGACGTCAGGAATGCATGGGCTTTGTAAAGCGAGTGCGCGACGAGATGCAGCACCGCAAGGCCGAACGCACCCAGACCGCATTCCAGCATCATGAATCCCATTTGCGCGACGGTGGAAAACGCGAGCGCCCGCTTCACGCTCGCGTGCGTGAGCATCACCACGGACGCAAACAGCGCGGTGAACGCACCGAACAGCGCAAGCGTGGACATGGCCGCCGGCGACAGCGTGACAAGCGGATGCAATCGGATGATCAGGAAGCCGCCGGCGTTGATGATGCCCGCGTGCATCAGGGCGGAGACTGGCGTGGGTGTTTCCATGGTGTCGGGCAGCCAACTGTGAAACGGAAACTGCGCAGATTTCAACATGGCACCGGCAACGAGCAGGAAACAGATGACGTTGATCTCAACGCCGTTCGCCAGCGGGCCGGTTTCGTGCAATGATTTCGCGGCGTTGAAGAGTGTCGAGAAATTCCAGGAATGAAAGGTGTCATGCACCAAAATGATCACGGCCAATAGGCAGACATCGCCGAGCCGGCTGATGACAAACTTTTTCCGCGCGGCGAGGACGGCACCGGGCCGGCCGGGGTAAAACAAGAGCAGTTGGTGCAGGCACAAACTTGTGGCGCACCACGCCAGCGCAAATTGAACGAGGTTGCCGGAGATCACGATGGTCAGCACCGAACCGCCCGTCAGGCAAAGCCATTTGGTGAAGCGCCCTTGCGCCGGATCGCCGGCGAGGTAATTCACGGAGAAACGCGCGACAACTGCCAGCAGAAAGGAAACCAGCGTCAGGATAATCGCCGAAAGATTGTCAAAATAGACACCCAGGTTGAGCGGGCCGGCCACAGCCCAGTTGAAATCGGCTTTGCCGAGCCAGACCAGGCTGACGACAGACAGCAGCGTAAACGCGAGCGAGGCCAGCGCGATGAACGATCCCGTGCGGGCGGCCCGCCAACCGTGGCGATTCAGCCAGGCCGCCGGCAGGGCGCCAAAGGCCAGCAGCAGCATCGGTCCAGCGGCGGCGCTCGCGGCGGTCAAAATAGTTTGGTGGTCGTTGGTCATGTCGTTCCTCAACTGCGCAAGAGTTTACGGCCGGAATTAATTCTTAAAAATAGATTGTTTCTATTCTATCCATCGGTTAACCCGATGTGATGAATTCGGCGTTTGAAAACCCGCAGTGGTTGAACTACCACCATCTCCGGCATTTTTGGATGATTGCGCGGCATCGCAGCATGACCAGGGCGGCGTCAAAATTGAAAATCTCGCAATCCACCTTGAGCGAACAACTGGCGGAGCTGGAAGCCTGGCTGGGCGAATCCTTGTTTGACCGGCGCGGGCGGGAATTGCACCTGACCGAGGCGGGGCGCGTGGCGTTGGAACACGCGGAGACCATTTTCACGACGGGTCACGAGTTGCTGAGCCGTTTCCGCCAATCGAGCGAGACGCGGCAGCGAGTGCTGCGCATTGGCGCCGTTGGCCCGCTTTCAAAAAATCTTCAATTCGATTTTATCCAGCCCATTCTGGCCGACACGCGCACGAAAGTAGTCGTGGTGGCGGGCGCTTTGGACGAACTGACCCGGCAGTTGTTGGAGCATAAACTGGATTTGGTCTTGTCCAATATTCCTCTGCGAGCTGATCAAGAACAGAATGTTTTTAACCACCTGCTTGGCGAAGTGCCGGTGTTTTTGGTCGGCGGAAAAAGGATGAAAGTGGTGCGCCCGAAATTTCCGCAATTCCTCCGCGATATTCCCCTGTTTCTGCCGAGTCGCCAAAGCGATGTGCGCGCCGATTTCGACTTGCTGTTAGCCAAGGCCGGAGTCGAGCCCTTTGTGCATGCTGAGGTGGATGACATGGCCTTGCTGCGCCTGCTGGCGCTATCTGGAGAAGGTCTCGCGCTGGTATCTAAAATCGTTGTGGAGCGTGAACTCCAGTCGCAAAAGATTAAGTTCATGTTGCGCGTGCCGGGTTTGGCCGAAAAATACTACGCGCTCACGGTCCGCAAACGATTTCAAAACGCGTGGCTTGGTGAGATTGTCGAAGTTTTTCGCGCCCGCTTGAAAGAGCTCGGGAAATCACAGCCCGCATCGCAATAATGTGTCGGGTTTCAACCGCGAATCTAATAAATGTTTTATAAAGTTATATTTGTTTCACACGACCCTTCGGCATCGAAAACCCCGGGCTGGTAAGCTTAATAAACACATGGGACCGCAGACCTCCGAGGGAATTGGCGGCAGTTGGCCCCATGAAAACCTCACAGATCAGGGTGCACGAACCGATGTTGGCGCAGTTGGCGTAAACGTATTCCGATAAAGGCCCGCTCGGGTTATTCTGGAATCACGGCCCTGATCCACCCTGCAGAACCTTGGCGCGGTGTTGCATGAGTGCGTGAGCCGTGACGTTGTCGTCCACACTGACGAGCCTCTCGGCTACCGCAATCCGTTGAAGACTTTGAAAGAACTTCAGTCGGTGAACCACTCGCGCGGAGAGTATTGGCGTCGGAAGCAGGGTGGTTCGCAGGCGTTCGCGAATGGCGCCAAATCTTTTTCCACCTGCCAAGCGAACTATCGTCGGCATCTGGCATCCTGTTGCTCCTGAGCTTCTGGCAAAATATGCCAACTTATTTGCTTTCCGCTGGAACTCGCGTTAGGACGCTGGCGGTCGGCGCTTGGAAAGGTTTGTCCATGGGATCGAAGGCAAACGGCGATCCTATCACCACGTGTTCGAGACTTTGTGCGTGGTCAGGGTTGGCAAGCCCGTTGGGAATTCTCCCGCGAATGCGGGACTCGCCAGCGGACGCGGCCGTGGTAGAATTCTTATAACTGGCAACCGCTCCTTTTGTTTCAACATCGTCTAGTTGCCGGGGAGTGGGCATGCAGTTAATATGAATTTGATTATGCGAACTGTCACGAATGCCAGTGGCGAGCCGGCCACGCTGTCAAAGAGCATTGCCGCCAAACCGGTCATTACCATCTGGCTCATCGAGGATAATCACATTTTTCGCAATACGGTGGCCCGGGTGCTGAACACCAGTGAGGGCATGGAATGTTCGCAGCGGTTTTCCAATGCCGAAGACGCCTTGGACGCGCTCGCGGGAGGCGCGGTGCCGGACGTCATTCTGCTCGATGTCGAGTTGCCGGGCCAGAATGGCATCACGGCCGTCAGCGCCATCAAATCAGTGGTGCCTTCCACGCGGGTGGTCATGCTCACGGCGTTCGACGATCATGACAAAATTTTCCGGGCGCTGTGCGCGGGTGCTTCCGGCTACCTGCTGAAAACCTCGCCCGTCGAACGCATCGTGGAAGGCATCCAGGAGGCGGTCCGCGGTGGCGCGCCCTTTACGCCCCAAGTGGCGCAAAAGGTTTTGAAGATGTTCTCCAAGCTGGAGCAGCCTAAGCCTGATTACGGCCTGACCGAGCGCGAGCAGAAGATTCTCGAGCTGATGGCCAAGGGGCTCATCAAAAAGGAAATCGCCCAGCAAATGGACCTGAGCTATCACACGGTGGACACCCATTTGCGGAACATCTACACCAAACTGCACGTGCACACCCGCACCGGCGCCGTTGCCAAGGCGCTCAATGAGCGGTTGTTTTGAGGAGTAAATTTTTGGACGCCGCCGGCAACTGCAGCCAGCGAGCCACGCCGAGGTCAGTATTCGGCGCGTTTTCATTGCCGACCCGGTTGGGATAATCCGCCGGCGCATTGGGCGAGTAATTTTCCACGGCAATAATATCCGGCATGGCCTGCTGATCGCCGAGATATTCGTAAAATCGCCGGGCATCCGCCGCAAAACGATCCTTGGACGTGTGCGGCGATAAAATCACGACGGTCTTCAATCCCTGCGCGCGGGCCCAATGAATGGCGTCCACCACCCAGTCGCGATAGGCCGGTTCCCGCGAAAAGAAATAGCCCGCCGGCGTGTCGAGCACGATGCCTCCGGCTTGGCGGATGATGGCTTGAAAGTCGGCGCGTTCACTCACGCAATTTTGCGCCAGCGTGGCGAGGTTGGGCCGGAAGTTTTGGAATTCAAATGTGGGCAGGATGAGCGTGTGGCCCGGCACGCCGGCGGCCCGCAACGCATTCATGTAAGCCGACCATTGTGCCGGCGTGGGATGATTGTTGCCGGCAAAGGCATTGGCGGCGATGAACTGCGGCCGGACGCCGAGGTCGCGATAACTTCGTTGGTAGGCGGATCCCCACGCCTTGGCGGCATCCGGTGTGTTGCCAAAGCCCAATTCAATTGCCACCGGCGCGTTGGAAAAAATCTCGAGGACCTGTCGGCGCTGGCCAGGGTTCAACAACCCCCAACCGCTGTTGTGGAGGTAAAGTCCGCCGCCGGCCGCGCGAAAAGCGGCGGAGTTGGCCGAGTTCGTCAAGTCTTCGATCCCGGCGACGCCACCGGCGAACACGACGGACCCGTTCGCCTCAAGGTTAGCGGCAAAGCTCACTCCGAAGCACACGGGCAGCACGCCGGCGAACAAAAATAACTTCATAATGAATTGGCAGTGGTGTCTTCTGTGATCTCGCTGGTCAGGATCATGGTGTGACAGGCAATATGCCGGTTCAAGGGCCGAGCAGCACGCGATAAAATTTATGGGTGAAATTGGTCGCGGTCGGATCGGTGAACAAGAACGGCGGCGTCGCGGAAAAATTGGTCTGCAACGGCAGCCACAGGATGGGCGTGGTTAAATTGGTCGCTGATTGAAAATAGTAGTCCGGCCCGGCTGAGCCATTCACCAGCATTGAGAAGCCTCCGCCCGTAAGCCCTGATGCGACAAACGTCGGGACCGCCGGCGCCGTCACCGTCACTTGGAAATTTTGCATCGCGCTCAATGGCGGCGTGCCATTATCCGATACTTGCACGGCCACGGAGTTGGTCGAAGGCGCTTGGGCCATAGTCGGACGCCAAGTGAGTATCCCATTCGTTGAATTCATCGTCATGCCCGTCGGACCGACCAGCAGGCTAAAGGTCAGCGTTTGCGATGGCGAATCGAGGTCGGTGGCTGTGTTGGTCAGCGTCAGTGTTTGTCCGGCGATCAGCGTGCGATCGGTAATCGGATTCAATACCGGGGCCGCGTTTGCCTGGACCCCGTTGCTAAAGATCCCGTTGCTGCGCGAAGTGACGACCAGGGACACGATGTGCGGTGCGCTGGTATCAACGGTAAACAGCCACGGCGACGAGGGCGCGACGGTGATGCCGTTATTGGTCAGATTGCCGGTATAATAAATCACCGGATAAGGGGTGTTGCTGACGATCCCAAAGTCGCTCACGCTGATTTGACCGGCCAGCGTGACGTCGCCGTTCACGACGATATTTGTCGGTCCGCCCGAGGCTCCCAAACCGAGTTGCAGCGTGGCGTTGCTGCTCATCAGCAAGCCGCTCGTTGCCGTGATCAAGCCATTCAAGGCTAGGATGCCGCTGCCGATGGCCGTGCTGCCGGTGTAGAGGTTTGTGCCGTTCAAAGTCAAACTGGCGTCGCCTTGTTTGATCAAATTGATGCCCGCCCGGCCGCTGGCACCGATGGCACCGTTGAAAACCGTGTTGGCGGTGTTGCTGATCGTCAGCGTGCCGGTTCCCGTGCTATTGATCACCGCGTTGGAGCCGAAATTCGCCGTCAGCCCGGCGACGGTTTGATTGTAACCCGCCAGATCAAAATAGACCGTGCCCGAACTGCCGACTCGGTTCAGATTCAGCGTTGTCGTCACCGGCAATGCATTATCCACGCCCGCCTTCAACGTCGCGTTCAACTCTGCCGTGCCCACCTGCATTGTGCTGCTGCCGGCGTAATTATTGCCCGGATTTGAGAGCGTAAAAATTGCCGTGTGGCTTGAGGTGCTGCCCCCTTCTGGCCGGAGAGTCAAACTCCCACTGCCGGTCAGTTGGCCGGACAGCGTCACATTGCAAGTGCTGCCGAAGCAACCAATGGTTGCATTGGTCGCGTTCAAATTGATTGATCCCGGCCAGGTTTCGGTGCCGGCAACGTGAAAATCCAGCGAGCCGCCAAATGAACCGTTGGTCCGGCTCGAACCATTCAACGTGGTGGTCACGTTCGAATAGGTGCCGGCCAGATTTGGCTGAACGACCGCGCCGTTGGCGACGTTCAGGGCGCTGCCCGCCACCGCTCCGAGATGCTTCAATGCCAGCGCTCCGCCATTGACCATCGTTGGCCCGCTAAAGGAATTGGCGTTGCTGAGAATCAGCACGCCACCACCCAGTTTGTTCAACCAGGCGTAGCCACCAATGCTCCCCGTGCCGCTCAAGGAATAACTGCTGGCGCTGTTGCTGAACGTCACGGTGATCGGCTGAACCACACTGTTCAGGGTAACGGCATAGTTGCCGGTGGCAGAGTCGTCAAAAATCACCCGATTGGTGTTGGCATATTTCAAACCCGTCTGAGGTGAAAGCTTCCAGTTCGCCGTGGTGTTGAGGTCCCACAGTGCGTTCAAGTTGCCATTCCAGTAAATCAAGTTGTTGTAACCGGTGACAACGAGGTCCAAGGAATTGTTGGCAGTATTATTGGTCAGGCTGGCAATCACGCCGACAGGCAGGGTTCCCAACACCAAGCCTCCAATTCCCGATTGGCTGCCGAATTTAATCAGGGGAAACTGGCCGGGAAACATAGCCCCGTTGGTCAGATTCAAGGTGCAGGTTCCGTTCACGGTCAGCGCGCCTGTGACATTGATCATGGCATTTGCTGGATTTCCAAAGTTGCCCAGGTTCAGGTTGAGCGTCGTGGCATCGGTTGTGGCCACTCCCAGCGTGAGGCTGGCGTTGGTCAACGAACTTCCGGCACTCGCGAGCGTTACGCCCAGCGTTGCCGTGTTGCTCACGGAATAGGTTCCAGCCCCGCTGGCCAAAGTCGTTACATTGAGCATGGCCCCATTGGCAATCGTGGTTGGGCCGGTGTAGGTATTGGCGGCATCCAGCGTGAGGGTGCCGCTGTTGATGGTTAGTGAAGAAGCATTGGTGGTCAGGTCGGGTAACACGGAAACCACCTCCCAAGTTCCACCGCCGGTCTTGAGATAATTCACGGTGCCCGAGTCATTGACGTTGGAGAACGTGGTGCTCAATATCCCGTTATCTGCCCCGCCCAGTTCAATGGCCCAAACCGCCGGCGCAGAATCGCCACGGATATTGACCTGCGAAGTGGCGATGGCCAGCGGACCAGCGGCCGCGTTGAACCGGCGGCTGGTTGTATCACCGCCAATGTCAAAGAGCGATAAGGTGCCGTTGATGGTCTGGAGATTCGTGCTGTTGTTAACGAACACATCCAGCCCGGTGGCAGCCCCGAGTTGCTGGCCGTTCAGGGTGACCAGCATGGGCACCGTGCCAGCGTTGAAAGTCCAGGTTTGCGAATTGCCGGTGGCATCGCAGTTGGCCGTGTTCGTCGCCCCGCTGGCCAGCGGCCCGAAGCCAATGGGCGCATTGTTGATACTGTTGCCCGACGGAACATGGTTCGCCGCCCAGTTGTTCGGATTGCTGAAATTATTATTGGTCACGCTGCCGGCGCCATTCCACAGCGGATTGCCGGCGATGCTCACGCTGTCGAAGGTGGCGGCACTGGCCAACGTGTTATTGTGGGCAGTCACCGCCAGTCCCCACAACGCCGTGGAGGCAAAGCCCGTCACGTTTGAACTGCCCAGCGTCGTCCAATTCACGCCGTCGGAAGAGTAGCTGGCGGTAAACATCGTTCCGCTACGGACTAGCTGCACCCAGTATGGTGCGGCAAATCCGCCAGCTGCCGCGCCAAGGGACGAACCGCCTGGAGTTGGCCGATTCTGAAAACTCACGCCGCCGCCGGGAGTGAATCCAAGGAACACATTGCGAGCGCCGGCTGTGGTGTTTTCACGGATCATCACGCCCGCTTTGGCCGAGGGATCGGCAGCCAACTGGCTTGAAACGCGAACGGTGAAGACTCCGTCGCCGTTGTTGGTTTGATAAACAAAATGAAACGCGTCCGTCGTGCCGCCGATATCCGCGCCGGAACCGAGTAGCGTGAACGTCGTCCCGCTTAACGCCGAACCGCCGGTCACACCCGCGCTGCCAATGTCGGCATCCTGCCAGAAACCCAGCGGATTAAGCGGCTCGGTGAACAAGGCGCGGTCGCGCACGATGCCCAGCGGATCCTGCGGATTCCAGAACGCTTCCAGCATGGCGTTGTCATTCGTCGGGGCTGTGAGGTTGCTGGCCAGCGTGACGGCGAACAAATTCGTCAACCCGCCCGGCGGCAGCATGTTCGTTAAGCAAAACCCTTCCGCCGTGATCGCGGTGGCGGTGAGTTCCAGTCCGTTGGTGGTGAAGTAGCGCGTCGTCACGCCGGGCACGGTTCCAGGTTGACCGGCCAGGGCAGGGAGACATTGGACGTCGCCGTTGTTTTGCAATTGCAGTTGCACCAACGTGCCGTTGGTCGCCAGCGCCGTGAGGTTCAATGGTTCCAGATTTCCATTCGTGTCGGCGATACCTTTCAAATACTTGATCGCCGAGAGCGCCAAGTGTGTGTAACTGCCGGATTGCGTTTCCGGGACGACCAGCGAAGGCACACCCCAATACCAGCTTTCAAATAAATACCGGTTCGCCCGGCCACTCTCCTGCTGGTGAAGATACATGCTGCTCAAACTGCTGGATTCATAATAGGCATTGGCCGTCGCCCAGGAACCGCCATAGGGCACGCCCTGACTATTGGTGCCGGCATCGCTGACATTGCAAATCAACGTGTGACGATCATCGCGGGACCGGAATTGTTGCTCGTAGGCGCGGATCATTTGGCGCATGGTGGCTGCCGAAGTTGGGTTGCCTTTGGGATTGTTCTCATAGCCACTGAAATAATCCCAGGGCGTGTCGCTTTGCATGGAAAAATAAGGATGCCCGATGGTCACCGTCATATTCATGAAGGAGGCAAAGATATTCGAGGCGTTCAGCGAAAAGTTGATGTTTTGCCCCGAACTGTTGGTGATGGTAAAGGCCAGCCGGTTGTTCACTCCGGCTGGGTAACCGCCCCATGCCCACCACTCGGGCTGGCTGGAGTGACCAACTTTGATATGCGGGAACAACTGGTAGTAACCGTTGAAGACATCACGCCAGATACCACTGGAGTAAGGATAATTGGTGGAGGCAATGGATAAATCCCCGGTCCACCAGGCGATGTCGTCATTGGTTGACCATGTGGGATTCACCTGGCAGACCGTCTGCATGTCGTCCATGTGGTAATCATGGGTGAATTCAGACAGGATGATTCCGGCTGACGCGAACCCGTTCACCAATAAACCCATTCTATTCGTCTGCGCTTGATACCAAGTCGGGCTCGGGTTCAAGCAGATCCCAGGCACTTCGGCCCAGTATTTGGTATTGAAGGCCGCCAGGTTCGTCGCCAGCGATTGCTGCAACCCCACCGTGTCTGACCGGTTCCAATAGGCATTATGTAGAAAATAACCATCCTGATATTTTTGGACGAACGGCCATTGGGAATAATTGGTCATTTGCGTATTGTCAGAAATCCCGCCCCACCAGATTTCCGACGGAATGGGCCGTGGGCGCACGCTGGGATACGCGCCCAGATTCAAAGTCAGTTGCACGCGGTTGCTGAATATTTGTCCCGCGCTACTCTGGGCAAAGATTGTGACCGAGTTCGTGCCCGTCCGCAGATTCCGCACGGTGATATTCCACGGCGATACGGCGGGAGCAGCCCCGAAATCCCACAGCTTGTTCGTCTGGTCGCGCACCTCATACCAGATCGGACCGGCCGGCGTGTCGCGCAAAATTCCGCCCAGATTGGTCGTCAGTGTGCCGACGGCAAAACTGCTGTTTGTGAACTCAACGAGTGGAAAAGATTGTGTCGGGATCAGCCGCACCAGGTGCGGCACGCTGGTATCAATCGTGAACGCCCACAACTTTGGGGGCGCGGCGGTCAGGCCGTTGGTGTTCAGCGTGCCCGAATAATAAATCACCGGATACGGCGTGTTGCTGACGATGCCCGCGTCAATCAAATCCAACTGGCCGGCCAAAGTGACATTGCCATTCACCCAGATGTTCGTCGCACTGCTCAACCCGCCCACGGCCACCTGCAACGTAGCGTTGGAATTTAAAATGAATCCGCTCGTCGCCGTCACTAATCCCGGGACCGCCAATATCCCCGCAGTGATGGTGGTCGTGCCGGTATAATTGTTGGGCCCGCCGATGGTCAACTTGCCGCCGCCTGTTTTGACGAAGGAAAAATTCGCCGCACCCGCCGCGCCAAGGTTGCCGCTGAAAGTATTTGCCGCGATGTTGCTCACCACCAAGGTTCCGGTCGTGCCGCTGCTGTTGATCACCGCGTTGGACGAAAAATCGGCGGTCAATGCCGATACCGTTTGGCTGTAGCCCGCCAGATCGAAGTAAACCACACCGGAATTAGCCGCCCGATCCAAATTGAGCGTGGTCGTCACCGGCAAAGCATTGTTTACTCCCGCTTTCAGCGTTGCTTTCAACTCCGCCGCGCCGACCTGCATCTTTGTGCTGCCGGCGTAATTATTACTTGGATTCGAGATCGTGAAAGTCGCCGTGTGGCTCGATGCGCTGCCGCCTTCCGGTCGGATGGTCAGCCCGCCGCTGCCGGTCAACTGGCCGGTGAGCGTCACATTGCAAGTGCCCCCGAAGCAGCCAATGGTGGCGCTGGGATCATTCAGATTGATTTGGCCGGGCCAAGTCTCGGTGCTGCCGACATGAAAATCCAGCGAGCCGCCAAACGACCCGTTGGCGGTGCTTGAACCATTAATGGTCGTGGTCACATTCGAATAGGTGCCGGCCAGATTCGGCTGAACCACCGCGCCATTGGCGATGTTCAAGGAACTGCCCGCCACCGCGCCCAGATTTTTTAAAACCAGCGCCCCGCCATTGACGGTCGTTGGCCCGCTATACGAATTCGCGTTGCTGAGAGTCAGCACGCCGCTGCCCAACTTGTTTAACCATGTGTAGCCGCCCATGCTCCCGGTGCCGCTTACCGAATAATTTTTGGTGCTGTTGCTGAAGGTCACGCTCATGGGCTGCACTGCGCTGTTCAAAGCGACGGCAACATTGCCGGCGGCGCTATCATCAAAAATTACCTGGTTGGTGTTCGCATAGGTCAGCCCGGTCAGGATCGGAACCTTCCAGTTTGCCGTGGTCTTGATGTCCCATAGCGCGCTGACATCGCCATTCCAATAAACAACATTATTCGCACCCACATTTGCGGTGACAATCAGGTCAAGCGAACTGTTGGCCAGATTATTCGAGAGACTGGCCGTCACGCCGCCGGGCAGCGTTCCCAGCGCGAAGCCTGCGATACGAGTCTGGCTGCCGTATTGGATCAGCGGAACTTGGCCGGGAAACAGCACGCCGTTGGCAAGATTCAGCGTGCAGGTCCCGTTCACGGTCAGCGCGCCGGTGACGGTGATTATGGCGTCCGACGGATTGCCAAAGTTGGCCAAGTCCAGTTTCAGCGTCGTGGCGTCCGAGTTTGCGGTCCCAAAAGTCAGACTGGCATTGGTCAACGAACTCCCGGCGTTAGCCAGCGTCACGCCGAGTGTGGCCGTGTTGCTCACGGCATACGCTCCGCCGCCCGAGGAAACCGTCACGGTGTTCAACGTCGCTCCGTTCGAGACGATGGTCGGGCCGGTATAGGAATTGGCCGCATCCAATGTCAGCGTGCCGGCGGCGACCGTCACGGAACTGGCGTTGGTCGTCAGGTTGGGCAACGGTGATACGATTTCCCAAGTGCCCGTGCTGGTTTGCAGCAGGTTGATGGTCTTCCCACCCAAACCGCCGCTATTCGCAAAACCGCAGTTGAGAATGCTTCCAGTAGCGCTGCCGCCTAATTCGATGGCCCAAACCGTCGGGCTGCTGTCGCCGCGCAACGTCAGGGTGCCTGGCGCGATGACCAGTGGACCGGCAACCGCATTGAAACGACGGGTCGTCGTCGTGCCGCCGATGTCAAACAACCGGAACGCGCCGATGATGGTCTGGAGATTCGTGCTGTTGTTGACGAACACATCCGGGCCGGTGGGCGCGCCGAGTTGGTTGGTCGAATTCAGGGTGATCACCATCGGCGGCGTTCCTGAATTGAACGTCCAAATCCCGGAGTTGCCGGTGGCGTCGCAATTGGCCGTATTCGTCGCCCCAGCGGCCAGCGGCCCGAAATTCACCGGCAATCCGTTAATGCTGTTGCCGGACGGGGCATTGCCCGGCACCCAGTTGTTGGTGTTGCTGAAGTAGTTGTTGGTCGCGCTGCCGGCACCATTCCACAGCGGAGTGACGGCATGAACCGGTAGCGCCAGCCAAAGGGTTGTGGCGAGCGCCAGTCGCAATAACCAGAAACGGGAATTATTTTTCATGGTTGGTTAATAATCGATGGGTTATCAGGTGTTAGGTGTTGGTTGCTGCTAAGTTTGCCACCCTGCTAGAACCTGTTTTGCGCCGAGCCGTGCCATTAACCGTGCGGTTCCAAACCG